>Ga0102590_1002215_pt1 | contig 24172 bp, 18 predicted proteins | sample AraplaMF_Col_mMF_FD_76859 | JGI IMG/M metagenome (GOLD analysis project Ga0102590, IMG submission 76859) | Arabidopsis root microbial communities from the University of North Carolina, USA - plate scrape MF_Col_mMF | ecosystem: Host-associated > Plants > Roots > Endosphere | place: USA... | reverse complement strand
CGGGCTGCTCGCCGCAAGCCTCGCCGGGGCCCTGGTGTCGTCCACCGCCGTGACCCTGAGCCTCGCGCGGGTCGCACGGGACGACGCCGGGTGCGTCCGGCTCGCCGCCGCCGGGGCGCTTCTGGCCGGCGGCGTCATGGCCGCCCGCATCCTGGCCGTCACGGCGGTGCTCGCCCCGTCCCTGATCCCGGCGCTGACGGCGCCCCTTGGGGCCTTCGCGCTCGGGTCGGCCGCCGCAGGCGCTGGGGTCGCGGGCCGCCGCCGCGATACGACCCGGGCCGAGGAGCCGCCGCTCATGAGCCCGGTCGAGTTCGGCCTGGTCCTCAAGCTGGCGCTCGTCCTGGGGATCGTGATGGCTGCGGCGCGCGCGATCACAGCCATCTACGGCGCCGCCGGCCTGCTGCCGCTCTCCGCCCTGGCCGGCGTGGTCGACGTGGACGCCGTCGTCCTGGCGACCGCGCGGATGACCACGGCGGAGGGGCTCGATGGCGGGCTCGCCGTGCAGGCTGTCCTGCTGGCCGCAGCGGTCGACAGCGTCTCGAAGACCGTCATCTCCGTGGGGGTCGGCGGACGCCGGTTCGGCGAGCTGTTCGCCGCGGGGACCTGCGCGGCGGTCGGGCTGGCCGCGATGGCCTTCGTGGGCGCAAAGGTTGCTCATGGCCAAGCCGTTGGATTTTAGGGCGAGCGCGTCCCGGCGTCCCTGCGCATCCTGTGTCAGCGACCTGCTGTAGGGTCGTGTCGATGAAGCAGGAGACTCGCATGGCCCACGACCCGAAGCAGCTCCAGGCCCTCCTCGCGGCCGCCGCGCCGCCGGACCTCGACCTCGCGTTCCGGCCGATGTTCGGAGGGATAATGGGGTATGCCGAGGGCAAAGCGTTCGCCTCGTTGTCGGACGTCGGCCTCGCCCTGAAGGCCGCGGGCGCCGAACACGAGGCGATGCTGGCGCTGCCAGGCGCCGCGCCGCTGCGCTATGCGCCGGATCAGCCGGCGAGCAAATCCTACGTCGTCCTGCCCGAGGCCCTGCTGACCGACCGCGACGCTCTGAGGTCCTGGATCGCCCGCTGCGCTGCCGCCCTGCCGTCGAAGGGGCCGGCTCGAAAGCCGGACGTCGGCCGCTAGGGCGCGGGTCTCGGTGATGGCCGGGCGGGTCAGGTCAGGTGGCCCGCTCGCCGAGCTGTCAGCCTGTTCGCACGGGCCACCGCCGCAGGCCGGCGGAGGTTGCCAGGACCACGACCGCGGCGATGGCCGCCACGACGGATCCCACGGCCTGGTAGGCGGAATCGTAGTGCGATCCGTCGGCCGGATAGGTGACGATGCGGGACAGGTTGAGGAGGGCGTGGAAGAGGACCGCCGCCAACAGGCTTCCCCCGGCGCCGTTGTAGAGCCAGGTGAAGAGGATGCGCAACGCCACGGCGGCCAGCGCCCACCAGCCCATGTCGGCCGGCGTCGCGCCGATCGCCTGCATGGAGGGCAGGTGGCCAAGCCACCAGGGGACCGCCAGGATGACGCTCGCGCCGACAGGTCCCCATCGCGCCTGCAGCGGCCGCAGGGCGTAACCTGTCCAGCCGATCTCCTCGCCGGCGGCCAGGAGGAGGAAGACGCCAAACAGAACGAACAGCCGCGGCGCCGCAGTCGCGACCGCGCCGGCGGCGCCGGAGGCCCGCATGGCCGCGTAGGTCGCTAGGTAGAGGGCGGGCGCGAGAAGCACTGCCGCTGCCGCCCACCGGACGCTGCGGATGGAGGTGACATCGAACGCCGCGACCAGGAGCGCGAGGGCGGACCGCGGTCCCTCGCGCCATCCGGCGAGCCACAAGGCGGCCGCCATGGGCGTAAAGGCGAGGGCGAGGTCGCTCACCGGGATCCGAAGCCCGGAGATGAGCCCCAGCCTGTCGCTGGCGAGCCATATCGGCAGGGCCAGCGCGCCCATGACCAGCAGAAAGCGCCACGGGTTCCGGACGGAACCGGCGTGCGGAATGTCGGGGTTCATGGCGCGCTCCGGCGAGGCGACACCGTCGAGCACCGCCGCCGTCGCGCCTTGATCTGGATCAAGACCGGCGCTGCCGGAAGATGGCGACGGACCGCCCGTGCGGCTCAGATCCGCTGCTTTTCCTGGACGCTCTGCAGGTAGCGCACGATCGCCACCACCTCGTAGGGCTCGAACCGGAACTTGGGCATGGCTGGGTGCTCGGTAAGGATGCCGGTGGCCAGGCCTTCGCCGAGCAGCTCGACATCGAAGCGTTCGCTGAGGGTGCGGAAGGGCGGCGCCTGCGGATTGGGGCTGGGCCCCGTGCGGTCGAGCGCATGGCACATGCCGCAGTTGCGGGCCGCGAGGCTGCGTCCGAGCGCGATCGACTCCTGATCGGAGAGGGCGGCGGGCGACGTCGCCCCGGCTCCGGGAGCAACCATGGCCGCCGCCGTCAGGGCGGCGATCAAAGGCCGAATTCGCGGGCGCAGCATGGTGGGCCTCCTGGTGGCGAGACGGCAGCCTCGACGCTCCCGCCCAGCCTGCCTTGATCCAGGTCAAGTCGCCGCCGATGGTGGGCGTGTGACCGCGCCGGTTCGGACTCAAGGCCCAGGCGCGAGCCGCACGTCGAGCCAGGCCAGCCGCCGGTAGGGGCCGCGGCGGCGAACCAGCGGCTGCCAGTCGTCAAGGAAGATCTGGCCGATGCGCCATGCCCGCTTCCCTTCCGGCAAGGGATGGTCCGCCCGTCGGCGACGGCCCTGATCGGCGTCAACGCCGCGACCGGGCGACCGGGCCGCAGCGGCTCCGTAGCGGTACCTAGGGGGCGCTCCCGAATGGTGAGCCGGCGCCGCCTTCGCAAAGCTGGCCCCGTGAAGGAGATAGCCCCCATGCTGAGTTCCGAGATGAGCCGTAGCCCTGTCCATCCGGCGATCGTCGCGCGGACAGCCCTTGGCGACGACAAGGCCAGCTATCTGCAATGGCCGGCGGTCGGCCAGCCGAGCTGGGTCTCCGACCCGGCCTCGGCGACGACGTTCCCGTCCATGCGCGAAGCCACCCGGATGGCCACGCGCCTGCCGTCGCGCCTGCGCGCTTTCGGGCTCCCGCGGGAGCCGGAGCTCGCGATTTCCCAGATGCATTGAGCGGGAGGCGGAGATGGACGGCGACACTGCCCTGAAGGGGCCTCGCAGCAATGCGGCGCAGCTGGCGTCGCCGACCTATCGCCTGGCGGCGCTCGACCAGGATTTCCTGCTCGGTGGGACGATGCGCGGCGTCCGGTTCATGCTCGAGTTCGAGAAGGTGGACGCCGGGCTCCGCGCCTTCGGGGTCTCCTCGACCATCGTGGTGTTCGGCGGCGCCCGCGTGCGGGAGGACGGGCCGGACGCGCAGCCCCGCTGGTATGCGGCGGCCCGCGAGTTCGGCGCGCTCGCCTCGCGTCGCGGCGGCGCAATCCTGGCCAGCGGCGGCAAGCGGCACAATGTGATCGCCACCGGCGGCGGGTCCGGCATCATGGAGGCGGCGAACCGGGGCGCCAGCGACGCCGGCGCGGTGTCCATCGGCCTGACGATCAGCCTTCCCCAGGAGCAGGAGCCCAACGCCTACGCGACGCCCGAGCTCACCTTCCGGTTCCACTACTTCGCCATGCGCAAGATGCACCTGGCGATGCGGGCCAATGCGCTGGTGATCTTCCCGGGAGGCTTCGGCACGCTGGACGAGCTCTTCGAGATCCTCACGCTGCGGCAGACGCGCAAGTCGCCGCCGATCCCCATCGTGCTGTTCGATGCGGCCTACTGGCGCGCGATCGTGAATTTCGAGCGGCTGGCCGAACTCGGGATGGTGTCGCCGGATGATGCCGCGCTCTTCGTCTTCGCGGACACGCCAGAGGAGATCTGGGCGCGCCTGGTGGAAGGCGGCCTGCAGCCGCGCGACGAGCCGTCGTGGGAAGCCGCCCGCGACATCCACGAGGAATAGGACGCGCACGTGCGGTCGACCCGCAAGCCTGGGCCAGAGGCCCGCGTGGCGGTCTTGGCGCGGCCGACGCCCGGCGGGGCGTCGGCCATGCTCGCCGCCAAGCCGCTCCGCCTGGACACGTTCCGCGAGAACGTCGTCCTCCTGGCCCGTAACAATCCGGTGGTGCGGCCCGAGCGCCTGGCCGGCCTGCGCAAGGTCGAGGTCGTGGCCAGGGATGTCCGCCTGCTCGCTTCGCCCATGATCAGCGACGACGCGGATCTGGTGGACGGCCATGAGATCGGCCTGCCACAGCCGGCCTTCCGCCGCCTGGGCGTCCGGGCCGGTGATCCGGTGCATATCGCGCCGGCGCGGCCGGCGCGCACCTTGGAGGCGGTACGGGCGAAGATCGCCGGAGAAATCCTGTCCGCCGACGACTACGCTGCGATCGCCCGCGACCTGGCGGGCCACCTGTGGTCGGACATGGAGGTGGCGGCCTTCCTGGTGGCGTGCGCGGCGTTCATGACGCCGGAGGAGGCCCTGGCGCTGACCCGCGGCATGATCTCCGCCGGCGCCAGACTCGACTGGAAGCGGCCGATGGTTGTGGACAAGCACTGCATCGGCGGGGTTCCGGGCAACCGCACCTCCCTGATCGTCACGCCCATTGTGGCGGCGCATGGGCTGATCATGCCCAAGACCTCTTCGCGGGCCATCACCTCGCCCGCGGGAACCGCCGACACCATGGAGGTTTTCGCGCGCGTCGACCTTGACGAAGCCGAGATGCGGGACGTGGTCGAGCAGTGCGGGGCCTGCGTCGCCTGGGGCGGGCGCGTGAACCTTTCGCCGGCCGACGACGTCCTGATTTCGGTGGAGCGTCCGCTCGCCATCGACACCCCCGAGCAGATGGTGGCCTCGATCCTGTCCAAGAAGGCCGCAGCCGGCTCCACCCACCTGATCCTCGACATCCCGGTGGGGCCGACGGCGAAGGTGCGCGACCGCCGCGCGGCTCTGAGGCTGAAGAAGCTGTTCGAGTTCGTCGCGGGCGGGATCGGACTCAGCGTGGAGGTGGTGCTCACCGAGGCGCTCGAGCCGATCGGGCGTGGCGTCGGCCCCCTCCTGGAGGCCCGCGATGTCTCGGCGGTGCTGGAGAACCGCGCCGACGCCCCGGCCGACCTCCGTGAGAAGGCGATCCGCCTTGCGGGCCGCGTGCTGGAGTTCGATCCGGCGCTCCATGGCGGGGCCGGCGAGCGGCGGGCCCGCGACCTGCTGGAGAGCGGTGCGGCGCAGGCCAAGATGCGGCAGATTTGCGAGGCCCAGGGGCCGCCGCCGGCGGCGGCCAGCTGCGGCGCCCTGGTGTACGAAGTTTGCGCCGTCGCCGACGGACACGTCGTGTCGATCGATTGCCTGCGGATCGCCTCGGTCGCGCGCCTGGCGGGTGCGCCGACGGATCCTGGGGCCGGCCTGGAACTCCTGCGCAAGACGGGCGAGACCGTGCGCGCCGGCCAGCCGCTCTACCGGCTCTACGCCTCCGAGCCGGCGGACTTCGGCTTCGCGGTCGATGCGGCGGGCGAGGACAGCGGCGTACGGGTGTCGCCGTGACGGCCGTCCTGCACGCCTTCGAAGACGAGGTCGAACCCGCCCGCCGGCTGGCTGCGGAGCTCGGGGTCCCGTTCGGTCAGGTGGTGCTCCACAGGTTCCCCGACGGAGAAGCCCTGCCGACCGTGTCAGGCGTCGCCGCCACGGTGCTGGTCTACCGGTCCCTCGACCGGCCCGATCCCAAGCTCATGCCGCTGCTGCTGGCCTGCGACGCCTGGCGTCGCGCCGGGGCGCGGCGGCTCGTCCTGGTCGCGCCCTATCTGAGCTATCTGCGGCAGGATGCGGTGTTCGCGCCGGGGCAGCCGCTCAGCCGCGCTGTCCTGGGCGCCCTGCTAGGGCCGCGGTTCGACCGCATTGTCACGGTGGATCCGCACCTGCACCGCACGGCCGATCTCTCGGCGAGCTGGAACGCCCCGGTGACCGTCCTGTCGGCCGCGCCGATCCTCGCGGCGGCCTTGCGGGACGTGGCGGCGCCGCTCGTGGTCGGGCCTGACGAAGAGGCCGGCGCCTGGGCCTCGGCTCTGGGCCAAGCGCTGGGGGCGCCCCACGCGACCCTCCGCAAGCAGCGGCGGGGAGATCGCGACGTAAGCCTGATCCTGCCCGAGGGGCTGGATGTCCGCGGCCGGTCGACCGTGCTCGTGGACGATGTCGCCTCGTCCGGGGTGACACTCGAGCGCGCCGCGCAGCGGCTGCGCGCGGCCGGGGCGACCTCCGTGGACGTCGCCGTGACCCACGCCCTGTTCGACGACGAGGCGCAGGCGCGCCTCGAGCGGGCCGGCGTACGCCGGATCGTGTCGAGTGATTCCTGCCGCCACGGGTCCAACGGCGCGCCGCTCGCCGGCCTGCTGGCGGCCGCGCTCGCCCGGGAAATCGAACCGGTCGGCGCCTGAGCGCAACCCGTTTCGGCTTCCCGAAAAGGCCCTCCGGCGTGAACGCGCGATCTCTTCGATCGGCGGCGAAACGATCAAGTCAAGCCGTGGCCATGATGGGTCCCGCTCAGGCCTTGGCGGGAGAAGTATGGTGGGCGACGATAGGGCAACTGGCAGGCTAGGCGCTCCAGGCATCCACAGCGCGCTTCCCGCCTCCTGGCGACGAAGGGCGCTGGCGCTTTCATCCAGCTCCTGCGAACCCGGGAGAAATATCGCGTCGTGGGCGGGGGCGTACCGGAAGCTCGGCGGGCGCGTCGTCTACGCGGCCGCAGATCTGGTGACCTAGGCCAACCTCGGCGTCGACATGCCACGTCCGACAAGTAGAGAAGGTGACCGGCGCCATCAGAACCTGACCCTGGGACCGGCGATGTAACATTGTTACAATATGTGCAATTTTCCGATGTTGTGGGCCCGGATCAGCTTCTGTCGACACCGTTTTCCCTTATCTTTCAGGTGGTTCGGCCGACAGGGCATCTTACTGCTGCTATTTCCGAAATTCAAATACATGGCTAAAAACAACATTTTATCGTCGAAACTTAGCGTGGCGCCTATGATGGACTGGACGGATTGTTTAGGGAAATCAAGAACTTCTGACATGAAGGGTGCAAAATTTGCACACTTTCGTTCGCGTAAGTTCGCGTAGAATTTCGGGTTTGTTCGTGCTCAGTCGGTAGTTCCAGAACTGGACCGACTGGGAAAATTACAGGTGGCTTGCGTGCCCACAGCCTCTCCGCAGTGAGAGATTGGGAGCTCCATTCCCTGGCTTCTCGTCCGAAATACGTATACAAATTTCGGACATGGAAGCGCCGATAGACCTTCGGAGCCGCGTGCTGGCCAAGATCGAGGCTGGGGCGCCGCGCGCCGTGTGGACGCCGGCCGACTTCCTCGACCTGGGCGGGCGCGAGGCCGTCGACAAGACGCTGCAGCGTTTGGTCAAAGCCGAGGCGCTGCGGCGGATCGATCGCGGCCTTTACGACCAGCCGACCTTCAACAGCCTGACCCAGCGGCCCAATCCCGCCGATCCACGCGAGGTGATCGAGGCGGTGGCCCGACGCGACCAGGTGCGCGTCCTGGTGGACGGACTCACCGCGGCCAACGACCTCGGCTTCACAAACGCGGTGCCGGCCAAGATCGTCGTTCACGTCGATGCGCGGCTGCGTCCCATCCGGCTCGGCGAATTGGAAATCAAATTCCGGCCGACCGCCGCCAGCAAGCTCTATTGGGCCAGCCGCCCAGCCATGCGCGTGGTCCAGGCGCTGCACTGGCTGCGCGACCTGATCGACGGCGCCCCCGAGGCAGCTGACGATGTGCGCCGCCGCCTGCGGCGCCTGCTGGACGCGCCGGGAAGCGGCCCGGTCTTGCGGGACGACCTCGCCGACGGGCTCTCGACCTTGCCGGCGTGGATGCAGGCTTTTCTGCGACCGCTGCTCAGCGTCCCCGGAGCGGCCGCGTGAACCCGGATTTCGACCAGGTGCTGGCCGCTGACGCCGAAACGCGGGCCGGCCTCTTCGCGGCCACCGGCCAGCGGTTGGGCTCGGCCGCGCAGAACATCGAGAAGGACTTCTGGGTCTGCTGGACCCTTGACGCGCTGTTCAACGGCCGGCCGGCGGGCGGCCCGCGAATGCTGTTCAAGGGCGGGACGTCACTCTCGAAAGGTCGCGGACCGATCAGCCGCTTCTCCGAAGACATCGACGTCACCGTCTTTCGCGACGACCTGGGCCACGCCTTCAACGTCGACGAACTGGAGGCCATGAGTCGGACCAAGCGGGTGGCCGCCCTCAACGACATCCGCCGGGCGTGCCGCGAGTTCATCCAGGGCCGGCTGCGCGACGAACTCGCGGCCATCGCGGCTGAGGCGGCCGCACGGACCGGACTGCCAACGGGCGCCTTCGAGGTGCGGCCGGACGCCGACGACGACCAGACCCTGCTGCTTGTCTATCCGACCGTGACCGCGCGTGACGCCTACATCCAGCCGTGGGTGAAGATCGAGTCCGGCGCCAAATCGGCTCTGGACCCGCACAGCCCGCTCACCATCCGGCCCTACGTCGAGCCGGACATGCCTGGCGCCGACCTGGCCGTGGGCGGAGTCGTCACCGTGGAGGCTGAGCGGACCTTTTGGGATAAGGTGGTCATCATCCACGGCCTGCGCCGGCGTTTCGAGATCACGGGCGAACTGCATGGCGACGGTCAGCGGGTGTCTCGCCATTACCACGACCTGCATCGGCTAATGGGCTCGCACGTCGGACCGAGGGCGCTTGCAGACCCGGCGCTGGGCGCCGACTGCGTCCGCCACGCGCAGATGTTCTTCGGCCGGCCGGAGAACGACTTGGCGAGCGCCGTAGCAGGGAAGTTTGCGCTGACCCCCGTTGGCCCGATGGTGGACGCGCTGCGCCGTGACTACGCGGCCATGGCCGGCATGATTTTCGGCGCCGTCCCGTCGTTCGAAGCTTTGCTGGAAAGCGTCGCCGCCCTAGAGGCGCAGTTGAATGGCGGCTAGGCCACCGGTTTGAAAGTGATCGATATTGTTCAGTCTGGCTGTGCAGATTTCAACACAGTCAAACTGACTGCCTAGGTTCGGCCTCGTCATCAAGCAGATCGTCGAGCAGGCCCATGTCGCGCCCGATCTCCTCTTCCGGGTGTTCGTGGCTCGAACGGTCATCCCTGCTGCATCGGGCTCGTTTCGAGATCAGCGGTCCCGTGGCGGGCGCGTGCGGCACCGATCCCAAGGAAGGCCCCTGGGATTCCGTCGCCCCGGGAGATCGCATGCCGGAGATCCAGGCTGAGGTCAGTCCCGGTAGCTGGGATCGATCCGGTCCAGCTTGCGCAGCAGGGCTGGCCAGAGGTTGTCCACCGCCACGCCGGTCCGCAGCTCGGCCTCGAAGGCAGGCAGGATCTCCTCGTTGATCGCGCTGACGTCCGGGGCCTGTCCGGCCAGGAGCTGGATCTTGCAGGCTTGGCGGATGAGGTTCGTCTTGCCGAAAACCTCGTAGGCCGAGCGGCCAAGCGCCACGAGGCCGTGGTTCTTCAGGATAGCGGCGCCGTTGGCGCCCAGAGATTCCTGAAGGCTGGGCATGCGTTCAGGATAGGTCTCCACGCCATCGTAGTCATGGTAGGCGATGCCGCTCGCCAGGGCGAAGCCCGCCGGCTGCGAGATCGGCAGGAGACGGTCCTTGCGAGAGGCCATCGCAGCGAAGACCGCATCGTGGGAGTGAAGCACGAAGTTGGCGTCCGGCCGGGCGGCGTGGACCGCCTGCATCGGGTACCAGATCCTCGGATGGAAGGTGAGGGGGGTCTCCTGGGCGAGCTCGCCGTGCAGGGTGATCTTGATCAGCGAGGAGGCGGTGATCTCCTCGAACAGGAAGCCCAGCGGATTGAAGAGGTAGTGATCGGGTTCGCCCGGCACCCGCGCCGAGACCGGCGGCTGCGACAGGTCCCACCAGCCCATGAGCGGGATCAGCCGGTACAGCGCCGCCAGATCGACCCGCGTCTTCCATTCCGCCTCGGAGACCTTTCCCTTGAGCGAGGGGTACTCCACGTCGCCGATCTTCACGCGATCTCTCCTGCAATTGCCAACGGCCGTGGCGCCTCGGCGTCGCCAGATGAGCGGCGTCGACAAGGCAGCCTGTAATTAACTAACGTCAGTTTCAGAGATCGCCGCCGAGAAAGCAAGTGGACGCACGCGCGGGCGCATGGCGCCTTTTCGCCCCAGTGAGCGCGGAGGCGTCCTGCGCTGTCGGAGTGAATTTGGCTCGCCACCCTCATCTGCTCGCTGAGCAACGGGCGCGCCCACAACCTCCCAAATTTCGACTAGCGTCAAAAAGTCTCGTACCTAAACGACTTTTGCCGGAGAGATCTCGGACCAGGCGCGGGGAGCCGTGCTCCTGGCGAAACCCTCTAGGCTTGGCGGCCTGCCCGCCCACACCCTGGGCGCCTAGGTGGATGTCGCTGAGCTGCGGATGGACCGCGCCGCGAGACTCCGGCGCGCGCTCTTCCGCCACGCGCCATGACGAGGCGCGGGACCGCCATCGTCCGCAGTCGCCTCGCACGCCTTCACGGCCTCATGGCGCGTCCTGCCTGCGCGGCGGGACCCTGACGAACATGAGGGTTACGCAGCCCGCCACGATCAGCGCAAGCAATGGCAGGAGCCCGAACTGCTGGGAGGCGAAGACCGCTGTGGCTGCCCCGACCAGAACAGGAGCCACCCAGGCCGTGCCGGCAGCGCTCAGGGAGTAGAGCCCGAATAGGGATGAAGCCTGCTCGGGGGGAGAAAGCTTTGCCATCAAGGTGCGGCTCAGGGCGAGGCAGGCCACTAGGAATAGCGAGTTTATGATGTCGCAGATGGCGAAGGCCCATTCAGGCCAGGTGCTGTAGAGCGGCCCGTCCCAGGGGCGGCCGTTGACCGCGGCATCATAGCTCAGGAAGAAGAAGATGTGATCGTGAGAGGCCCCGATCATGCCGGCGAACGCGAGGCCGTTGGCAAGAAGGCAGATGAGGAGGGCGCGCTTGGTGCCCACGCGGGCGTCGAGCCAACTTGACAGCACGCCGCCGAACACCGCGCCGATGGAGCTGATCAGCGCCTCGATCATCAGTTGCGCCGTGCCCCATCTGAACGCGCCGGCCGCGTAGACGGCCATGAACATGACGTTGCCCATGTGCCCGCTGCTGAACAGCATGCGCGCGATCAGAAAGGTGCGTACGTCCCGTCGGGCGAGGAAGTCCCGCAGCAGGTCGCCCACCTGCCAGATCGACTGCACGACGGCGTCGCGAGCCCGCACACCGGTTCGCGGGATGTCATGGCTGAATACCAGCAGCGGAAGCAGCGCCAGGAGAAGGCAGGCTCCGACCACGGGTCCCGAGGCGCGCTGGGGCTCATGGGCTGCGGGATCGAGCCCGAAGACGGGTTTCGCGGGCAGCCAGGTCGCCCGGATCTCCGCGGGCAGCACGAAGGCCCAGAGGAAACCCAGCAGGGCGGCCGAGGCCACGAAGAACCCGAGGGTCGCGCCGAGGCCGGAGGCCCGGCCAAGTTCGTCCGGGGCGGCCGCGCCCAGCAGCATCGCGTTGTGTACGACCTCTACAAGCCAATAGAGGACGGTCGCGACCATCAGGAGCGGGACCACGGCCTGCAGGTTGAGCGGCCCGGTCGGTGAAGCCCACCAGAAGCTGGCGGCGACGATGGAAAGCAGGACCACCAAAGCCGCGAGCGCGGGCTTGCGGACACCCATCCGGTCGATGCTGCCGCCCATTATGGTGGCGAGCAACGCCCCGGCGATACCGCTCCAGAGCCCGATCGTGGCCACCATCTCCTGGCCAGCCACGGGGTTGGGCGCGAGCACCGTGGCCACATACGGGGTGAACACCGCCGCGACGATCAGCATGGAGTAGCAGTGCCGGCCCGCGTCGAAGACGGCCCAACTTGTCGCGCTGCGCGTCAGCGGCGCGGGCTTCGCCGGCGGCATCACGATGTGAGTCATCGCGTCCCCCCCCCCTCGCGAACGAACATTAGTCAGATTTGAATGTCAAATCTGTCCAGTTCTGTGCGCGTGGGAAGCGGCGCCGGCGGGACTAAGGAAGCGCAATGCGCGTTATCGGGGCCGGCGCCGGCTCGCTGGCCAATCTCCGATCGGCGGCGGGCGTGGAAATGGCGGAAGGCCAAAATGGCGCTGTTTCATATGGATAGTGCGAACATCAAACAGCGCGGCTGGTTGGTGTTGGGACAGCGGTCTACCCGGCCAGCTTGCCTGACATAGATGGAGCGCCCGGTTTCGGCCCTCAAGCACTTCCAATGATGAATCCGCCTTGAAGTAGACTTATGACAGATTAGCAGCCGCGGTGAGGGGCGCGGGATCGGCCGGTCCTCCGCCCGAAGGGTCGACATGCACGACCTCGACACCATCATCGTCGGCGCAGGGATCACGGGCCTGGTCGCGGCCCACCGCCTTCAGGCGGCGGGGCATACGGTGCTGGTCCTGGAGGCTTCCCACCGCGTGGGCGACGGTCGCGTCGTGCGGGTGGAACGCAACGGCGACATGGACGGCGGTGGCGCTCAGCTGATCCATACGAACTACGATGAGATGTTGCGGCTGGTGGACGCGGTCGGCCTGCGTGGCGACCTGATCAAGGGCGGGGGAAAGACCGTCTATCTCGATGCGGCCGGGGCCCCGCGTCTCACGGGCGGCCATATGGGCTTGGCGGGCGTTATGGGAGCGCGTGGGGCGGCGGAGGCGGCCGCCTTCTACGGCCGGACCAGGTTCTCCAAGTCGTTTCCGCTTTTCGAGATCACCAAGGATATCCCGGAGTACGACAACACCACCGCCGCGGAAGCGTACGCCAAGGCCTCACCGGCGTTTCTGGATTACGTCCTGCGTCCGATGATGCACGCGACCACGAACACCGTCCCCGCGGCAACGAACCTCTACCATACCCTGAACCTGCTCAAGCTGGTCACGACGACCGAGACCTACGGGCTCAGGACTGGGATCGTCACGCTCCTCGAGCGGATCGCGTCGGGGCTCGATGTCAGGTTCGGGGCGAAGGTGGCCACCCTGCTGATGACCGGCGAGCGCGTCGACGGGGTGGAGCTCGAGGACGGGACCCGGCTGGGGGCGCGCCACGTCATCGTGGCCTGCCCCCTAGGCGCGGCGGCCGAGCTCGTCCCCGAGGCCCTGGGGCCGGCGCGCAAGTTTCTCCAGGGCTTCCCGTACACGCCGCTGCCGCTGGTCTTCTTCTTCCTCGACCGCCCCATCGCAGACGACGTGTTCGTCTACTTCGGCCATCCATTCCGCGAGACGCCGTACAACATGGCCGTCAATCACGCCGGGCGCAGGGAGATGGTTCCGAGCGGCAAGGCGATCATCTCGACCTGGGCCGCTTACCCCTCGACCGTGTCCATGAGCGAGACGTCCGACACGGACACCATCGCCCAGGCGCTCGCCGATCTCGACGCCTTCACCCCGGGCGTGGCGGGCTTTGTCGAAGAGGCGCGGGTCATGAAGCATCGCCGCGGGATCGCGCGGTACGCGCCGGGGACGCACCGGAAGATCCTGGACTTCAAGGCCTACGCGAAGAGTCTCCCAGGCGTGTCATTCGCAGGCAACGACTACGATTCGGTCCACATGGGGTCCGGGGTGCGCACCGCCTACCGCGCGGCGGCGCGCGCCTTCCAGACCTGATCTCCTCACGCCTGACGGTCGCGCTGCAGCCCGTCTACGGCGTGGCCCGGTCGAACCATAGTCGGCGCTGCTGTCCCGTTTCGTCGCTTACGGGTTCAGCCGCGCGGACCCGAGCTCTCGGCCTGCGCCCATAGCGCCGCGGCCCGCGCGGCGATCATCATGATGGCGACGTTGGGGTTGGCCGACACCAGGTGGGGCATGACCGAGGCGTCCGCCACATAGAGTCCCTCGACGCCGCGAACCGCCAGGTCCGGCGTGACGACGGATTCGGGACCAGCGCCCATGCGGCAGGTGCAGGCCGGGTGGAACTGCGGCGTCGTCTCGGCGCGGATGAAGGCGTCGATATCCGCGTCGGTGACGAGCAGCGCCGGCGGCGTGATCCGTCCGGTCCTGAACGGCGCCAGTTCCTCGGCCTCGCCCATCGCCTGCAGGCGACGAAACGCTTCCCGCAGCGCGAGCAGGTCCTGCTCCTCGGCGAGTGAATTGAACCTTATGCGGGGACGATCCATGGGGTTGCTGGACCTCAGGAGAACCTCGCCGCGGCTTTCCTGTCCGACGAGCCACACGCGGGCCGCGTAGCCATCGGGATAGGGCCGCTTCAGGCCCGGGAACCAATAGTCGGCGCCTGGCGGCACGACCGACAGGACGACCTCCAGGTCGGGCTGGCGCAGGTCTGGGCGGCTCTTAAGGAAGCCGATCAAGGCGCCGGGTGGAGCGCTCGCGGGTCCGGATCCGAACAGGTACGCGCGCAGCATGCTGAAGCCGATCCGGTCCAGTCGCAGCGATCGATGGAAAGCGCCCGGGCGAGTCCTCGCCCAGGTCAGGCCGAAGCCGAGATGATCCTGCAGGCCCTGGCCCACGGGCAGATCGACCAGGGGCTTCACTCCGACCGAGCTGAGATGCTGCGCCGGCCCGACGCCCGAGAGCATGAGCAGGTGGGGGGTGTTTATCGCCCCGAGCGTCAGGACCACCTTGCCGCGGGCGCGGGCTGTCTGACGGCGGCCGCGGTGAAGGAATTCCACGCCGACGGCGCGACGTCCTTCAAAGAGGATGCGGGTGACGTGGGCCCGCGTCTGCACCTTGAGGTTCTGTCGCGCGAGGGCAGGGCGCAGGAAGGCGGCCGCCGACGAGGAGCGCCGGCCGCGCCGGACGCTGTACTGGAGGGGCCCGAAGCCTTCGGCGCCGGGGCGATTGACATCATCGACCGGCGCGTAGCCCTGCGTCCGTCCCATGGCGAGGGCGGCCTCGTAGATCGGATCGTTGAGCCGCGCGGGCTCGGCGCCGAGTTCCCCCGAGCCCCCGCGCCATTCGCTCTCGCCGCCGGGCCACGTCTCGCAGGCCTTGAAATAGGGCAGGACCGCCTCGAAGCCCCAGCCGGCCGCGCCGGCCGCCACCCACCGCTCGAAGTCGAGCGGGTGGCCGCGCGTGTGGGCCATGTAGTTGAGGGATGAGGACCCGCCCACCACCCGGCCATGCAGCACCGGATGCCGGCGCCCTCCCAGGCGCGGGTCCGGCTCAGACAGGTCTCCCCACTCGTAAAGGCCGAGCTGGGTCATCTTCCGGGCGCCCACCGGGATCGAGATTAGCGGGTTCCAGTCCCAACCGCCGGCTTCCAGGAGGAGAACCCGAGAGGATGGGTCTGCCGAGAGGCGATTGGCGAGCACGCATCCCGCTGATCCCGCCCCCACGATGATGTGGTCAAACTCCACAGTCATTATCCCCGCACCCTCCAAGACGTACCGTCATCTGCCGTTAGTCAGCATGTGAGCCGAGGTAGGCTGCGGGCCAGGCCCTTGTGAGCCGCGGGTTCGCCGAAAACAGATCGCGGGCGATCTGCCACGACCCCTTCTCCTTCCAACGCCATCGCGGTTTCTGACACCTCGCGCCGGGAGGCTGGCGAAGCTCGCCCATCGCTTCCGGTGCGCCTTGGTTGCCCGCTAATCAAATCTAAGTCAAATATGCGGCGTCTTCGCGATGCGGCGCTCCGCCGGCGCAAACAGCGCGCCAGCCCTGCTGGAGGCGCCGCGACCCTTTCGGGCCTGGAAAGGCCTCGCCACGGCTGTCGCTGAGGCTCCGAGCGCTGGTCGGCAGCCAGATTGTTCGCCGGAGCGTGGGCGCGAATTCAGCTCGGAGTGCAACCGCTCACGACCTTGTCGGGCAGGCGCCATCGGCGCCGTCAACCCAGCGCGATCCCGTGAGCGCTCAGCGGCGTGTATGGCGCGTGGCGGAGCTGAGGATCCGCCGCGGCGCGGGACCGCGTTGTCGCGGTGCTGCCGAGCGCGATGCCCGGCTTCGGGACCCTGAAGGCGCGTGGCGGCGCCATCATCCGGGTGGCGACACTCGCACAACGCAAGAATTCAACACTAGTCAGAACAACCAAGAGGGATCGTACGGCGCCTTCCCCGAGGTGAACAAACCTGTGGCACGCCGTCTACCGAGAGCCATGAAGATAGGCAGCGCAAAATCCAACATTAGTCAGATTGACTTTTTCTTGACGTAGGTCAGAATTTTCCCGCCAAAACGCGAGCCTCGATGTTCGCTGGAAATGGGGAAACGACATGAGAAAAGGGCTTCTGGCGCAGGCCAGCTTTATGACCGTCGCCGCCGTGCTGGGGGCCTGCACCTCGGCTTCGGCCCAGGACACGGCGACGGAGCCGGGGGCGCAGCTCGAAGAGCTTGTGGTGACGGCTCAGCGAAGGACGGAGACCTCCCAGAAGGTGCCGATCTCGATGACCGTGCTGAGCGGCGAGGTGGTGAGGGAGAACTTCCGCACGAGTGGCGAGATCACGCAGATGGTGCCCAACGTGCAACTGGGCGCGCCCATCGGCTTCGGGACGCCCCGCACGGGCATCCGTGGGGTCTCGCAGAGCGACTTCAATCCGAACGCGACCACGTCGAACATGCTCTATTTCGACGACGTGCCCCTGAACGCGCCGGTCGCCCAGGGCGCCCCGATCTGGGACCTGGAGCGCGTGGAGGTCCTTCGGGGACCGCAAGGCACGCTCTTCGGCCGCAACGCGGTGGGCGGCGCCGTTCGGTACCTCTCTGCAATGCCCACCAAGGAGGTGGAGGGCTATGCGGAAGTCGGCGCGGGGGTCCATGACCTGCGCGAGGTCCGCGCCGCAGTCGGGGGGCCGATCTCCGGAACGCTCAGCGGCCGCGTCTCGATGGTCTCCTACGACTTCGGAGGAGACATCCAGAACGTGGTGCAGAACGAGCGCCAGGGTAAGCAGCAGTACTCAGGGTATCGGCTTGTGCTCGAGTGGAAGCCGACCGACGCCCTGACGGCGGTGTTGCGCGCGCAGCATGTGAACGCCGACCAGCAGATCTTCAGCTGGAAGGTCACGCCCGGTGTGACCACCTCACCTGGCAACTTCGGACCGTTGGCGAACGGATGGACGAGCCTTGGACAGATCCAGACGGCCTACGGTTTCAAGAATCTCGGCCAGTCCTCCAACTATCGGATCAGCGAAACCGACGTCCGTCCCCATGAGCATCTGGAGCACACGCCGGTCTCGCTCAATATCGACTACGACCTCGGCTTCGCGACCCTGACCTCGGTCACGGGCTACCTGGACGTGAGCCACTATCTGATCCTCGACAACGACGCCTCGCCCGCCCCGATCCTGGGCGAGTACACCCGGACCTTCGACCAGCAGTACAGCCAGGAGTTTCGCCTGACGTCGAACGACGAAGGCCCGTTCACCTGGATCGCCGGCGCCTTCTACATGAAGGAATTCATCAAGACCGACGTGGATTTCGACGCCTCCGTCTGGCGCGGGAATCAGGCCGACCTGCTGCCCGACGCCCGCACAGTGGGCTACACCCGCGGCACGCGGAACGATCTCGAGACCTATGCGGCGTTCCTGCACACAACCTACGACATCACGGATAGTCTGCTGCTGACGGCCGCCGCCCGCTACACGCACGAGCGGAAGGACGTGACCTGGCGTTTCCGGACGCAGTACGACTTCCCGACCGATGCGCCGCGGACGAGCAAGGAATTCTACGACTGGTTCCGGGCGGTGACGAGCGGCAACCGCGGCAACGTCCTGTCTGTCGCCGATCCCCTGGGGTTGTCGGCTTCGAAGTCCTGGGGCGAGCTGACCTGGAAGGTCGGACTCGACTACAAGATCAACTCGCAGATGCTCGTCTACGGCCTGGTTTCGCGCGGATTCAAAGGCGGCGCATTCCCGCCCACCAACAACACGGTCGGTGGCGTCCTCGACCCGAACGGTGACGTGATCGCCGTCGATCCAGAAACGGTCACCGACTATGAGGTCGGCTTCAAGGGGGACCTGATCCCCGGACGCCTACGCGTCAACGCAAGCGCCTTCTACTACGACTACCGGAACTACCAGACGAATCAGCTGGTGCCCGCGCTCGGCGTCCAGATCCTGAGCAATCTGCCGAAGGCCGAACTCTATGGCGCGGAGGTGGAAGTCAACGCGATCCCCGTGGAGAACCTGCTGGTCAATATCGGCCTCGGCGTGGTCGACACCAAGATCACGAAGTCCTCCGACCCCGCCCTGATCGGCAACAAGCTGCCGTTGGCCGAGGACTTCAATGTCAACGTTCTGGTGCGGTACGATCTCGAGACCAGTCTTGGCGCCTTCTCGCCGGAAGTCAGCGCCAAGTACGTGGGCAACTACTGGACGTCGAAGGAGAACGTCACCAAGCTAGGCGACTACATCCTCGTCAATGCCCGCATCGGCTGGAAAAGCCCTGGCGAGAAGTACTACGGCGCGCTTTGGGCAACCAATCTGTTCGACGAGGTCAACCCGATCGCGCTCGACGACCCGGATGAGTTCTGGGGCGCCAACAACGCCAATGTGAACCCCCACCGGCGCTACGGCCTCACGGTCGGAGTGCGCTTCTAGGCCGGGCAAGGTCCGCCCGACTCCGGTCGGGCGGACGTCCCGAGGGGTGACGAGCCGCGATGTCCGAAACATCCTGTCCTAAGTCAGATCGGACGGTGCTTCGTGTCGAGCGTTCGCGCCTTTTGCCGGCATGGTCGGGCGAGGGCGCGCCCTGACGAAGGCCGAGCCGGCGTTGAGTCCATTGTTTGTTGGCGCGTGACAGGAGACTTGGAATGCGCATCGGCGATATCGAATATCCTTCATTGGAAGGGGTCGTGAGTGAGCCGGAGTGGCAGACCCGGGTGGAGCTCGCGGCGCTGTACCGGCTGGCCGTGCAGATGGATTGGGATGATCTGTCGATCACCCACATCTCCGCCCGCGTCCCGGGAGAGCCGCACTACCTGATGAACCCCTCGGGTCTCCTGTTCGAGGAAGTCACCGCGTCGTCCCTCGTGAAGGTCGATCTGGACGGCCGCATCGTCGCTGACAGCCCCTTCGAGATTGTCGCCGGCGGCTGGTTTCCGATGAAGGCGGTTCACGAGGTCCGCGAGGACGCCAACTTCGTCGTCCATACCCACGACATCCATGGGATAGCGCTCTCGCTGCGGGAGGAGGGGCTCCTGCCGTTGACCCAGACGGTGGGCTTCATCCTCGGCGACGGGATCGCCTACCACGACTACGACGGCGTGGAGACCTATGCCGAGCGGGTCGCGGGGCTCCAGCAATCCCTGGGCGCAGCCAACTACATGATCCTTAGGAACCATGGCCTGCTCACCCTGGGGCTCAACGCGCGTCAGGCCTTCCGGCGCATGAACAGCCTCGTCCGCTCCTGCCGCATCCAGTTGCTGGCGGGTCGCGACAGGCTTGTGCCCATCGATGCGGTGATCCTGGCGACGTTCCGGGAGGAGCTCCGCCGGGCCCAGGGCAACGATCCATGGCCTGGCCTCCTGCGCCGGCTCGACCGGCTTGAACCGTCCTACCGTAGCTGACCGCGCCGTCTGGCGAACGGCCCGGCCACCAAGGCGGAGTCGGCCATGCCAAGGGCGATGCGAACCGAGGCCCCAACGGGGCCCGGCCCGCTGATCAAGGCGATCGGACGCCGCCGCCCGACGTTGCGCGGAACACGCTGGAACACCTCACGAAAGCCATGGCGCAGCCATGGCGTCGCCCGGAGCGCTCGACGCGCCCACAATGAAGGATGTGTCTGATGAACGGAGCCGAGTCGCTGGTTCGAAGCCTGCTCGCGAGCGGAGTGGACACCTGCTTCGCAAATCCCGGCACCAGCGAGATGCACTTCGTCGCCGCCCTGGATCAGATTCCCGGCATGCGGTGCGTGCTGGGGCTGTTCGAGGGCGTGGTCACCGGCGCCGCCGATGGCTACGGGCGGATGACGGACAAGCCAGCGGCCGTGCTTTTGCACTGCGGTCCCGGTTTGGCCAACGGCCTCGCCAACCTCCACAACGCCCGCCGCGCACGCACCCCCGTGGTCAACATCGTCGGCGACCAGGCGACCTACCACAGCCATCTTGATCCGCCGCTCGCGGCCGACGCTGAAGGTTTGGCGCGCCCGGTCTCGGCCTGGGTGCGAACCTCCACGACGCCGGAAGCGGTCGGGGCCGATGCGGCCGCTGCCGTCCAGGCGTCCCTCGTCGAGCCGGGTGGCGTCGCCACGCTCATCCTCCCGTCGGACGTCTGTTGGGATCCCGGCGGCGTGGTCGCCGGGCCGATGGCCGTCCCTTCGGCGCCGAAGGTGGACCATCAGGCCCTGAGCGTCGCCGCCGACCTCCTCCGGAATGGCCGGCCCACCGTGATCTTCCTCGGCGGCAAGGCCCTGCGCGCGGCGCCGCTCGAAGTGGCCAACCGCATCGCCCGGGCCACGGGAGCCCGTCTGCTGACACCGTCGTCGAACGCCCGGGTCGAACGCGGCGCGGGACGTCATCCCGTGACGCGCATGCCATACCCCCTCGACCAGGCGATCGCCGCATTCGCGGGGACAGCCAATGTCATCCTCCTCGGCGCCCCGGCCCCCGTGGCCTTCTTCGCCTATCCCGGCAAGCCGCAGCATCCGATGCCGGCCTCGGCGATGGTCCATGTCCTGGCGCGTCCCGAGCACGATCTGACGGATGCTCTCGAACGTCTCGCGGACCTCCTCGGCGCCCGCGAGGCGGCCCCGCCGCTCGCCCGCGCCGTGGGCGAGCCTGCTGGCGGCACGGTATCCTCGGAAGCCATCGCCCAGACCTTGACGGCGCTCCTGCCTGAGCACGCCATCGTGGTCGACGAGAGCATCACCGCTGGGCGCGCCTTCTTCCCCGGCATGGAGGCCGCCGCGCCACATGACTGGCTGCAGCTCACTGGAGGGGCGATCGGCGAGGGTATACCGCTGGCCGTTGGGGCCGCCGTCGGGGCGCCGGGTCGCCGGGTCGTGAACCTGCAGGCCGATGGCTCGGCCATGTACACGGCTCAGGGGCTGTGGACGCAGGCGCGCGAAGGTCTGGACGTCACCACCGTCATCCTCTCCAACCGAAAGTACGCGATCCTGCTCGGGGAGTTCGCCGCCGTCGGCGCAAAGCCCGGACAGGTGGCGCGCGATATGATGAGTCTCGAGAACCCGACGATCGACTGGGTGCGGTTCGGCGAGAGCCTGGGAGTGGAGTCGGCTCGCGCCGATACGATGGAGCGCTTTGCCGACCTGCTCTCCTCTTCGTTTTCGCGCCGAGGTCCCCAATTGATCGAGCTGGTGCTCCCGTGAGTCGCGCCGTGGCGGCCAGGGTGTCGGTCGCAGATGATCCCAGCACCGACGTGACCTGGTCTCGGCTTCGGCGGCCCGGCGTCCGTCACCCGTCCGAACTCGCCCTGTGCCGGATGCTTCGACAACATCGTCGCAAGCGTGGATCGGCGGGCTGCGCCCTCGCCAAGAGGCTCACTCGCGACCCGGCGGTGAAGGTGCGCCCGCTGGAGGCCGGCCAAGGCGCGGCCCGTCGCGGCGCCTCACCCGCACGTGTTTCGCCGTCCGTCGGGGGTGGGCGCGCTCCGCCCAGCCTTGCGTCATGCCGTAACCCGCGTCCTGTCGTCGGAGGCGAAGGGGCTTCCACGGGGCGTGGGCTACGGAGATGCGAAAACGCAGGGCATACGGCGCAGCAAAAACTTGACGTAAGCCAGATTTACAGCACCCTGGACGGGCAGGGATCGCCGTCGGGGCGCCTGGGACGCGCCGCCATGCGCGAATTGTCGAGTGAACGCCAATGCAACAAGTGGATACGGTCGTTGTCGGCGCAGGGATCGTCGGCCTGACGGCCGCTGAAGCCCTCGGTCGGGCAGGCCGCGACGTCGTGGTGGTCGAGGCGTCCAACCGCGTCGGAGGCCGGATCGTCCGGATGACCCGCGGCGGCGACGCATTGGAGGCGGGCGCCCAAGGCATCCACAACAACTACCGCGAAATGCATGCCTTGATCGCGCGACACGATCTCGCGGGGGACCTGCGTCCATCCTCAGGCAAGGTGCAGTATCTGGATCGCGGGGCCCAGCCACGAGTTTCCGGCGGAAACGCCGATCTGATGCGGATCCTGGGGGTGCGCGGGACGGCGGACCTGATCCAGTTCCGGACGCGTTACTTCACGTTCGCAAAGAAGTTCCCGCAGTTCGAGATCAATCGCGACATCCCCGAGTACGACAATGTCCTTGCGAGCCAATCGTTCGGCTGGGCTGGGGAGCGGTTCCACGACTTCGTCCTTCGGCCGATGATCCACGCCATGTGCAACACGAGGCCGGATCAAACCAACCTCTACCATGTCATCAATTCGCTCCGGCTTCGGCTGACCACGACGATCCAGAGCCTTCGAACCGGCAATGTCACCTTGTGCGAGCGACTGGCGGAGAAGGCGCCGGTGATGTTGGAGGCGCCGGTCGAGCAGCTCCTGACCTCGAGGGGCCGGGTGGAGGGCGTCCAACTCGCGGACGGCCGGACGATCAAGGCTCGCCACGTGATCGTCGCCACGACGGTCGGCGCCGCGGGGCGCATCACCCCTGACGAATTCGGGCCCGCGAAGCACTTCCTCGAGAGTTTCACCTACAGCCCGATGCCGCTCGTCGTGCTGTTCCTGGATCGGCCGCGCCCGGAAGAGGCTTACGCCTTCATGGGCCACCACCATCACGACGCCATCTTCAACATGGCGATCGACCACGGGAAAAAGACGCCGTTCCTGGCGCCGAGTGGCAAGTCGATCATCACGGCCTGGCCCGCCTATCCGAACACCGCCTCGCAGCTGGCGAAGAGCGACTCTGAGATCATCGCCCAGGCGCTCGCCGACCTCGCGCCCCAACTCCCCGGTATCGCTGGGCAGGTCGAAGAGGCCCGCGTCATGCGACACGACTGGGCGGTTGCGCGGTACGGACCTGGCGCCCACCGCCGGATCATCGACTTCAAAGCCTATGCCCAGACCTTGCCCGGGGTCTCCTACGCCGGCAACGACTACGACGGCGTGCATATGGAAAGCGGCGTCCGGAGCGCCCTGCGGGCGGCGGAACGCAGCCTTCGCGACGCGTAGACGCCGTCGGCGATGGGTTCTTCGGACCTGGCGCGGCTTTGACGGTGGTCGAGAAATCCAGCGATCACTGTGACGAGGCGGCCCCCACATCCCACACGCTTGACTTAAACCGGACTAAAGTCAGAATTTGATGGTTCGGCTTGTGCTCCGCGGCTGATCCTTGGGAGGTAGACGTTGGTCATAGCCGTCGAACCGAAGACAAACAGGCCGGCCGCGTCAGCGGCGCGGAAAGCCTATTTCGGCTGGCGCGTGGTCGCCGCGCTGTTCATCTGCACCACCACCCTCATCGGGATGGCGATGTACGGCTTCATCGTCTTCACCGGTCCGCTTGCGGAACAGTTCGGATGGACGGCGGCCCAGTCGGGAACGCTTGTGTCGGCGATGTGGCTCGTGGGTCCCCTCGCGCTCCTGGCTGCGCCGGCGATCGAGAAGGTTGGGGCCTGGCGTCTGGTGGCCATGGGCATGCTCCTGCAGGCCTTGGCGCTCGGGTGCCTCGGCGGAGGACTGGTGTCCGAGTTCTGGCATCTCTACGCACTGCGGCTGGTCATGGGCGTGGGCAAGATCGCCGTGCTCACCGCCGCGCCCGTGATCGTGGCGCGGTGGTTCACCCGCAGGTTCTCGACGGCCATGGCGATCGTGTGGGCGGGCGGCGGAGCCGGCGGGATGCTCTCCCCCGCCGTGGAGCAGCTCGTCGCCCATGGCGGATGGCGTCAGGCCGCCCTGATCATCGCGGCGGGCCTCGTCGCCTGTTGGGCGGTGGCCGCGCTGCTGGCGCGGGGCGCCTCGGGTCCCGCAGACCTCGGCCTGGGGGCCGATGGCGACGCCCCTGCGCGGAGCGCGACCGTCGCGGCCCCCCGGACCGAGGCCAGGACGAGCTGGGCGTCGCTCGACCGCAAGGCCGCCGCCCTGATGTGTCTCGCCGTCATCGGCGCGGGCATGGCGGCGATCGCCTTGCAGTCGCAGGAGCTCGCCATGCTCTCGCGCGACGGCATGACGGGACGGGAGGCGGCGATGATCCTGGGCCTGACCGCCGCCGGAGGCCTTCTCGGCTCAATTGTAGCCGGCTGGGTGTTGGATCGCATGCCGGCGATCTGGACGAGCGCCAGCATCGCGACGACCTATTACCTAGGCCTCCTGGCATTCGGCGCGGCTTCCGGCCCGAATGCGC
>Ga0102590_1002211_pt1 | contig 24197 bp, 19 predicted proteins | sample AraplaMF_Col_mMF_FD_76859 | JGI IMG/M metagenome (GOLD analysis project Ga0102590, IMG submission 76859) | Arabidopsis root microbial communities from the University of North Carolina, USA - plate scrape MF_Col_mMF | ecosystem: Host-associated > Plants > Roots > Endosphere | place: USA... | reverse complement strand
CACTTATTATATGCTCAGATATATTAAGCGTGTGCAGGGCACAATAGGCGCCGTTCCAGATTCCGCATCTGCGGCCAAAATGCCGCATAAGGATACGCGCGGAGATTTCGAAGGCCTTTCGAAATTGCAACCGGTTGGCATTTGCAATTTCGACCGGCAGCCGTTTAAAGTAGAAATCCAGAGGGTTATCGGAAATGCCGTGGTCTTTGGTCGATCACCTTTTCTTGATGACGAGTGCGCGGCCGACCGCCGTGATCATGATTTGCAATAGCATAGGTGAATAAGGGCCAGAGCCCTTGTTCAGAGACATCAAAGACATGAATCGCATCACATCAGCATAAGCGACGGCAGCGCTTGCGGCCGTCCGGATAAGGAAACCGCCATGCCTTCCTCCTTTCGACGTCTGCTGACTATTGGCACCCTGGCTCTCCTGCCGTTCACCGCGGCGATGGCACAGCAGCCAGGCTCTCCCCCTCCCGTTTCTGTCGCCAAACCTGTCGTCCGCGATGTCATCGACAATGACGAATTCATTGGCCGCTTCGAACCGGTCGATCAGGTATCCGTGCGCTCGCGTATCGGCGGTTACCTGCAGGAAGTGCACTTCACCGACGGCGCGCTCGTCAAGCAGGGTGACCTGCTCTTCGTGATCGACCAAAGGCCGTTCATCACCGCGCTGAACGAAGCGAACGCGGCGCTGGAAGTCGCCAAATCCACGCTCGTCTACGCGGAAGCACAGTTCAAGCGGGCCGAGAGCCTTGCGACGAGCGGCAGCCAGTCGATTTCGATCCTTGATGACCGCCGGCGCGAATGGGTCTCGGCGCAGGCGAACGTCCGCGGCGCGCAAGCGACAGCCGATCGCGCGGCACTCGACCTCGAATATACGAAGATCACAGCTCCGATCAGCGGCCGCATCGACCGCCGGCTGATCTCCGTTGGTAACCTTGTTCAGGCTGACCAATCGATTCTGACGACCATCGTTTCGGTCGATCCGATCGACTTCTACTTCGACGTCGATGAACGCCGCCTTCTCAACTTCGCACAGACGGCCCGCGACCGCGGGGTCGATCTGCAGCAGGGCGGTGGCGGCGTCGAGGTCGAGGTCAAGATCACGGATTCGAACGAAAAGCCGTTCAAGGGAAAGCTCGACTTCGCTGAAAACCGCATCGACAGCGAGACCGGCACCAAGCGCATACGGGCTCGCTTCGACAATCCGAATTACGTGCTGCAGCCAGGGCTTTTCGGTCGCGTTTCCGTTGAAGCGTCGAATGTCTACAAGGCGATCCTCGTCCCCGACGAGGCTATCGGCTCGGACCAGAACCAGCGCGTCGTTTATGTCGTCGGAAATGATGGAACGGTCACGGCAAAACCGGTCCGTCCGGGTCCACGCCTGTACGGCTATCGTGTCATCCGCGAAGGCATGGACGGCAGCGAGACGATCGTCATCAACGGCCTTCTTCGCGCCCGCCCCGGCTCGAAGGTCACGCCGCAGGTGGTCGAGCTCCCGCAAAGCCGCGAGGAGATTGCGCCTGAAGCCGCCGGCCTGGAGCTCAGCCGATGAGATTTGCACACTTCTTCGTCGACCGGCCGATCTTCGCGTCGGTGCTCTCCATTGTGCTGTTGATCGTCGGCGGCATCGCTTATTTCCAGCTGCCCGTAGCGCAATACCCGGAGATTGCGCCGCCGACCATAGTTATCCGTACCTCCTATCCCGGCGCTGACGCCGAGACGATCGCCAACACTGTGGCGACCCCGATCGAGCAGGAGGTCAACGGCGTCGAAGACATGCTTTACATGTCTTCCTATTCTACTGCCGATGGTTCGATGGCACTGACCGTCACCTTCAAGCTCGGTACGGACCTCGACAAGGCACAAGTGCTTGTCCAGAACCGCGTTGCCATCGCCGAACCACGCCTTCCCGAGGAAGTTCGGCGCATCGGCATCACGACGGCGAAGAGTTCGCCCGACCTGATGATGGTCGTGCATCTGCTGTCACCGAACTCTCGGTATGATCAGCTCTACGTCTCCAACTACGCACGCACGCGCATCCGCGACACGCTTGTTCGGCTCGATGGCGTTGGCGACGTCATTCTGTTCGGTGAGCGCGAATATTCGCTGCGTATCTGGCTCGATCCGCAAAAACTGTCGGCCTATGGCATGACCTCCAGCGACGTCGTCGATGCGCTGCGCGAGCAGAACGTGCAGGTTTCCGGCGGCTCGATCGGCGGACCACCGGCGGCCGGCACCAACGCCTTCCAGTATACGGTGACGACCCAAGGGCGTTTCTCGGATGCAAGACAATTCCGCTACGTCATCGTCAAAGCGACCGCGGAAGGGCGTCTCGTCCAACTGCAGGATATCGCCCGCATCGAACTCGGCGCCAAGGACTACGTCACAAACAGCTATCTGAACGGCAAACCGGCCGTCGCGCTCGGCATTTTCGCGCGTCCCGGCACAAACGCTCTCGCGGCAGCAGCGGAAATCAAGAAGACGATGGAAACCGTCTCTCAGGATTTCCCGCAGGGTCTCAGCTACGATATCGTCTACAACCCGACCGAATTCATCGCGGAATCCATCAACGAGGTTTACAAGACCATCGCTGAAGCGGCCATCCTCGTCGCTATCGTCGTTCTTGTCTTCCTGCAGTCCTGGCGAACGGCGATTATCCCCATTGTCGCTATCCCGGTCTCGCTGATCGGTACTTTCGCCTTCCTGCTTGCCTTCGGCTTCTCGCTCAACATGCTGACGCTGTTCGGTCTCGTGCTGGCAATCGGCATCGTCGTCGACGACGCGATCGTTGTGGTCGAAAACGTCGAGCGCAATCTGGCAAAGGGAATGACGCCGCGAGAGGCCGCGCATGTGACGATGAACGAGGTCGGCACGGCGGTCGTCGCAATCTCGCTCGTGCTGATCGCCGTGTTTGCTCCAACGGCCTTCATCCCGGGCATATCAGGTCAATTCTATCGTCAGTTCGCGGTGACGATCTCGGTCGCGACAGCGATCTCAGCGCTGAACTCCCTGACCCTGTCGCCAGCCCTTGCCGCACTGGTGCTGAAGCCCCACGAGGAGCACGAGAAGCATCGCAACCCTATCGCGCGTTTTGGAAGTGCTATCGCGAGCGGGTTTAACAAGGGCTTCGACGGGCTGAGTGCGGGCTACTCCTGGATTGTGCGACATACCGTGCAGACGGTCGCCGCGCTCTGCGTCGCGCTGCTCATCTTCGCCGGTCTGCTTGGCGCGACATATTATATGGGTAGGATCGTCCCAAGTGGTTTCGTCCCGGTCATGGATCAGGGCTACGCCATCGTCGTCGTGCAGCTGCCGGATGGTGCAGCGCTTTCCCGCACCGACGCGGTTATCGAACGCGCATCGGAGATCATCCGCAACACGCCGGGCGTGAAGAATGCGGTGGCCTTCTCGGGCTTCAGTGGCGCGACCTTCACCAACGCTTCCAACGCCGGCGTTGTCTTCGCCGCCTTCGACACCTTCGAAAACCGCCTGGAGCACGGCCAGACCGCCACGAAGATCATCGGGCAGCTCTATGGCAGCCTCCAGGCGATCCAGGAAGCCTTCATCATAGCCATCCCGCCGCCGCCGATCTCCGGTATCGGCAACGCGGGCGGCTTCAAGATGCAGCTCATGGATCGAGAGAGTTCGGACATGCGCCGCGTTCTCGGTGTTGCCTATCAGCTCATGGGCATGGCGAACCAGACAGAGGGTCTGACCGGCGTCTTTACGACGTTCTCCGCCAACAGCCCGCAATACTTCCTCGAGATCGATCGCGACAAGGCGCGCACCCTGAACGTACCGATCTCCAACATATTCGACACGCTGTCGATCAATCTTGGCACATCCTACGTCAACGATTTCAATGCCTTCGGGCGCGTCTACCAGGTGCGGGCCCAGGCCGACCAGCAATATCGCGTCGAGCGCGACGACATCCTCGCGCTCAAAGTAAGATCGGCAACCGGAGCACTTGTCCCGCTTGGCACGCTGGTCGATATCCGCGATACCAGCGGCCCTTCACTCGTCCAGCATTACAATATGTACGTGTCCGTACCCGTGCAGGGCAATGCCGCTCCCGGCGTTTCGACGGGCACCGCATTGGACAAGATGGAAGGCCTTGCGAAGCAGATAATGCCGGCAGGTACAACCTTCGAGTGGACCGAAATCGCCTTTCAGGAACGGAATACCGGCAACACGGCGATCTACATCTTCGCCCTCTCGGTCGTCTTCGTGTTCCTGGCACTGTCGGCACAGTATGAAAGCTGGGTCCTGCCGCTCGCCATCATCCTGATCGTTCCCCTGGCGATCCTTGCCGCCTTGATCGGCGTCCATCTGCGCGGAATGGACAACAACATCCTGACGCAGATCGGGCTGATCGTGCTGATCGGGCTGGCGGCCAAGAATGCGATCTTGATCGTGGAATTCGCGAGACAGGCGCAGGACGAGGGCAAATCGGCGGTCGAGGCCGCAATCGAGGCCAGTCACCTGCGTTTGCGGCCGATCCTGATGACCGCTTTCGCGTTCATCTTCGGCGTCGTGCCCCTAATGATCGCGACCGGCCCCGGCGCCGAAATGCGTCAATCGCTCGGGACGGCCGTTTTCTCAGGGATGCTTGGCGTAACGATCTTCGGTCTGTTCCTGACGCCCGTTTTCTACGTCGTGCTGCGCGCGCGCCGGCGAAAACAAGTGGTGCAGGCCGAGACCGCGCCGCCCTCCGAGGAGGCTGCCGCCGAGACCTCGTCATGAAGGGCGCCGCTCGACGGCGCTCTGTTTGAGCAGATCTGAGGAAAGGATCTTACGAAGCGGCTTCTCGACGAGCTCGTAGGCCGCCGCTCCGAGGATCGTCCCGCCGACAACGGCGATCGCGATCGTCGGTGTTGTCGACAGCCCGACCACGCCGGCAGCCTTGACGATCACGGAGATCGCCAGCGTGTGCCAAAGGTAGATCGAATAGGATGCATCGCCGAGATAGGTGAGAAGCGGCATACGGCCGATGCTGCCGTCCGCTTCTAGCGATACCATTCCATAGACAAGCGCCATGGCGAGCGGCCCGCAAATCGTTTCGTCGAAGTCGGCGCCGATCAGGAAGATCGCGGCAAAGCCGGACAACGATGCGCCGACGCAAGCAAGCCCCAGGCTGGTGCCTGCGATCCACCGCCGGATCCACAATTCGGCGATAAAGACGCCTCCGAGAAATTCCAGAATGATCGGCCGCGTATAGGTCTTTAGCACCGGTGAGGCGGGCTCGAAGAGAAGGCCGATCAGGAAAAAGCCACCGAAGATAGCCGTCAGATACGCCAGCCGCCAGCGACGCTGCAGGAAAAGCGCCCCGGCAAACAACACATAGAAGAACATCTCGAAATCGAGCGTCCAACCCTGGACGAGGACCGGCCAGATATCACCGGTGCTCGGCGATTGAGCTGGAATAAAGAAGAGTGAGGACAGAATATGGGCGCCGGTTAGCTTCAGGTTCGGAAACAGGCCGACCATGGCACCGGCAATCATTACGCTCGTCACCAGCCAGTAGGACGGCGCGATGCGCCGAATGCGATCGACCAGGAACCCCTGCGGCGTCATCGGTCGGCGGTCGCTGATGACCCACATGATGAAACCGCTGATGACGAAGAAAACGTCGACGCCGGCGGCACCAATGGCGAAATGCTCGCCGGTCCTTTCCGCCGCGTGGAAGACCACAACGGCGAGTGCCGCGAAGGCGCGCAGATATTGGATGCCGTAAAGTGTCTTCATCCGGTTTCCTCGGAAGACCGATCAAGACCGGTCAAAAGTGCATGACGTTATTGAGTGATGGGCTCTAGCGACTTCTCAGTTCGCCATGAACTCACCGCCGGCTGGCGGCGTGCGGTCGCCAGCTTTCCGGCCGCAAAGTAGAAAAGAAACGTCCCAACGTTGTACGGAGTGAGGATATCAATCTCGACGAAGGAGCGGATCGTCAGCAGGACCGCGATCGAGAAAAGCAGATAGGATTCGACATTCCTGAAATCCTCGATGACGCGCCGCAAGTGCCCCCACAAAATCCGCAGCAGCATTGCCGCCAGGGTGATGACGCCGGCGAGCCCCAGTTCGACTGCCGTTTCGATATAGGTATTGTGGAAGTGGAAGCCGCTCCGCGACCCGATAAAAAATTCTTCCCACAGACGCTCCGGCTCGGAGAAGCCCTGGACCCAGTAGGCTTGGTAGCCGATGCCGAAGGCCGGGTTCTGCTTTGCCGCCTCGATCCCCTGCTGCCAGAGATAGGTGCGTCCGGTCAGCGTGGAGTCCTTTCCGAAGATCCCGAGAACGGCATCGACCGCCCCTAGATAAACACCCGCAACGGCGAGAACGATGACCGCGACGCCACCGCCGACGACCAGCAGTTTGCGGTGATCGGGCGTCAGTGCGAGGACGACACGCAGCCCCATCATCAAAGCAATCACGACGGCGGTGGTCAGCACGGATGTCGCGGATTGGCAGGCGATGAGGCAGTAAGCAGACAAAAGCCCGACCACGCCGGAGGCCGCCATCCAGAGGCGCCGCTCACCGAAGATGAAGACAGCCGCGAAGGAGACGATCAGCCCAAGCGACGCATAGAAGCCAAGCTGGTTCTTCGAGGCGAAGGCACCCACGAAACTGAAGGTGCCGTCCAGCGGATCATACTCGTAGTAGCCGAACAGCAGCGAGTACACGAGAACGATCCCGACGCCCGCGATCATGCCCACCGTCAGGGTTCTGACGTCGAGCACGCGTACCGCAATCAGGGCGCAGATGACCTGCGTCAGGTACTGGATGCTGGCTCGCAGGGAAATGCTGGGAACGGCCGACCAGAAGACAGACAGGAAGGCGAGCGCCGCGAAGGCATAGATCCAGAGATAGCGCCCATGGCTACCGAGGACCTTCTTGTAGTCCACGGCAATCAGCGGCAGCCACAGCGCATAGTAAAGCAGGATCGCCACCTGCCCGAACTTGATCGAGTAGGCGAAACAAAAAAGTGACAGCGCCACGGCGGGGATGGCATAGGCCGCATTCCCGCCTGGCTGAATGAGCACAGATTTTGCGATCCGCATTGCGGCCTCGTTATCTCATCGCCAATCCGGCAGTGACCTTGATCAAGTCGCCGGGCTGGAGTGCGGTATTTTCCTGAACCGGAATCTCCTTCGCCTTGCCGTCAACTTCGCGGACGATCGAATAGGCGATGCTCGCGGCCCCGGTGCTCGTGTCAAAGCGGGCAGCATCAGTCGACTGCGTCAACGCCTCCGCCATCAGCGAGTTGCTGGTTTCGAGCTTGAGATTGAGTTCATCGAGTTGAGCCTCGGCATTCTGAAGTTCCTGGGCAAGCTGCGCATCCCAGTCGTTCCGAAGCGTGATCTCGTCCTGATTGGCCTTGCTGATGTCCTGCTTGGCCTTCAGCGAATTCGTATCGATATCGAGGAGCGTCGCCTCGGTATCCGCGGCCCGCTGCTCAGCGGCCATCTTGCGGTTGCTGAGCGCCAGCCCTCTCTCGGCGAGATCCTCGACCTTGTCGCGATCCTCAGTTGCCAATTGCAGCTGACGGGTCTGAGTGTCGGTCTTCTTGGCAAGCGTCTCGACCTCGCTTTGAAGCAGTTGCTTGAGATCTGCGAGCGCCTGAAGCTGCAGCGTCAAGCGTTTCTTGCGCGTATTCATGAGAGCCGTTTCGCTGTCAAGCAGGGGCTTCGCCTCCGGTTTGTCCTGAAGCTCCTTCGGCATTTCGATCGTATCCTGATTCGCGATCTCAGCGCGCAACCGCGCCTCCTTCACCAACAGGCGCGCCCGGTCGGCCATGTAGACGACCGCGTCACCCTTGGCGTTGATGAAGTCGCGGGCGAACCGTTGACCGGCGTCCGCGCGGCGCAGACCGCCTGCAAGACTCACGGCCTTAACGATCGTGAGATTGGGCGCAAACGGATATTCGCCGGGCTTTTCAACGTCACCGGACAGATAGACCGGCCGGAATTCAGAAAGTTCCACCGAGGCAGACGGTCGGTCCTTCAAGGCAAATTGCTTCTGCAGAGCCGAGCCGATCTCCTGGGCGATCGCATCCGTCGTTTTGCCGGATGCAGGCATATCACCGACGAAAGGCAGGGAAATGCTTCCTGAGGGCCCGACGGTGTAGTCCCCACTGACGACCGACCAGTCGCGGATGCTGCCATCCGCGGTCTGCCATTCGGCCACCCGGATCTTCAGCTTGTCCATAATACCGAGACGGTAGTCGTCGGCAGCGGCAAGCGATGACGAAGCCAGAAAAGCACCAAGTCCGGCTGCGATAACCACACCGGATCTTAGCGTGCGACGTCTTCCGGCCTTGCCGTCAAGAAAGCGTTTTTCCATGAACCTTCCCCGTAGTTCGGCACGACAAGCCGCAAGGCGTTGCCGCGCAGTACTGTTTGGATTTTGAGATGCGGCCTTAGTAGCTGCCGCGTTGAGCGCATACTGCCGGGATTGTGCGTGCGATGATCACGACATCCCGAACCAGCGACCAGTTTTCGACATAGTGCGTGTCGAAAGCGACGCGGGTTGCGTAAGAAACGTCATTGCGTCCGCTGATCTGCCAGAGGCCCGTCAGGCCAGGGCGGGATTGCAGATAATAGACGGCCGCGTTTTCGTACATTTCGAGTTCGTCTCGAACGACTGGACGCGGACCGACGACGCTCATTTCGCCGCGGATGATATTGAAGAGCTGGGGCAGCTCATCAAGGCTCAATTTGCGTAGAACAGCACCGACCGCAGTGACCCGGGGGTCGTCTTGCAGCTTGCGTGTTGCACGCCACTCTTCCATCGCCTTCGGATTGTTGCGCAGGTGCTCCTGCAGAACCTTGTCACCATTGGTGACCATTGTCCGAAACTTCAGGCAACCGAACTCCTGGCCATTGTGGCCGATGCGGCGATGCCCGTAAAAGATCGGCCCCCTGTCGGAGAGCTTCACTAGCAACATCACCATCAAAAAAAGCGGGCTCAGAAAGATGAGCCCGAGGCAGGCGGCGGACACATCGAATGCCCGTTTCGCGATCCCGCCAGTCGGCGGAAACACGCTCTGATGAACTGCGCCATAAAATGGCGAACTGTCCGATCTCGTCGCAGACTTCATAGAGGTAACTCCACTTATGTTTGCCGTTTGGTCGGGTAGGCTCAGGCGCTTAGCTAGCCCTGACGAATTCGAAGTGTATGAGGTGATTTTGTTTTTTTAAGCCACAATTTTAAGACTGAGGCTTTACGATGGGTTTTTGCGGCCGCCGTTCAACTTTTTTGTTTTTAAGGTTCTGCTGAAACAGCTATGCAATTCTTTGGCGATGCCGAAATAATCTCCGCGTGTATCAATAAAAGTCTCGGGCATTGCTGTGTGGGCCAAAGATACTGAAGTCTAGGTCGTTCGGGCCCGGTACTGGCAATTGCTGGTTTGCATTCGCGGCTTCTGGGAAAGCCCCGGTTTCTATTTGCCGCAGAGCTTGCTTATTGCATCGCACCATACATTTTGCACTGCACCAGCTAAACGTTTGAAATTAAAACTTTGTAATAAAAGTTGAACAAAAAACCATCCTGACCCGCTCGGTACGGTCGACATTGTGGCACTAATAGTAACTTGTATTGCCAAATTGCGCACAACCAGAGATGCGCCTAATAATTTTTAATCATCTTTGCCAAAAGCAGCCAAGCAGCGGCAGCACGTGGCATTTTTACCAATAGCCGGAAGAAACCTTTAAGATCGTCGCTGTACTACCCATCTCGCAGACGCAAAAAACGTCTCCAGAGCTTCAGTTGAAACAGGAAGTCCTGTAAAACATTATCCTAGGAAGGATCCTGATGGCGGTTTCGTCTTCAACGATTGTTTGTTGAACGAAGCTCCGATGGAGGAGGCAACAGATGTATGCACCTCGCGTTATCTTCAGCATGCTCGGCGCGCTGGCCGTATTTGCTGTGGCAACGTATTGGCTGAGCGGTTCCCTCGCCGGCACCGCGATCAAGACCGCGATTTGCGCCGTCCTGCTCCAGGCCGGCTACTTCGGTGGCGTGCTTTACCTTGTCTGGAAAGAATCGAAGAGCCGTACGATTCGTCCCGCAGTGAAGCGCGAAGAAACGGAAAAGCTGCCCGTGACGCCCTTCAAGGGCTCTGAACCGTTCAACCGCTAAGCATCGCGATTCGAACCACGGTCGTGCCTCTCCGGCATGGCGAGTGTCGGCGCCCGTAACATCATTTGAACGGCCACCCGTTGTCCGCCACATTTTGACGTCTTAGTTGTTGGAGCGAAAAACAACGGAGGCTACGCGTGGCAAAAACGGCAAGCATTTGCGTCATCATCGCAGCCAAGAACGCGGCGGATACCATCGAAGCCGCCGTTAGATCGGCGCTTCTGGAGCCAGAAGTGGCCGAAGTGGTCGTCGTCGACGACGGCTCCAGCGACGGCACGGCAGAGACCGCAAGACGTGCGGACGACGCCAGCGGAAGGCTGAATGTCGTCCGATTCGATCAGAACAAAGGCCCGTCCGCCGCCCGCAACCACGCCATCGACATCTCTTCGGCACCCCTGATCGCAATCCTCGACGCGGACGATTTCTTCTTCGAGGGACGCTTTCGCCGGATGCTTGCCGAAGACGACTGGGAGTTCGTTGCAGACAACATCGCCTTCGTCGATGCAGATACGGCAAGCCAGGCACCACAGCGCCTCCAGCAATTTGCCGAGAGCCCGCTGTTCCTGGATCTACCCACCTTTGTCGATGGCAACATTTCCAAGCGTGGCGTTCGCCGCGGTGAAATCGGCTTCCTCAAGCCGATTATGCGGCGGGCCTTCCTGGACAAGCATGGCCTGCGCTATCGCGAGGAGATGCGGCTTGGGGAGGATTACGACCTCTACATCAGGGCGCTGGCGCTCGGAGCGCGCTATAAGGTCATCCACAGCTGCGGCTACGGGGCTGTCGTACGCGGAAATTCGCTGAGCGGTCGCCACCGCACCGAAGATCTTCGCCGCCTTTACGAGGCCGATCGTGCGCTCCTGACATCGTCAAGATTGCCGCCGGAAGCCGCCGAGGCCGTGCGTCGGCACGAGCGGCATGTGCGCGGCAAATATGAGTTGCGACGGTTCCTCGACATCAAATCGCAATCGGGCCCGCTGGCAGCAATCGCCTACATCGCAACGCACCCGGCAGCCTTCCCGCCCGTTGCAACAGGCATCCTAATGGACAAGACGGAGCGCCTGCGAAATCCGGGTGGCGTTTCCGTCACCGCGCAAGGCAATGGCTTGAGATATCTTCTGAGCGCCCCGGCCAAGTAGCCGGGGTTCGACTATCTCGAAAACTTCGCGGCTGCCAGCTGCAGCGCGCTCTGAAGCAAACGGGGGTCGCGCGCTGTCCAGCGCGCGAGCAATCTGAAATCCGGCGTCTTGCGGCGACGTAGTAGGCCGATCTGGCTCCAGATCGCCTGCTTTCGCGCGGTGTTCTTGTGCGCCTTGATCGTCTCGACCTCCTGGGGCCTGCTGGAGAACCGGCTTTCCAGCTGGTCAAGCGCCATCCAGGTGATGAACTGCTGCTTGAGAAACTCCGGCGAAGCGTTGTCGACGCCGTGGAAGATGTTGATGCCTTCCCCACGCAACGCCCCCGGCTCTCCGCAGAGCAGCGCCCGTTTCGCCGCGATGATGCAATCGCAGAAGAACAGCACATCCTCGGCCGCCAATCGCAGGGCAGCGTCGAAACGAACCTTCTCGAACAGCGGGCGGCCAATGACCATGCAGGACATGTGCAGGAAGGCCCAATTTTTCAGCATGACACCGGCGAGATCCGGCACATCGAGGATCAGCGGCTTGTCCAACAGACGCCGCGCCCCCTCCTCTCTCTCGAGAGCGACGATGCCGAAATGGTAGTCGAACTCCTCGCCCCCTTCGATGGACGCCCAATAGCAGTCGCCACCGAAAGCCTCCATCGCCGTGGCCGCATTGGCCAGATGATCGGGTGTCCAGACATCGTCGGAATCGAGAAAGGCGACGTATCGCGTTGCCTCCGGCACATGATCGAGGCCAGTGTTCCTGGCGCCGCCCGGCCCAGCATTCGGCTGAGCGATCACAGTGACGCGCGCCCTATCCTCATCCGACAGGAGCGCGAGGTCCGCATCCGGAGAGCATGGTGAATGGTCGTCGACGACGATGACATCAACATCCTTGAAGCTTTGCGAGAAAACCGACGCCAGAGCGCGGCTGAGAATGCCGTCCTGACGCTGGTAGAAGGGGATGATGATCGTGAAGGTCGCCATACTCTCTCCTTGAGATACGGGAAGTGATGTTTTCCGCCCCAGCGCATCTAGGGGTGAATGAAGGCATAGCAAGTCTGCTGCACTGCAAAATGATGACGCTCAATTCGGCCGAAGTTTGTCAAAGCGGATGAGTAGATCGGATCTTGCCACGCCGTATCGAAACGAAACGACTGCTCGGTCCCGGGCCGCAATTCGGCCACGATCAGAACGGTTCGTCAGCCTCGCGTTGTAACAATCGTCCACCAGCCAACAAAAACTTTCGGGCTCTTTGGCGGGGAAAGGACCCAGAAATTCATGAATATCATCAAGTTATAAAATGCACTGCTCCTGTTGACGTTCAGGACGATTCGGCAGCCCGACACGTCGGCTTTTTCCCATACTGAGCCAGGACAGGACGATTGTTACGAAGTGGGACCGCCGATCACTTTTTGCTGCAGTGCCATATTTTCTTCCGTGAATCCGCCCTAACTTCGGCGTGCGGGCTCGAGTCTGCTCTGATTGAAAACGGTCGCAAGGGGAGGTGCGGCCCAAAAGGGGTGACTGATAACGTGAATGTTGATGCGAATGTATCGTCGCGGATCAATCTGATGCGCATCGTGCTCATTTCGGGCATTGTGTTCGTCCATATACCGTTCGACGCCGCCAGCAGTCCCTATGACGGGACCTACGGCGCATTTGACTGGATCCGGGTTTTCCTGACGGAGGCGCTTTTTCGCGTCGGCGTTCCCTGCCTGAGCGCGATCTCCGGCTATCTGCTGTTTCGTAGCGGGCAGGAAAACTTCAGCTACAAGAAAACCGTGCGCACGAAGGTGCAGACGGTGTTTCTGCCGTTCCTGCTTTGGAACTGCGCGTTCATTGCAGCGATCATTCTCGCCACCAGCGTTGGGGTTGGCGACGGCTATTTGCCTGACCCGCTAGACGCGTCCGGCCGCGATCTCATGACGCAAGTGCTGGCGGTGGAGAATTTTCCGGCGAACGTACCCCTCTATTTCCTCCGTGATCTCTTCGTCTGCATCCTGCTTTCGCCGATCCTGGCGTGGCTGATCAGCCGCGCGCCGATTCTGACGTTGACCGCCTTGCTGGTGATCGCACTGGTTCCGGAGCTGTCGATCTATATCGTGCTCAAGCGCTCGATCCTCTTTAGCTTCAGTCTCGGCATCTTCATTGCCCTGCAGCAGGTCGACCTGAAGGCTCTCGACCGCTTTGCGCTGGTTGGCATCTTCCTGTTGCTCGCGGCATCGGCACTTCTGGCAACGGCAATCTTCGTCACAGGCCCTTCCCTGCCCGATTGGGTGCAATTCTTCCGCAATGCGCTAGCAATCGTCGGCGCGCTCGGCTTCTGGCTATTGTCGGCACCGCTGATCAAGACGCAGCTAGGTCAACGGCTTGCGAAGACGGGAAGCCTTAGCTTCTGGATCTTTTGTGCTCATTATCCGCTGCTCATTTTTCTCTGGATCCTCTGGGGCAAGACGGACATGAGCTTCTATCCGCTCTTTTTCGTCCTGTCTTTCGCCCTGCTGTTTCCGCTTCTCGCACTGTCGAACGGGCTGTGCCGACGGAACTTTCCGCGTCTCTACGCAATTCTGACAGGCGGCCGGACCAAACGGTCCGCAACCCCGGCGTCGCCCAAGGACGTCTCTCGCAAACTCGTTACACAGCAAAGGTGACACATGACGACCCAAATCGCCCATGCGCGAAAACTTTGCCTCAGCCTTCTGACCATCACGGCGGCCTGCGTTTCAGCGCTGCCGGCTTTGGCACAACAGGCTTCCGGAACGTCCTTTGTCGATGACTTCGACAAGATCAATCGTGGCTTCTGGTACGTTTCGGACGGCTGGAACAACGGCGCCCACCAGAACTGCACCTGGTCGAAGAACAACGCTAAGGTCGAGAACGGCGCCCTGCAGCTCTCGTTCGCGGACGGAAAGTCCAAGGACCGGAACTATCTGTGTGGCGAGATCCAGACGACCAAGCGTTACGGCTATGGCACCTATGAAGCTCGTATCAAGGCCGGCACTGGCTCTGGTCTCAATTCCGCGTTCTTCACCTACATCGGCCCCGCCGACAAGCAGAAGCACGATGAGATCGACTTCGAAGTGCTGGGCAAGAACACCGGCGAGGTGCAGGTGAACCAGTATGTGCAGGCCAAGGGCGACAATGAGAAGCTCGTTCCGGTGGGCAGTAAAGCCGATGAGGGCTTCAATGACTATTCCTTCATCTGGGAAAAGGATCGTCTGCGCTACTACCTGAACGGCAAGCTTGTTCAGGACGTTACTGATCCCTCGAAGATACCGTCCACCCCGCAGAAGATCTTCTTCAGCCTATGGGGTTCGGACACGCTTTCGAACTGGATGGGTCGTTTCGACTACACGAAGCCGGCCGTTCTCAGCGTCGATCGCGTGGCTTTCACCGCGCTCGGCGACAAGTGCCAGTTCCCTGAATCGATCGCATGCACGCTCAACTGACCAGCGTCCCGCAGGCACTCAGCCCCGCAGAGGCCGACACACAAAAAGGAACGTCGATGCTCAAAGTGCTCTACCTCGTGCATGATCTGTCAGACCCCGCCGTGCGGCGGCGGGTGCTGATGCTGCGCGAGGGAGGTGCCGAAGTCGTGCTCGCCGGTTTCCGCCGTGGAGAGAACCGGCTTGCCGAAATGCATGGCGTCACGCTGATCGAACTCGGGCGCACGGCCGATGCGAAGTTTGCGCAACGCGTGAGTGCTGTCGCAAAGGCGATAGCGGGCCTCAAGGCGCTGTTGAGGAACGTGGAGAAGCCCGATCTCATCATCGGACGCAATCTGGAAGCGCTGGCCGTCGCGCACAAAGCCAACACGCTTTTCGGCGGCACCGTTCCCGTTGTCTACGAATGCCTGGATATCCATCGCCTTCTGCTGCGCGACGACATGATCGGCAAGGCGATCCGCCGTGCCGAGGCGCATTTCGGCAAACATGCAAAGCTGATCCTGACGAGTTCCCCCGCCTTCATAGAGAACTATTTCAATCCTCGATCCGGCGTCAAAGCCGAGACGCTTCTGATTGAAAACAAGGTTATTTCCCTCGAGGAAGCAGCCATCGAGCCGGCATTCGGCCGCCCCCTGAAGCAACCGGGGGAGCCGTGGAAGATTGGCTGGTTCGGTGCGCTTCGGTGCCGCAAATCGCTCGGCCTGCTCGCCGATTTCTCGCGCCGCATGGAAGGCAGGGTCGAAATCGCTCTGCGCGGTCGCCCGGCCTACTCCGAGTTCGACGATTTCGACGCGTTCGTGCGTGACGAGCCCTATCTCCGTTTCGAAGGCGCCTACCGCAACCCCGAAGATTTGCGGACGATCTATGATGACGTCCACTTCTCATGGGCGATCGACTTTTTCGAGGAAGGCCTCAATTCGAGCTGGCTTCTGCCGAACCGGCTCTATGAGGGCTGCCTGTACGGAGCTGTCCCGATCGCCCTTGGGGGCACCGAGACGGCACGTTTCCTTGAGAGCCGCAACATCGGCCTTGCACTTTCGGAAGCGACCGTTTCGCAGCTCGAACATCTGTTCGAAAGCCTGACCGGCGATCGTTACCGCGCATTGAGCGAGGCCGTCGCCGCCAAGGATCGCAAGACCTGGCTTGCCGACCGCAGCGATTGCTCTGCTCTCGTCGCGAGCCTTTCCCGCCTTGTTCCGGCCACCGCAGAGAGGGGCGGCGCCGGCGCAATTACTATCACAAGCGTATCTCCAGAAGGGTGGACAACCATGAAGCCTGATGTCGGTGCCAGCGTCTCCAGTCTCATCATCATTCCCTGCCTGAACGAAGAAAAACACATCGAGGCTCTGCTGGCCAAATTGAGCCTCGAACTCGATCACATGAATGCCCGGATCGTCGTTGCCGACGGCGGCAGCAAGGACGCGACACGCGACATCGTCGCCCGCATCAGCGCCGCCGATCCGCGGATCGTGTTGCTGCACAATCCTCGTCGGATCCAGAGCGCAGCAATCAATCTCGCTGTGCAGACCTTTGGCCGAGACTACGATTACCTGATCCGCATCGACGCGCATGGCGACTACCCAGCCGATTACTGCCGTCGCCTTGTGCAGGAAGCCGTGCTGACTCAGGCGGACTCCGTCGTGGTCGCGATGGAAACCGTCGGCTTCGGCGTCTTCCAGAAGGCAACGGCCTTTGCTCAGAACTCCAAGCTCGGGAACGGCGGCTCCAAGCATCGCGAGGGCGCCAAGGGTCATTGGACCAATCACGGCCATCACGCACTGATGCGCATCGCAGCCTTCGATGCCGTCGGCGGCTATGACGAGACCTTCAGCCATAACGAGGACGCGGAACTTGACTACCGCCTGAAGCAGGCAGGCTTCGGCATCTGGATGACCGACAAGACCCGGATGACCTACTATCCGCGCTCGACCATCTCGACGCTGTTTCGCCAGTACCTCGGCTACGGTCGAGGTCGGGCAAAGAACATTCTCAAGCATGGCAGCATGCCTAATCTTCGGCAGATGCTTCCGCTTCTCGTCGTACCGGTCTTTATCGGCGCTTTTCTTGCCGTTCTGAACTGGGCGGCCGTCATCCCATTCAGCCTCTGGGCCGTTGCATGCGTGGGCTATGGCTTCTGGATGGCCATCGGCCACCGGAACCCGTACGGCCCGCTCGCCGCCGTTTCAGCGATGGTGATGCACTTCGCCTGGTCAGCAGGCTTCTGGATGGAGCTTCTGAGCTTCCGCGGCAGAAAGGTCTCCTCATGAGTGATGTGAAACCCATGCGGATCGACATCGGCGTTTGCACGTATCGCCGCGCCTCGCTTGACGAAGCGCTGCTTTCGCTGGCGGTCCTCGCCGTGCCTGATGGCGCAACGCTGCGGATTATTGTGGCGGACAACGACAAGGTGCCGAGTGCGAAGGAACGGATCGATGCGCTTCGCCCGACCATTCCGCATGAAATTACCTATGTGCACTGCCCCGCCTCGAACATCTCGATTGCCCGCAATGCATGTCTGGACAACGCGACCGGTGACTTCCTCGCCTTCATCGACGATGATGAGGACGCCTGCGAAGAATGGCTCGTGGAATTGCTTGCTGTCGCCAGCAAGACCAAGGCGGATGCCGTCCTTGGTCCTGTCCGCAGCGTCTATTCCTCCACGGCGCCGAACTGGATGCGCGAGGGCGACTTCCATTCCACCCTGCCCGTCTGGGTCGGCGGCAAAATCCGCACCGGATACACTTGTAACGTCCTCCTTCGCCTCGACTCGCCCCATGTTGTCGGGCGCCGCTTCAACCTGGCGCTTGGGCGCACCGGTGGCGAGGACACCGAGTTTTTCAGCCACATGCATGCCGATGGCGGCGGGATCGCCTTTGCGCCCGAGGCTTATGTTTATGAACCGGTGACCGAAAGCCGCGCTGGCCTATCTTGGCTCGCCAAACGCCGCTTCCGCTTCGGCCAGACACACGGGCGGCTACTCCAGGAAAAGAACACCGGCTTGCAGCGGCTAAAGCAGGTCGGCCTCGCCGGCGCCAAAGCAGTCTTCTGCTATGCCGCGGCGCTTGCCTGCATCTTTTCCCCGATCCCTCGGTATCGCTACGCCCTTCGCGGCCTCATGCATACCGGCGTGGTCAGCGGTCTGCTGGGCGTGCGTGAAATTCGTCAGTATGGAACGGCGGAGGCCGCATGACGCAAACCCAACCCGACGTCAGCTTCATCGTCGCCGCCTATAATGCGGCGGAAACGCTCGCCAAGGCGATCGATAGCGCGCTTGCACAAAGAGGCGTCTCGGTCGAGGTGATCGTCGCTGATGACTGCTCGACGGACGAGACGAGAACCATTGCGGATCGCTACACAGACAGGAACGTCAAGCTGCTGGCCCTCGCCCGCAACGGCGGGCCTGCGGCAGCGCGTAACGCGGCCCTGTCGGCCGCGACAGGCCGTTGGCTTGCCGTTCTCGATTCCGACGATACCGTCGAACCGGACCGGCTGCGGCGTATGATCGAGCGCGCCGAGAAGGCTGACGCTGAGATTGCAGTTGACAATCTCCGTGTCATTCGCGCCGACGGCACTCCGCCGGAGACGATGTTTACCGCACAATCGCTGGCAGAGACGCCCGAGCTAACGCTTCCCCTATTCATACGATCGAATGCCCTGTTTCAGACAACGCATAACTTTGGTTATCTCAAGCCAATCTTTCAGCGCGCCTTCATCGAACAGCATGGACTTCGCTTCAACGAGGCCCTCAAAGTCGGCGAGGACTATCTGTTCCTCGCCTCGGCTATAGCACTTGGTGGACGCTGCGTGATCGAGCCAATCCCCGGCTACGACTATCAGATCCGCGAGGGATCGATTTCGCGCGTTCTCGCCCTTCACCACATCGATGCCATGATCGAAGGCGATAAGGCTTTCCTTCGAGATCACACGCTGGATGCGGAGGCGGCGGCCGCACAGGAGTTTCGCGAACGAAGCCTCCGCCGAGGCCGCGCATTCCTCATCCTCGTACAGAACATCAAAGACCGGTCGATCTCCGGAGCGATCAAGACGGCTTGGAGCAATCCGTCGGCGGTGGCGCATCTCAAGATGCCGATCGCCATTCGGATCCATCGCGCACTCGCGCCGCTTCGCCACTTGGTAAGTCCCCGGACCGACCTGACAGCCATCGATGGCGTGACCCGCTCCCGCAAAGGATAGAGCCATGAACCAACGGAACCTGACCTTGCACAGCACTCTGCCCAAAGCGGCCGACGATTCCGATTCCTTTATCGACATCGATCGCCTGATCGCAATTCTCATCCGCCGCTCCGGATCGATCGCGCTCTGCGTTGCGGCGGCCGTGACGCTTGCCGTCGTCTTTCTGCTCTTCGCGACGCCGCAATATACGTCGATGACACAGATCCTCCTCGACGACGACATCGCGAAATATGCGCAGGATCCGACCCCGGCCGCCAGCTCGCAGCAGGTCGACATGCAGATTGCCAGCGCCGTCGAAATCCTGAAATCGAACCAACTTGCGCTTCGCGTGGTTGATGCCGAGAAGCTGCAGGACAATTCTACAATTCTTGACCCTTCACAGTCGCCGGTCGAGCTAATCAAGTCCGGCGTGAAGCTGATCGTCAGCGCCTTGGCGCCTGGCGGTCCGCCGGTAACGGAAGACGATGCGCGAAACGGTCGCCGTCAGAAGGCAGCCGCCTTGCTGCAAGAGGCTGTAGCGGTCTCGCGGGTCAATCGCAGCTCCGTTCTCGCAGTTTCCTTCCGCTCGACCGACAAGCAGCTCGCGCAACGGATCACCAAGGCATACGCCACTGCCTACCTCAATGACCAGCTGAACGCCAACTTCGACGCGACGGAAAGCGCCTCGGTGTGGCTGCAGCAGCGCCTCGCGGATCTTCGCGAACGGTCGCAGCAGGCTGCACTCGATGTCGCGAAGTTCAAGGCCGAGAATGGCCTGACGTCCGCCAATGGTGAACTGATGTCGGAACAGCAGCTTGCCGACCTCAACAAGCAGTTGATCGTCGCGCAAGCCGACAGCGCCAGTGCTTCGGCCCGTTACAACCAGTTCAAGTCGATCGTCGACCTCGGCCCCGACAGCGCCGTCAATAACGCGGCAATCTCGTCCGGCCAGACGGACAACACGGTGATCCAGGACCTGCGCACCCGCTATGTCTCGGTGAACAAACGCGAACAGGAGGTCACCACAAACTTCGGCGAGAACCACCCGCAGGCCGTCGCACTGCGCGCCGAAAAGCAGGACCTGACCCGGCAGATCTATCAGGAACTGCAGCAACTCACCTCCAGCTACCGCAACGAGTTCGAGGTCGCCCGTTCACGGGAAGCCTCGCTTCGCCAGAACATCGAACACCTGACGGGCAAGAACTCGGAAGCCGACAAGTCGCTCGTCCAGCTCAACGATCTCGAGCAGCGGGCAACGGCCTTGAAGACACTTTACGAATCCTACCTCGGCAAGTACGAAGAGGCCTCGCAGCAGCAGTCCTTCCCCATTGCCAAGGCTCGTGTGATCTCTGAGGCAGGCGTGCCGGTTTCGCCGTCGAGCCCGAAAAAAACCATGACGCTCGGCCTTGCCATCGTCCTCGGCCTGATGGCCGGCGGTGCGCTCACGGCATTCCAGGAATTCCGTGAGCGTTTCTTCCGCGTCGAGGGCGATGTCAGGACGATCCTTGGACTCAAATTCCTCGGCTACTTGCCGCTAATCGGCAAGCCACCCCGGGAGAGCAAGATCTTCCGGCCCCGCGCCAATCCTCCGGTTGACCCGGCGGAAGCGGCTGCCGATTCCGGCGCAACTTTCGAACGCATCATGCGTGTTGTGCTGGAAGCGCCGCGGTCGGTCTTTGCCGAAACCCTGCGCAATGCGAAGCTTGCGAGCGACGTCATGTTCCAGGGCAAATCGGACCGCGTCATCGGTGTCGTTTCAGCGATGCCAGGAGAAGGCAAGTCGACCACGGCTGCCAATTTCGCGGCGCTTCTCGCCTCCAGCGGCAAGCGTACGCTGCTCATCGACGCCGATCTTCGCAACCCCGGCCTGACGCGCATGCTGAGAACCCCTCCGCAGCAGGGTCTCGTCGAGGCCGTTCTTGGTGAAGTTCCGTGGGCGAGCGCCGTCAAGGTCGATCCGCTGACGAAGCTGGCAATCCTGCCGGTTCTACCAAACGATCATCTCATGCACACGAGCGAACTGCTGGCTTCGCAGGGCATGTTCAATCTGATGGAAAATGCGCGCAAGATGTTCGACTACATCGTTGTCGACCTCGCGCCGCTCGGCCCGGTCATCGACGCCAAGGCATTCGCCCCGCAGGTCGACGGCTTCCTGTTCGTGACCGAATGGGGCTCGACACCAACGAGCGTCGTGCGTGACCTTCTAAACGCCGAGCCGCAGATCAAGTCCAAGATCCTAGGTGTGATCCTCAACAAGACCGACATGACCGAACTCGGCAAGTTCACCAACTTCGGCGGCACCGAACGCTACCGCCACAAATATGTGAGCTACTACACCGAAGAGACGTCGAAGAAGCGGGAGCCAGCGGAAGCCGGCGCTTGATCAGGTCTGGAATAGATGCACCCGCCCCTTCCATAGCCTGGCAACGGTGAGTTTGCCGCTGTGGAAGGCGCCGGTATCGAGATTGAGCCTCATTGGCAGAACCTCCGGCTCCTCATTCGGCGTGTGGCCGTGAACGATCACCTTCGGTAGCGGCTGACGGCTTTCAAAAAAGCGATGACGGATGAAAACGAGGTCGTCGTCGCTTTGCGCATCGATCGGCAGCATTGGATCGATGCCCGCGTGCACGAATAGCACATTCGGTGTATCAACGAAGATCGGCAGGGAACGCAGAAAATCCACGTGCGGCTTCGGAATCGACTGCTTGACGAAGCTATCGAGCTTGGCGGCGCTCGAAAAAACCAGCGGTAGCTGCTCCGGGTCGAGCCCGTAGGAGCGCAGAAGCGCATCCGACCCCATTCGCATCCAATCCGAGAAGGAAACCAGACCATCAAGATAGTCGAGCATCGTGGTCTCATGGTTCCCGGTCAGGCAGATACGGTCGAAATTCTCGGGCGGAAGCCCCATCAGGTGCGAGATCACCTGTGCCGATGACGGCCCGCGATCAATGTAGTCGCCGAGCGTGATGATCAACTTGCGCCCCGGGATCGCGGCGGCATCGTCGATGATCGCCTGCTCTGCCTTCTGCAGCAGGTCGAGTCTGCCGTGAATGTCGCCGATGGCATAGATCGGAATATCGCCAGGATCCAGTTTCAGCCGCTCACGGACCGTCGAAGGCATGTTGAACCTCTCATTGCAGGCATCGAAGCATCACAGTGATTCGCATTGGCGCAATCAAACGACAATAAAATTCAATCGCTCGTGCATTCGTAGAAAAACGCGCCTTATCATTGCACCTGCAATCCATCAATCCTAGAGGCGCAACTGATGGGAGGAGTGATGGGGACCGTATCGCGGTTTCATGACCGGACAAGACCCACCGCGCACCGTATAGAAAGCGAGGAAGAGGCGATAGCGACCGCACGCCGTCTTGCCGCGAACTTCGCGCTGCAGGCCAGCGAGCGAGATATCAATCGGGTCTTTCCTCGCGCGGAACTCGACGCCCTTTTTCAGTCGGGACTGACGGCCGTCACAGTTCCCCCTGAGAACGAGGGGCTGGATGTCGCCAACGCACTTCTCGGCGAGATCGTCGCCATCATCGCTGAAGGCGATTCTTCGATTGCCGAGTGCCTTGAGCATCATTTCACCGTACTCGAACAGTTCCGGAACGACCCGAGCGAAGAGCGAAGAGACTTGCTCTTCGCTCGTGCGCTCGCCGGCGATCACTTCACGGCGACAGCCTTCGACACCGCGGGCGCAGCCAGTCCGCTCGGTGTCGCCTATGAACTGAAGGGGCGGAGCTTGAGGTCCCCCGGCCTGCTTTTCGCCGATTGGATCGTGGCCGACGCAATCGATGCCGAGGGCGAGCAGGTTCGCTTCTATCTTGCCCGCGAGAGCGAAGGCCTGCAAATCATCGATGACTGGGATGGTTTCGGACAGAGGACGAATGGTGCCGGGACAGCGGTCGCCCAGGGCGTCACCGGCGACGCGAAAGCTGCAACGGACGATGGGCCGCGCCGTCACACGACGGCTTCGGCCCTGGCTGCCCTTCTCCATGCGGGCACAGACCTCGGCATTGCCCGGGCCGCTCTCGCCAATCTTCGGGAGTTGCCGCGCTCAGCCGATATCGGCAAGCTTGCCTTCTCCGTGCAAGCGGCTGCCGCGCTCGTGGAAAGTGCCGGCGGCAAGCTCGATTTTTCTCAGGTCGGGCCGTCTGCCACCACGATCGATGCCGCGTTCTTCTCTGCTTCCACCGCCAAGGTCACCGCAAGCCGGACCGCCCTTGATGTCGCCAACGCACTGTTCGAGCTGTCGGGCAACGGCGCGACAAGCATCGGCCGGAATCTCGATCGATATTGGAGAAATGCACGCATTCGTGCGAACGATGCGGCCGCTGACGAGCTGTACCGGGCGGCCGCAACGCACTATTTCGGCGGCTGACCTTTAGTTGGCGACCGAGAGAGCCGCTTCTTCGTCGGCATCGTCCAGTTTGTTGCCGGATGCGACGAATTGCTCGAGCGTCATGTTGTCGAGAATGTCGGCGATCGCGTCCCGGACCTCAGTCATGGAGCGCCGCACCTGACAGGTCTCGGGATCCGAACAGTCGTCACAGGCTTCGAAGGCCGTACGGCTGGCACAGCGGATAGGCGCTAAAGGACCATCAAGCGTACGGATGACATGGCCGATGCGAATTTCAGATGCCGGACGCGACAATGAATAACCGCCGCCCGGGCCTTTCTTCGAACGAAGAATGCCGACATTTCGCAATTCCAAGAGAATTGTATCAAGGAACTTCTTTGGAATGTTGTTGCGCGAAGCAACGTCGTTAATGAAGGCCGTTTCCCCCGGTGCAAGCCGCGCCAAGTCGACCAGTGCCTTCAAACCATACTTTCCTTTTTTCGTCAGCATTTCTTGTTGCCCTACGCCCCCGTACTCTCCATCCCATTATTCAGCAAATAACGCCAAAACCGTGAACACACAACAAATAGCTATTATTTATATAGTTTATATTCGCCTTCCACTTTCCCGTAGACATATCGGCGCTTGCGCCCGACTTCATGGCGCGATGGTCCTTTCGAGCAATCGTTGAAAAGGCTCACGATTCCGGCAAGCAGAAGAGCTCTACCTTCTCCGGGAACCCCTTAAACGCGTGCCGCCCGGCCGAAACGGCTTCGGCGCGCGCCTCTTTCCGAAATCTGCCTGACATCAAGAGCGGGACGCGCAAGTCTCCGCATGCCGTCTGGATGCGGCTGAGGAGGTTCACATCGGGGCCGATCAAGGTGAAGTCGAGGCGACGGCCGGAGCCGATATTGCCGTAGCTGACTTCGCCATGGTGCAGGGCAATGCCGACATTGAGAGCAAAATCCTC
>Ga0102590_1002210_pt1 | contig 24213 bp, 22 predicted proteins | sample AraplaMF_Col_mMF_FD_76859 | JGI IMG/M metagenome (GOLD analysis project Ga0102590, IMG submission 76859) | Arabidopsis root microbial communities from the University of North Carolina, USA - plate scrape MF_Col_mMF | ecosystem: Host-associated > Plants > Roots > Endosphere | place: USA... | reverse complement strand
GGTCGCCCTTGGCCAGGTGCTCCAGGGCCTCGGCCAGCGACGACACCACCAGGGCGTTCTCGCGGGCGGCGGCGGCGGCGGTCTCTTCCTTGGCGCGGCGCTCGTCGGCGGTCAGGGCGGCCGACTTCTCCTGCTCGGCGCGCATCTGCTCCAGGTGCAGCTGGTTGTCGCGGAAGACCTTCAGCGAGCGGACGATGGCGCCCAGCTCGTCGCCGCGGGTCATCTTCTCCAGGTCGATCGTGTTGTCGCCCTTCGACAGCTTCTCGGTGGCGCCGGCGTTGTCGCCGATCGACTTGCGGGTGGTCATGACGGTCATGAAGGCCAGGCCGGCGACCGCGCACAGCGTGATCAGCGACAGGACGATCGTGGCGCTCATGGCCGCGTTGGCCTCGGCCTGCTTCTTGGCGGTCTCGGTGGCGATGCGCTTGTTGGCGGCGGCGACGACCTCGTCCAGCTGGGCGGTCATCTTGGCGTACTGCTCTTCGAACGGGGCGATGAAGCCGGCGGCCATGTTGAAGTCGACGCCGATCATGCCGCTGACCGTGTCGATGGCGCTGCGGCATTCGTCGAGCGACTTGACCAGCTCGGCGATCTTGCTCTGCTCTTCCTTGGGCAGCTTGGCCTTCAGGACGGTGAGGTCCTTCTTGATGGCGTCCGTCTCGGTCAGGATCGCCGCCATGCGGGCGTCGTTCTTGTCGACCTCGATGTTCCCGGCCTTGTGGGTCATCACGGTGAACAGTTCGCCGTTGATGTTGGAGATCCGCTTGGAGATCGCCTGGATCTCCATGTTCTCGCGCATGTCGTTCTCGACGACCTGCTTGAGCGCGGCGGACTGGCTCTTCTGCACGACGACCGCCCCGCCGGCCATCAGGGCCAGCATGAGAAGAGCGAACGCCGGCGCGAAGCCGATTTTGATGATCAACGGAAGATCGACGAGCCGAAAGCGCTTCATCGGATGGGTCCCCTCTAGCGGTGTACCGTGCGCACGGATCACCAACGTCGAGGGCGATCATCACGGCATATTCCTAATAGTTCCTGACTTTGGTTAAGAGCCTTTGCCGCAGGGCGTGTCGCACCCGCAAATTTCTTCTCGCGCAAAGCCCGCGTGGCCCCCTTGAATTTAGGGAACAGGCGCGCGCGCGCGTCACGCCCGTGAAGGCGTCGAGTCGACGGCCATGAATTCTGAGTGTAGTTTCAAGTGAAACAACGTATTCGCCAAGTAAGCGTGGTTACCGATAAATGAAGAAAACTATCTTCCGGTGACTCAGAATATTTTAACTCGGTTCTGCGAAAAAGCTCAGGCGTCCGGACGACGCGACGTCCGAAGGGCGAGACACACTATCAGGAGCAGCGGGATGAAATATCCGATCGCTATTGCCGCGGGAATCGCTGGCAGCTTTTTTGTCGCTCAAGCCGCCTCGGCGGCCGGTGGCTTCGAAGACCAAATGGGCCGTTGCCTGCAACAATTCGCCAACACGCGCGACGCCGCCCAGGTGATGCTGGAATGCACCGCCGACGCCGGCAAGCTGACCGAGTGCAAGGTCGTGGACAACAGCGCCGCGGGCAAGGGCTTCGACAAGGCCGCCATGTGCATCGCTGAAAAGCTGCCCATGGGCGCCAAGACCGGCACCGTGAAGGTTCCGTTCCGCTTCCCGGGCGGCGCGTAAGACTAAAAGCTCCCCTTCCAGGGACCTTAATACGCCTCCGCTGGCTCCGCCGGAGCGTCCTTACAGGGGACGTTCCGGCCCGGGGCCGGCGGGGGCGTTTTGCGTTTGGGGGTTTGGGGGTTTAGCTTTCGGCCCGTCGCGGACCGTTGCTGGAAGCCAGCGCCCGCTACGCTCCTCCTCCAATTCGCCGGGTGTCGGAATGGCTGAAGTCTTGGTGAAATGGCCGCTCGGGACCGTCTTGGGATGGTCCGCGCTTCTCTGGCTTCTTTCCTGCGGGCTGCTGGCTTGGAAGTTCCGGGCTCGCCTCGAAGCCGAGAAGACGCAATCCTGGGACTTTCCAACGCGGCTTGAGCGCCGCCGACGCGCCGGGGTCGCCTTCCGCACCCTCTTCCTCACGCCAACGGCGGATTCGACCATCCGGATTTTGCGGGCGGTCGCGCTGGCCGCTGCAGGCCTGTTCCTCGTGACGTTCCTGCTGGAAGGCGTCGTCATACACTCGCCATTCCGGTCGATGATGCAGCCGTAGAAAGAGTCCGCGAATATCGCCCTGCGCTCATCTTGGATGTTCGGCGCAGCGTTTGCGCGTTCATGAACTCGACCTCAGCGATGGCGCGCCAGTGGTGGGCGCTGACTTGGTCCATCTGTCGGGCGTTGGCGAAGAAAGCGCTGATCTCGGGCGTCTTGCGAACCTTGCCTTGGAAGCCGGCCAGCGCCGCGCCGATCTCGCGATCGATCACGGGCGCCGCTGTGAACCGCCGCCCCTACCCGCCCCGCTTCAGCGTCTCGCGGGCGATGACCAGCTGCTGGATCTGGCTGGTGCCCTCGTAGATGCGGAAGATCCGCACGTCGCGATACAGGCGCTCGATGCCGTAGTCGGCGACATAACCCGCCCCGCCGAAGATCTGCACCGCCCGGTCGGCGACCCGGCCGACCATTTCCGAGGCGAACAGCTTGGCGGCCGCCGCCTCCAGGGTCACGCCCTCGCCGGCGTCGCGCTTGCGGGCGGTTTCCAGAACAAGAGCCCGGGCCGCCAGGGCCTCGGTCTTGCTGTCGGCGATCATCGCCTGGATCAGCTGGAAGCTGGCGATCGGCTGGCCGAACTGCTTGCGTTCCGAAGCATAGGCCACGCAGTCGGCCAGCAGCCGCTCGGCCACGCCCACGCAGACCGCGGCGATGTGCAGCCGCCCGCGGTCCAGCACCTGCATGGCCACCTTGAAGCCCTCGCCCTCCCCGCCCAGCCGGTTCCAGGCCGGCACGCGGACATTGTCGAAGGTCACGTCGTGGATGTGGGCCCCCTGCTGGCCCATCTTCTTCTCGGGCTTGCTGACCGAGAGCCCCGGCAGGTCGCGCGGGACCAGGAAGGCCGAGACCCCCGAACCGCCCTTGGCCTCGGGGTTCGTGCGGGCCATCACCGTGAACAGCGAGGCCTTGCCGGCGTTGGTGATGTAGCGCTTGGCGCCGTTCAGCACATAGTCGTCGCCGTCCAGCACGGCCCGCGTCTGGACCGCGGCGCTGTCGGACCCCGCCTCGGCCTCGGTCAGGGCGAACGAGGTGACGATCTCGCCGGACGCTATGCCCGGCAGCCACCGGGCCTTCTGCTCGTCCGTGCCGAACATCACCAGCCCCTGGCTGCCGATGCCGACATTGGTGCCGAACACCGAGCGGAAGGCCGGCGAGGCCCGGCCCAGCTCGATCCCGACCAGGCATTCCTCCTCCATGTTCAGGCCCAGGCCGCCGAAGTCTTCCGGGATCGACAGGCCGAACAGCCCCAGGCCCTTCATCGCCTCGACGATCTCGGCCGGCACGGCGTCGTCCTCGGCGACCTTGGCCTCGATCGGGCGCAGCCGTTCAGCGACGAAACGCCGCACCGTGTCGATCAGCTGGTCGCGGGTCTCGAGGTCCAGGGCCATGGCGTTCCTTCCGCTTCAAACATCTGTTTTGAGCAGACTGTAGCGGCGGCCGGCCGGAAGGAAAGAGGGTTAGAACCGCGAGCGCCAGGTCGCCAGGGCCCCGACCTCCGGCGCGGCGTCGGCCTGATGGCCGGGCTGCAGGGCCAGGCTGGTGCGCACCACCAGCGAGCGCCAAGGGCCGAAGGCCCGCTCCAGGCCCAGGCTGACGTCGATCTCGCGGCCGTCGGGCGACGCCCCGAACCGGCGGGTCGAGAAGGTCAGCGGGTCGTCATAGGCCAGAGGCACGTCGGCCAGGACGGCCTGGAACCTGCCGCTCTCGATGCGCAGGGGCTGGGAGACGCCGAGGGTCAGGCGCGAGCAGGCCCAGCCGACCCGCCGGCAATCGGCGCCGGCCTCCAGCCGCCAGGCGCTGCTGACCGCCCGGTCCAGCGACAGCAGGCCGCCGTCCACCGCCGTGCGGCCGATCGACAGGTCGGCGTGCAGCGACAGGCCGGGTCCCGGATAGACGTCCACCGCCACCGCCCCGAATCGGGTCCGGGCCGGCAGGGCCAGGGTCGAACCCGGCGTCACATAGGATCCCAGCGGCCCCAGGGGCTCGTCCAGCGTCCCGCCGGTCAGGCTGACCAGGGCGGCGCCGACCTCCACCATCCCGGTGGCCGAGGCGTAGGAGGAGCCTTCGATCTCGGTGACCTGCAGCGGCTGGCGCGGATGGGCCGAGCCCTGTTCGGCCAGCAGGGCGAACCGGCCCAGGCGCAGGGCGGCCTGGGTGGCGCGGTCGGGCTGGGCGATGGCCTGGAACGCGTCGCGGCCGGCCGGACCGGCCGGGGCCGCCGCCCCGCCCTCGCCGCTCCAGTTGGACAGGCTCAGGCGCCCGTAGGCCGCCTGCATCCGCACCGAGCGCATCGGCTGGGGCCCCAGGGTCAGCGACGGCTCGGGCTCGTGGGCGCGCTCGTCGAACACCGGCCCCTCGACCGAGACCGCCAGGTTCAGCCCGCCCAGCGCCGGACCGCCCAGCACCACCTGGCTCGAGGCCTGGATCGGCGGCGGCGCCAGCAGGGCGCGGCGCCGCTCGCCCGGCAGGCCGTCGGCCAGGTTCACCGAGAACAATCGGTTGTAGTCGTCGTGGATCACGGTCCGCAGGCCGTCGGCGCGGCCGAGGGCCGAGCCGAACGCCGAGGCGACGTTGCCGCCCAGGCCGGCGCCGGTCAGGACGGTGGTCCCGCCGCCGGGCAGGGACAGGCTGCTGGTCCCGACCGGCGCGAAGGCGCGGGCCAGGTCCAGGCCGCCGCGGCCATAGGTGGAATCGGTCCCCGCCGTCCCCAGATCGTCGGCCGTGCGCAGCAGGATGTCGACCGCGTCCCGTCCCGACAGGTTGGGAAAGGCCTGCAGCAGCAGGGCCAGGGCGCCGGAGACCTGGGGCGCGGCGAACGAGGTGCCCGACACCACCGTGCAGCCCGCGCCGTCGCACTCGGTCGCGATGCCGTCGCCGGGCGCGGCCATGTAGCCGCTGGCCGCGACCCCGGCCTGGTTGGAATAGCTGGCCATCACCCCGGCCTGGGTCAGGGCGCCGACCGCGACCACCGCGCCGGCGTAACGGGGATCGACCGCGTAGCGCGCCGGCCAGGACGGATTGGGATCACCGTCGTTGCCCGACGAGACGGCGACCACCGTCCCGGCGGCGACGGCGCGGGCCAGGGCCGCCTCGAACCTCGGCCCTTCCGGGCCGTCCCCGCCCAGCGACAGGTTGACCACCTTGGCCCCCTTGGCGACGGCATAGTCCAGGGCGTCGGCCAGGCTGTCGGACTCGAAGACGCAGTCGGGGCAGTCGGGGGTGGCCACGCGGCTGTCGTCGGCCCGGACTGACAGGATCGTGGACCCGTAGGCGACGCCGATCGTGCCGGCCCCGTTGAACCGCGCGGCGATGATGCCGGCCACCCGCGTGCCGTGGCGACTGGAGCCGACCAGGGCGCCGCGCCCGATGATGTCGGTGGAGTCGGCCGAGACCGCCCCGACCAGGTCGGCCTGGGTCGCGTCGACGCCGGTGTCGATCACCGCGACGGTGATCCCCTGGCCGCTGGCCCCCTTGCCATAGGCGACGTCGGCATGGATCGCGCCCAGGTTCCAGCCGCGCTGGTATTCGGCGCTGCTGGCCGAGGGGACCGGCGGAGGTGGGGGCGGAGGGGGTGGCGGCGGAGGCGGAGGAGGGGGCGGCGGCGTGACGACGCCCGGCGCGGGTCCCGAACCGCCGCCCCCGCCCCCGCCGCATGCGACCAGCGGGATCGCCGCGAGCAGGACCCAGGCGCCGGGGCGATACAGGCCAGACCGAACCAAACGCAGCACGTTCACCCCCAGGGACGCTGTCCGTCCCGACTGTCTTACACCTTTCCGGTCTCGGCCCGCGCGAGGGCGCTACGTCGCACCCCGTACAGGAAGTACACCGCCGCCCCGATCAGGTGGGCGTACAGGAAGTAGCGCTGGGTCTTGGACGGCAGGCTGTAGAACAGGTAGAGGCAGCCCAGGATGGCGCCGGGCGCCACCACCTGCCACAGCGGGGTGGAGAACATCCGCGGCCGGGCCGGGTCGCGCACCCGCAGGATGATCACCGACAGCCCCACGGCGATGAAGGCCGCCAGCGTGCCGGCGTTGGCCAGCTCGGCGATGTCCTTCAGCGACAGCAGGCCCGACAGCGCGGCCGACAGCACGCCGGTCAGCAGGGTCATCAGCACCGGCGTGCCGGTCTTGCGGTTCACCCGCGACAGGGCCGGGGGCAGCAGGCCGTCGCGGGCCATCACGAAGAAGATCCGGCTCTGGCCGTACATGAAGGCCAGGATCACGGTCGGCAGGGCGACCACCGCGGCCAGAGCCACCAGCTGGGCCATCTTCGGATGCTTCAAGGTCTCCAGGATGAAGACCAGCGGGGCCTCGCTCCTGGAGAACACCTCGGTCCGCGAGGCGCCGATCGCGACGGCGGCCACCAGCATGTAGATCAGGGTGCAGGCCAGCATCGAGCCGACGATGCCGATCGTCAGGTCGCGGCGGGGGTTCTTGGTCTCCTCGGCGGCGGTCGACACCGCGTCGAAGCCGTAGAAGGCGAAGAAGATCAGGCTGGCGGCGGCCATCACCCCGACCTTGACCCCGTCCGGGCCCGCGGCGGCGACGAAGCCCTGCGGCATGAACGGCGTGAAGTGGCTGGCGTCGAAGGCCGGCAGGCACAGGACCACGAACACCGCCAGGGCGGCGATCTTGATCACCACCAGCACCATGTTGACCGTGGCGCTCTCCTTGGTGCCCAGGGCCAGCAGCCCCGCCACCGCGAACGAGATGATCACGGCGGGAAGGTTGACGATCCCGCCCTGGTGCGGCCCGGCCAGCAGCGCGGGCGGGAAGCCCGCCATCTGGAACAGCCCCTGGGCGTGGGCCGACCAGCCCACCGCCACGGCCGCGCAGACCAGGGTGTATTCGAGGATCAGGCTCCAGCCGACGAACCAGGCCACCGGCTCGCCCATGGCCACGTAGCTGTAGGTGTAGGCGCTGCCGGAGGCCGGGATCATCGTCGACAGCTCGGCGTAGCACAGGGCCGCGCAGGCGCAGACCGCCCCGGCGATCAGGAACGACAGCATCACCCCCGGCCCCGCCAGCCCCGCCCCGACGCCGGTCAGGGTGTAGATGCCCGTGCCGACGATGGCCCCGACGCCCAGGGCGATCAGGTGATACCAGCTCAAGGTCTTCTTCAGGGCGTGGGCGGGGTCGCCGCCGGCCGTGTCGATCGCCTTGCGACGGTTCCAGAAACTCATGCGGTCCTCCCGACTCTTTCGCCGGGACGATGGGCTAGCGATGCGCCGCCGCCAAGGGGGAGAATTTGCTCCGCCGACGACGTTTCGAGCACGCTCCTCCCCCTGTGGGGGAGGTGATCGCGTAGCGATCGGTGGGGGGAGTGGCGCAGGATGGTCGATTTTGGATCGGGCCGCCGGCCGATCGCTCCCCCTCCGTCACCCCGGACCAAGTCCGGGGTGACGGAGGGGGAGGATTGGGTTCAGATCACCGCGTCGAAGGCCGCCCAGCTGGGCATTTCGCCGTTGGCCTTGCGGCCGCGGTTGGCGATCCGGGCGTACAGCAGCTTCACGCAGCGGCTGCCCGTGGTCTCGAACAGGAACGGGAAGATCCCGTGGACGAAACAGGCCGCGCCGCCCAGCAGCATCGGGAAGGCGAAGCTCCAGGCCACGGCCATGTGCTCGCCATAGGTCTCATCGACCGAGCGGGGGTGGCGGGTGAACAGATCGAGCATGATCGCGGAGGCCCCATGGAACGTCGTTCCATGATGCCGCGCCCCGGCGAAAATGACATGGTCTCAATCGCCCCGTCATGGCAGAAAGAGAGAACTGATTTCTCCAGACATGGCTTGATAGAGAATGATTTCTCTCGACCAGATCGACCGCCGCCTGCTGGCCATCCTGCAGCAGGACGCCACCGTCCCCATCGCCGAACTGGCCGAGCGGGTGGGCCTGTCCCAGACGCCCTGCTGGAAGCGGGTCAAGCGGCTGCAGGACAGCGGCGTCATCACCGCCCGCGTCGCCCTGGTCGACCGCGACGCCCTGGACCTGCCGCTGACCGTGTTCGTGGCCGTCAAGACCGGCCGCCACGACGAGGGCTGGCTGGCCACCTTCGCGGCCGGGGCCAGGGCCCTGCCCGAGGTGATCGAGTTCTACCGGATGAGCGGCGAGGTCGACTATCTGCTCAAGGTCGTGGTCCGCGACATCGCCGCCTATGACCGCTTCTATCGCCGCCTGATCGCCACCGCCCCGCTGACCGACGTGTCGTCGAGCTTCGCCATGGAACAGATCAAGTTCACGACGGCCCTGCCGATCGCGACGGGCTGAGACGCAAAAAGTTATCCACAGGGTGATGACTTGCGCGCCGCCGCGCGCGCCCCTCCTGGCAGGGCTGTCGCACATGGATCTGCTCTGAAGGGACCTGTCATCCCGGACAAGCTCGGCGAAGCCGGGCGCCGATCCGGGACGCCGCAAGCGCTGAGTTCACGCCCCGGTCCCGGGTCTTCGCGCCGCGCGCTCGTCCAGGATGGCAATCGTTTCGAGGCACGGGCGATAGCCCTGCCCAAGGGACCGCTGTCGGCGACCGAGGGGGTTTATCCCCGCGAAATCCGAACCCGACCCCAACGAAATCAACGCCCTGCACGAAAACGCACGTTTCCTGTCCCCACCCTCCGGGATGGCCGCACACTTGCGGCATGACCCAGACCCAACACACCCCCGCCCCATCCCTGGCCTGGTCCCAGGCCCTGCAAGCCAAGCTCATGACCGCCCTCGACGCGGCCTGGGCGATCCTCGAGCGCAGCGACGACCCCGCCGAGATCCGCAAGGTCCGCGACAAGGCCAGGGCCATCGGCGACCTGGCCGCCATGGCCCGCAAGGTGGCGCTGATCGTGCCGACGGCCCGCAAGCCGCCGGTCGACCTCCTCGCCGCCGGCCTGGCCGCCCACGGCACGGCCGACCTGGGGACCCTCGCCCTCCCCGTGGCGGCCCCCATGGCAGCTCAGGCCGAACACGCCCGGCGGGCCTTGGACAAGCTGAAGGGCGGCCGGCGCGGGCGACTCTGAGGTCCCACACGCGCCCCACGCCCGTCATCCTCGGACTCGTTCCGAGCGACGCGCGTGGAGGGGATTGAAAGACCGCCCCGCCCCGGATGGGGACACAAACGGACCTTTCGAGGGGCCGCCAGGGGGGATGCCGGACAGGCGATTTGCTGGACATGATCGGAACTGATGGCGGCTCGGTTCTCAATCGCGCCGGTCATACGTCACCGGGCCCGCCTCCGGCATGGACACCGCCACGCCGCGCCCCTTGCCCCCGTCTTCGCGCCCCTGTCGTCGCGGTGAAATTCGAAGAGATCGCCGTCGCGGAAGGCGGTGGCCCCGTGCGGGGTTCACGACCAGGCTCGGCGCCCGCTGGTTTCGCATTTCGTGACCGCCGCCGGATGCGCCTGGCGCGAACCTTGAGGCGAGGCCGTCATGATCCAGCGCTGGTGGGAAGCGATGCGGTCAATCGTAGACCGGCCGGATCGAAGTCCACCGTGCCGCCGGCGCCGAGAAGGCGCTCGATCAAGGCCATGCCGGAGCCCTTGCGCGATGGCCGTTTGACCATCGGGCCGCCACGCTCGCGCCACTCGAAAAGGACCGCATTCGCCGAGGGCTCACGCCGCCAGGAGAGGACCACTCCGCCCTCGGGCCTCGAAAGCGCGCCGTACTTGACGGCGTTGGTGGCGAGTTCGTGCACGAGCAGGCTGAGCCGCAAGGCGACCTCGGCGTCCAAGCTGACGTCGTCGCCGTCGATTGTCAGGGTTTCGCCCTCGACCGCGACATAGGGCGTGAGCTGTTCGGCGACAACCTGCTTCAAGTCCGCGCCTCGCCATAGCGATCGAGAGAGGATCTCGTGCGCGATCGACAGCGCCTTCAGCCGCGCGTCGAAATCGCTGCGGAACTGGTCGAGATCCTTCGCATTGCGGAGCGTCTGGCGGGCCACCGCCTGCACGGTCGCGATGCTGTTCTTCAGGCGATGGTTCAACTCCCCGACGAGCAGCCGCTCGCGGTCCACCATGCTTTCGCGGAGCCGCCCTAGCTGCGCGCTCGCGTGGGCGCGGGCCAGAAGGTTCTGGGCGGTGAACGGCTTGACCAGGTAGTCGTCAGCGCCGGCCTTCAGGCCATCGCAGGTCGCCTGCTCGCCGGCTTGAGCCGACAGCAGGATCACCGGGATGCCCGCCAGCTCGGAACTGGCGCGGATCGCCCGCACCAACGCGACGCCGTCCAGCCTGGGCATCATGACGTCGCTGAGGATCAAAGCCGGCCGCAGCCCCGCCTGCAACCGCTCGAGCGCGGCCTGTCCGTCGACCTCCACGACCACGTCGAATTCCCTGGCCAGGACTCGCGAGACATAGGCGCGAAGGTCGGCGTTGTCTTCGACCAGAAGGATCTCGGGCCGAGGGGCCGCCTCCGAGGTCGGCGCCGGTGGCGCTTCGGTCGCCCGCGGCAGCGATCGCTCGGCCTCTTCGGCGTAGAGTTTCCCCAGGAACCGGTCGGCCCCGCGCGCCCGCGGTGTGGCGGCCTCATCCAGAGATCTCACCAGCGGCAGGCTGACGGTGAACAGGCTGCCGTGTCCGAGCGAACTCTCGACGCTCACCCGGCCTCCCTGCAACTCGACCAGGTCCTTCACCAGCGCAAGCCCGATCCCCGAGCCCTCCATGCAACGCCCCTGCACGCCTTCGATCCGATGGAACCGCTCGAACACGCGCGGAAGGTCCGCCTGGGCGATGCCGACGCCGCTGTCGCCCACCTCGAGTACGGCCTCGTCGCCCAACCTGCGAAGCGAGACCGAGACCTCGCCTTCCAGGGTGAACTTGAAGGCGTTGCTGAGGAGGTTCAGCACGACTTTCTCCCACATGTCGTGGTCGACGAAGACCGGCTTGTCGAGCGGTGGGCAATCGACAATGAAACTCACGCCCGCCTTTTCGAAGGCCGAGCGGAACACGCTGGCGAGATCGGCGGTGAGCGTCGCCAGGTCCGCCGGCTCGAACGCCGGCTCCAACCGCCCGACCTCGATTCTCGAGAAGTCGAGAAGCCCGTTCACCAACCTCAGCAGGCGGCCGGCGTTGCGATGAATCATCGCCGCATCGGCGCGAGGCATTCGGATGGTGTCGCCAGCTTCCCGGAGATGATCCTCAAGCGGCGCCAGCATCAGGGTCAGGGGCGTGCGGAACTCGTGGCTGATGTTGGAGAAGAAGGCGCTCTTGGCGCGGTCGAGTTCGGTCAGCCGGCTGTTGAGGCTTTCCAGTTCCCGCTCACGTCGGGTCAGGGCGTCGTTCGCCTGCCTCAAGGCGCGGTTGGCGCCCCTAACCTCCTCGGCGCGGCGCAGGACTTCGGCCTCCATCTGGTGGGCGCGGGCCTCGACCCGCTCGATCTTCTGGCTCTGCTCGCGCAGCAGGACGAATTCGGTCACGTCCTCGACGTGGTGAATGATGGCGGCCAGCCTGCCGTTGGCGTCGAGCACCGGCGAGTTCGTCGGGCTCCAATACTTGATTTCGAAGCCCTCGCCGCTGCCGCGCCTGGGAATGTCGTATTTCTGCACGCCCATCACATCCGGGCGATGTTCGGCCACGACCCGATTCAACGAGGCGCGCAGATCCGAGACGCCGGTCGCGTCGTCGTCGTTGGGATCGTCGGGAAACACCGCGAACAGGGGCCGGCCAACCACGGCCGCCCGTACCGTGCGCGTGGCCTCAAGATAGCGATCGTTCACCGCGACGATGGTGAAATCCGCGTCGGGCCTGAGGACCAGGTAGGGATGCGGCGCAGCCTCGAACAGCCGTTGGTAGTCGGCTCCCCGCTTTCCATGCCGGGAAGGAAATCCAAGCGCGGCGGACCGCCACATGGCGTTTTGCACGCCATGGCTCAGGGCAGCTCTCGAATAGCTCATACTGCCCTCCCTTTCCTGGAATCTCCCACATGGGTGGACAGGGTGAAGGCGTCTTCCTGGCGTTGCCCATATCAATAGGCAACAACATTGGAGAATATATACCTCTGCACGCTGGCAGATATAGCAAACATTGGGTAGAAATAACTACTTACAGGAGAGCGCATCGCAAATTCAATTCGCCGACCCTTTATTGAGAAGGCGCGACAATTTTGGCCCACGTCCTTTCACTCGCGCCACATCGACTGAAGCCGGACGCAGGAAAAAGCTGAAGTCGATCGGGCCAGCCGCCGACAAGGCGATACTGACAACATGCGGGATTGCGGCGTAGGACACGGTGCAGACATCGCCCTGATGACAAAGACTCGACCAGAGGTGAACCACGGCTCGTCATTCGGCCCCATTTGCCTTGGGCTCTCCACGAGTTGGCGGAGGAGATGGGGAATGTCCGACGCCGCGCCGTAGGCGTGGGTAAGTTCAGACCAACGACCATCATCGAGTTGCAGCATAGCTTCTCGCATCCCACGACAGATGGCCCAGGCTCAATGTCAGACATGGGTCGGGAACGGAAAATGCCGTCCGGCCCGTCAGCGGGCCTGGAGGCGCGAAGAAAAACTTCTCCTCATCGCTCCCGGCGCATTTCCCCAGCAAGATCAGTGGTGAAGATCGACTTGTCCTCCGCCTTTCACACGCGGCCCCTTGCGAGATAGGGCCGTCCCCAAAATCCATATTCGGGATGTCGGCGCCAGCGTCGCTCGAGCGTCCTTGGGAACATCAAGACCGTCCGCCCGCGCTCTCCGCTTGCCTGAACGAGCTTCTGCATCAACAGCCCATTCGCAGAGCGAATGCCCACCGCCCCAGTTTGGAAAAGACCACAGGAGATAAAAGTGTCCGCATCGGTGCTCTTCATGTCCATGTCCCTGGACGGGTATATCGCGGGGCCCAACGATGAAGTGGGCAATCCCGGCGGCGACGACTTCATGCGGTTGCACGAGTGGTACGGGGACTTTTCCCGGCCGACCGGGCCGGTCGGACAATTGTGGGACGAATGGAACGCGCCAGGTGCGATTCTGGCGGGTCGGCGAACCGTGGAGCAGGTCGATCACTGGGGCGGTGACAATCAGGGTGTCCCGATCTTCGTACCCAGTCACAGGCCGCCCGGGCCATCCGTCGCGAACTATCCGTTGGTCAAGTACGTGAGCGACGGGATCGCGAGCGCAATGGCGCAGGCGAAGGCCGCCGCCGGGGACCGGGACGTGTTGATGCTTGGCGCATATACGGCGCAACGGGCGCTGGAAGCCGGCGTGCTCGACGAACTGCAAATACACCAGGTTCCAGTCCTGTTCGGACGTGGCCGCCGAATGTTCGAAGTCTTGCCCTCGCGCGTCGAGTTGGAGATCGTTCGGGTGATCGACACACCCGAGGCCACGCACATCCGCTACCGCGTCCGCCGCTGAGCCCGCCGACCCAGCCGCCACTCGTTTGTGGTCGCCAGCATCAAGGCAAGGAGGGGCCCATGGACGATCGAGCTAAGGCTTCCCCTCGAACGCCCCTCTCAGTCCGGCCACAGATCCTGCACATCCCCCTTGCGGTTCAGCATGTGGGTGGCCCGCTTGATCAGCGTCAGCAGTCGCTCGCGCCGTCCGTCACTGTCGTAGGTCAGGGACGCCCGCGCCAGGCCTTCCAGCATGAAGCGCGCCAGGTCGCGGCTGGCCTGGAAGCGCGGGCCAGCCCCGGCGTGGAGGATCTTCAGGAAGTGGTCGCCGGCCTGGGCGCGGTCGAACTCGGCCTGGGCCGGGGCCAGCAGGGCTTGGACGGCCGGGTCGGTGCGGCCTGCGGCCTCCAGCTCGGCGAAGGCCAGGAACGGCACGGTGTGCAGGAGGTCCCAGTAGCTGTCGATGGCGTGCTCGGTGACGTCGGCGCCCGGGGGCAGGCCGTCGGCGGCGGCGCGGAACAGGGCCGAGCGCTCGGCCTGGACATGGGCCACGGCCGCCTCGACCAGGGCCTCGCGGGTGGGGAAGTGGTAAAGCATCGCCCCGCGCGTCAGCCCCGCCGCGTCGGCGATCACCGGATTGGTCGCCTCATGGTAGCCGATCTCGGCGATCAGGCGCATCGCCTGGTCGAGAATCCGCGCCCGGGTCTTCAACGACTTGGGCGTATCCTTGGCGAGGCGGGCGGCGTCCATGACCCTGATCTAGTCCAAAGCCATGTTGCGCTGCAACAGCCCAGGGCCCGCGCAGCTTCGCCTCGGCCGGCAAGATCGATCCGATGGTCAAATTTCGGGCGTTGGTGCGGCGCGGCGTCGCGCCGCGGACGCAGGCCGTTTCACGAAAGCGACATGCAATCAGCTTAATCGCCGCCCTGAGCACCCCGACAGGACCGGGGCCGCGACCGGTCCGGGGGGACCGGCTTGGAACGCCGACCAGACCGCCGGAGGGGCAAGCCATGGTCACCGACACCGACATCGAAATCCGCCGCTACCGCTCGATCTTCATCAGCGACGTGCACCTGGGTACGCGCGGTTGCCAGGCCGAGTTGCTGCTCGACTTCATCCGCCACGTCGAGTGCGACCGGCTCTACCTGGTGGGCGACATCATCGACGGCTGGAAGCTGCGCAGCGGCTGGTACTGGCCCCAGAGCCACAACGACGTGGTGCAGAAGATCCTGCGCCTGGCGCGCAAGGGCGTCGAGGTGATCTACGTGCCCGGCAACCACGACGACCGGGTGCGCGACTTCTGCGGCGTCCACTTCGGCGGGGTGGTGGTGGCCCGCGACATGATCCACGAGGCGGCCGACGGCAAGCGCTACCTTGTGGTGCACGGCGACGAGTTCGACGGGGTGGTGCAGCACGCCAAGTGGCTCGCCTTCCTGGGCGATTGGTCCTATAGGACCATCCTGATGCTGAACACCTTGCTCAACCGCGCGCGTCGGAAGCTGGGGTTCGGCTACTGGAGTCTTTCGGCCTATCTGAAGGTCAAGGTGAAGAACGCGCTGCAATTCATCGAGAATTTCGAGGCCGCGGTCGCCGACGAGGCGCGCCGGCGGGGCGTCGACGGCGTGATCTGCGGCCACATCCACAAGGCCGAGATGCGCGAGATCGACGGCGTGCTCTATGTGAACGACGGCGATTGGGTGGAAAGCTGCACCGCGCTCGTGGAACATATGGACGGACGGCTCGAAATCCTGGAATGGTCCAAGCTTAGGTCCTGGTCGGTGATCGACCGGGCAAGGGCGCTCCCCGTCGAGCCCCCGATAGCGGAGCCTGCCGCCGCCTGATGCGGATACTACTCGCCACAGATGCTTGGGAACCGCAGGTCAACGGCGTGGTTCGGACCCTCACCAAGGTGATGGCCGAGCTGAAGGCCATGGGCCACGAGGTCGACGTCGTCAGCCCCGACCAGTTCCCCACCTTCCCGCTGCCGACCTATCCGGAGATCAAGCTGGCCATCGGCGCCTACGAGCCGGTGATGGAGCGCTTCAAGTCGTTCGAGCCGGAGGCGATCCACATCGCCACCGAGGGCCCGATCGGCCTGGCCGCCCGCCGCATCTGCCTGGAATGGAAGCTGCCGTTCACCACCAGCTACCACACGCGATTCCCGGAGTACGTGTCGGCGCGCCTGCCGCTGCCCTTGTCGGCCGGCTACACCTACATGCGCTGGTTCCACAAGCCGTCGGGCCGGCTGATGGTCGCCACCCCGACCATGCGCGACGAGCTGGTCCGCCATGGCTTCCGCAACATCTCGCCCTGGACGCGCGGCGTCGACACCGACGTGTTCCGGCCCCGCCAGGCGGGCGAGCCGGACGTGTTCGAGGGCCTGGCCCGGCCGATCTTCCTCAATGTCGGCCGCGTGGCCGTGGAGAAGAACATCGAGGCCTTCGCCAGCCTCGACCTGCCCGGCACCAAGGTGATCGTCGGCGACGGCCCCCAGCGCGAGGAGCTGGCCGAGAAATATCCCGACGTGGTGTTCGCCGGCGCCAAGTTCGGCGAGGAGCTGGCCCGCTACTTCGCCTGCGCCGACGTCTTCTGCTTCCCGTCCCTGACCGACACCTTCGGCCTGGTGATCCTCGAGGCCATGGCCGCCGGCGTGCCGGTGGCGGCGTTCTCGGCCCCGGGCCCGATCGACATCATCCCCGGCTCGGGGGCCGGCGTGCTGGCCCCGGGCCAGACCGACGGCCTGCGCGAGGCCTGCCTGGCGTGCCTGGACATCGACCACGGGACGGTGCGCAAGTTCGCCGAGGGCTTCTCGTGGCGCGCCTGCGCCGAGGAGTTCTACAAGAACCTGCAGCCCTATCCCGAGCCGGAAAAGACCCGCTTCTGGCGCCGGCTGCGGCGGCTGGCGCGGTTGAGGCGCAAGCCGGCGGCCTAGGATACCCAGGCCCTGCCCCTGTGGGGGAGGATCCAAGGTCCGACCGCTCCAGCGCCCTAGTTCCCCACCGCCTTGCTCCCGTCGACCACGAACCGCGCCTCGACCCCCGCCGCCTTCGCCAGCCCCGGCCGCGCCACCGGTTGGCCGCCGCCGATCCACAGCGCCACCGGCCCCGGCGCGATCGAGCGCGCGCCGTCCGGCCCCACCACGCTCATCGCCGCGCCGTCCAGCGCGAACCGCACCCGGCGGGTCTCGCCGGCCTTCAGGTGGACGCGCTGGAAGCCTTGCAGCGACCGGACCGGCGCGCCCGGGACGTCGCGCGACACGTAGAGCTGCACCACCTCGTCGCCGTCGCGCGGGCCGCTGTTGGTGACGTCCACCGCCACGCCCTGGACCTCGCCGGCCTTCACCGCCGCCTGCTCCAGCACCGGCTTGCCATAGGCGAACCGCGTGAAGCTGAGGCCATGGCCGAACGGATACAGCGCCTCGCCGCCGAAATAGCGATAGGTTCGGCCGGCCATGCCGTAGTCCTTGAACGGCGGCAGCTGGTCGGCGGAACGGTAGAAGGTCACCGGCAGGCGGCCCGACGGGCTGAAATCGCCCGCCAGCAGGCCGGCGACGGCGCGGCCGCCCTCGCCGCCCGGATACCAGGCCTCGACGATGGCCGGCAGGTGGGCGTCGGCCCAGTTCACGCCGAGGGCCGAACCGTTCATCAGTACAAGGACGATGGGCTTGCCGACGGCGCCCAGGCGCTCCAGCAGCCCCTCCTGGGCCGCGGGCAGGTCGAGGCTGGTGCGGTCGCCGCCGACGAAGCCCTTGGCCCGCACCGACATCTCCTCGCCTTCCAGCTTGGCGGTCAGCCCGCCGACGAAGACCACCAGGTCGGCGTCCCGGGCGGCCGCCACGGCGGCGTCGGCCCCGCGGCTGGGCCGGCTCCATTGCAGGCGCAGGTCGCCGCGCGAACCGGACTGGTTGGCCTCGACGACGATGGCGTGGGCCTGGCCGGCGCTCAGGGCGACCTCGCCGTCGGGCGCGGAATCCCTGGCCCGGGTCCAGGCGTCGACGACGACGCGGCCGTCGACGATCACCCGATAGCCGCCCTCGCCGCTGACCGAGAAGCGGTGGACGCCGGTCTCGGTGGGGACCAGGACCCCGGTCCAGCGCATCGAGGTCTGGCGCTCCTGCCGCTGGGGCCGGCCCCAGCCGAAGCTGGCATTGGCCGCCGGGGCCGGGGCGGTCGCCGGCCCGGCCAGGTCCAGGCCCTGGAAGGTCTGGACCTTCAGGTCCCTCAGCACACCGTCCGGCACGGCCTCGCGCGGCGCCCCGGTCCAGCCGCTGCCCTCCACGACGTCGATCCGGGCGTTCGGGAACCGCTCGCGCAGGCCCGCCAGCACGGTGACGGGCCGGGACGGCGTGCCGTTGTAGTTGCCCACCAGGGCGTCGATGCTGTCGGCGTTGGGCCCGATCACCGCGATCCGGGCCGGCGCCGCCTTGAGCGGCAGCAGGCCGTCGTTCTTCAGCAGCACCAGCGAGGCCCTGGCCGCCGCCAGCGACAGGGCGCGGTGCTCCGGGGTGTCGTTCTGCGCGGCGGTGATCCTGAAATAGGGGACCTTCTCGGGCGGGTCGAACAGGCCCAGCTTCAGGCGGGCGACGAACAGCCGCCGGACGGCCTGGTCGAGCCGCGCCTCGCTGACCAGGCCGTGGCGGACCGCGTCGACGATCGGCGCGATGTCGCTGCTCTTGTCCGGTCCGAACTCGCCGCAGAACAGGTCGGTCCCGGCCTTGAGGCTGACGGCGGCGGCCTGCTCGGCGGTCTTCACATAGCCGTGCGAGGTCGGCAGGAAGACGTCGGCGATGGCCGCGCAGTCCGAGACCACGTGGCCGGAAAAACCCCAGTCGCGCCGCAACCGGTCGGCCAGCAGGGCGGTGCTGGCGCAGGCCGGGACCCCGTCGACGGCGTTGTAGGCGCACATCACCGCCTCGACCTTGGCCCGGGTCACCAGGGCCTTGAAGGCCGGCAGGTAGGTGTCCTCCAGGTCGTGGGCCGAAGGGTGGACGTCGTCGCGATGGCGGTCGGCCTCGGGGCCGCTGTGGACCGCGAAGTGCTTGGCCGTGGCCACGGTCTTGTAATAGGCCGGGTCGTCGCCCTGCAGGCCGGTGGCGAAGGCCACGCCCAGCTCGGCCGTCAGGTGCGGATCCTCGCCCCAGGTTTCCTGGCCCCGGCCCCAGCGCGGGTCGCGGAAGATGTTGATGTTGGGCGACCAGACGGTCAGGCCGCGATACTGGGCCGAGCCGCCGTCGGGGGCGCGGGTGGCGACATACTTGGCGCGGAACTCGGTGGCGATGGTGTCGGCGATCCCGTGGACCATCGGCGCGTCCCAGGTGGCGGCCATGCCGATCGCCTGCGGGAACACCGTCGCCTCGCCCGCCCGGGCCACGCCGTGCAGCCCCTCGCTCCACCAGTTGTAGGCCGGCACGGAGAGGCGCGGGATGGCCGGGGCGGCGTGCTTCAGCTGGCCGGCCTTCTCCTCCAGGGTCATGGCCGAGACCAGGGCGGCGGCGCGGGCCTCCGGCTTCAGGGACGGATCCAGGAACGCGGCCGGCGCCTGGGCGCGCGCCGCGCCGGCGGCCGCCAGGGTCAAGGCCAGGGCCAGGACGCCGCCGGACGGAATGATCGCTGGAGCCTTCATGCGTTTCCCCTCGTCTCGCGACCCTTGCAAGGTCGTCTCGTACCGGTTCGACACCGGTGTCAGGGGGTATGTAGACACAACCCGTGCGTCGGGGACAATGAAAAAGGTACCGGTACCTTCATGACGCAGGACGCGTCGACCCTATCCCGCCAGCCAGGCCACGGCGCGCCGGACCAGGACGGCCAGGCCCGCGCCGAGCGCCGCCGCCAGCACCCCGGCCGAAACCAGCATCAGCAGGCTTCTCCAATGCAGGCCGCCGGCGGCGCGCGCCGCGATCAGGGCCAGGGCCAGCACCAGGGCGGCGAGGCCCACGGCGGCCCACAGGCCCGCCCGCGCGCCGGGCCGACGCGGCGCGCCCTGCCAGCGCACGAGGCCGCCGTTTCCGCGCCGGGGCCCGATCCGCCTGGACCCTTCGCCGCGGGACCGCCGCCGCCGTCCGGTCGAGGACGTCATCGGCGGAGCGCCTCGATGATCCGGCAGCACACGCTCCAGCCGTCGCCGCCGCGATCGGTGAAGTCGGTGACCACCATCTCGTAGACCTCGCCGTCCTGGCTGAGCGTGCAGAGGTCGCCCACCCGCATCGGCCGGGCGTGGCGCGAGCGGATATGGGCCTCGCGCAGGGTGATCAGGTTGTCGCACAGCAGTTCGTAGTCCTGCGACCCGAACGGCGAGACCGGGACGGGCGCGCGCTTGGCCATCAGGGCTGGGCCGGGGCCATCAGAGGCGCGACTTGCGGGCGGCGTACTTGGCGTCGCGCCGGTCCTTGGCCTCGGCCGCGGTCGGCGCCTTGGCCCGCTTGCGCGCGGCCCGCTGCTCGGCCGCGGCGGTCGCTTCGGCGGCGGCCGCGTCGGCCGCCCCCTGCCTGACCTTCCGGACCGCCTGGCGTTCGGCGCGCACGGCCTTCAGTTCGGCCGCCGCCTCGACGCCGCGCTCGGCGAACAGCGGATCGGCCGCCGCCGGCCGGGGCTTGAACTTGGCCAGCAAGGCCTGCCGGGCCTCGGCGGCGGCCTTCAGCCGATCGGCCAGGCTGGCGCCCTTGGTTTCGTTCATGGCGATCAGGTCTTCGTGCCGCGCAGGGCGTCGGGATCGATGGGGCGAGGCCGCGTGGGCTGGCCGCCCGTCGAGCGGGGGTCGTTCAGGCCCTTGGGGCCCGAGGGCCGGGTTCCGGGATAGGTCTTCATGGGCGATGTCCTTCGATCGGAGGGAAAGGCGGCGGCTATTTCTTCTTGACGCCCAGCGGGGCCAGCAGGGTCGGCGCGGCGGCGGCGATCACCTTGGGCTTGGCGGTCTTGGGCTTGCGGACTTCGCGATTGCCTTTGGACATGGGGCGTTCCTTTTCGGGGAGAGGCGCGCGCGACCGGGCGCCCGGGCCGGACGGCCCGGCGCGACGCGCGCGGGGATGGCGATATCAGGGCCGCGAAGGGCGCTGGTCGTGGCGATTGACGGTCATGCGACCCCTTCCCGGGGTGCGTCGAGACGGCCCGCCAAGCGGACCGGGACTCGCCGGCGGCGCGTCCTAGCGCCTTGGGGAGAGCTTAGCACATCGCGGGATAGGGCGGTGGAAATACGGCGCACACGCCCGACCCGTATCATCCTCGGCCTATTCTCGGCGGAACAGCGCCGAGCGCTTGGCCATGAACGCCGCGACCGCCTCGCGATGGTCGGCGCTGGCCACCAGGGCCGGCAGTTCCTCCTCGACATAGGACCGGCCGTCCACGACCCGCTTGGTGGCCTCCACCGCCAGGGGGGCGCGCGAGGCGATCCATTCGGCCAGGTGGAAGGCCTCGGGCAGGAGGCGTTCGGGCGGGTGGACGGCGGTGACGATCCCGTCGGCCAGGGCGCGCTCGGGGCCGAACTGGGCGCCGGTCAGCAGGTGGGCCTTGGCCCGCGCCGCGCCGATCAGCCGGGGCAGCCGCGTGACCGAGGCCATCAGCCCGATATTGACGCCCGAGGCGGCGAAGGCCGCGCGGTCGCTGGCCAGGCGGATGTCGCAGGCCAGGGCCAGCTCCAGCCCGCCGCCGAAGCACCAGCCGTCGATGGCGGCGATCAGCGGCGTGCGCAGGGCCTCGATCCAGTCCATCAGCCGGTTGAAGTTCTCGACCGCCGCCAGGGCGTCGGGCGCGGTGCGGCCGTGGGCCTCGCGCAGGTCGTCGCCGGCGCAGAACACCCCGCCCCGGCCGGTCAGCACCACCGCGCGGACCTCGTCGTCGGTGGCGATCTCGTCGAGGATCTTCACCAGCTGGGCCCGCACGCCCAGCCCCAGGGCGTTGGCCGGCGGGGCGTCCAGCTCCAGCAGCAGGATCGAGCCCGTGGGGCGGCTGACATGGATCATCGCGCTCATCGGTCGAACGTGGCGGATGAGGACCCGTTTGGAAAGCTGAGCCGTTCCTTCCTCCGCTCATCCGGCGGATTGAAGAGAATGGGTCGTTTCATGCGCAACCATGCTGCGGCGCAGCAGATTCCCCCTTGCCAGATTTAAACGCTTGTCACAGCCTAGATCGCCGCCGTGATGAGATTTCCATCACGGGGCCCATAACGACGGAGCGACGCCCGGTTTTACCCGCGCCGAACGACCCACGGAGCGCGGGGAACCGTTCGCGCGTTATGCTGCAGCGCCGAAGAGACCGGGGAGTGAGATGACCGACACGCTGGCCCAGACCGGAAGCCCGACCGAGCGGAAGGACCTCTACGAGATCGGCGAGATCCCGCCGGCCTTCCATGTGCCCAGGACCATGTACGCCTGGGCCATCCGCAAGGAGCGCCACGGCAAGCCGTCGCAAGCCATGCAGGTCGAGGTCGTGCCCACCTGGGAGATCGGCGAGGACGAGGTGCTGGTCCTGGTGATGGCCGCGGGGGTCAACTACAACGGCGTCTGGGCCGCCCTGGGCGAGCCGATCAGCCCGCTGGACGGCCACAAGCAGCCCTATCACGTGGCCGGGTCCGACGCGTCCGGCGTCGTCTGGAAGGTCGGCGCCAAGGTCAAGCGCTGGAAGCCGGGCGACGAGGTGGTCATCCACTGCAACCAGGATGACGGCGACGACGAGGAGTGCAACGGCGGCGACCCGATGTTCTCGGCCAGCCAGCGCATCTGGGGCTACGAGACCCCGGACGGCAGCTTCGCCCAGTTCTGCCGGGTGCAGTCGCGCCAGCTGATGCCGCGCCCCAAGCACCTGACCTGGGAAGAGGCCGCCTGCTACACCCTGACCCTGGCCACCGCCTACCGCATGCTGTTCGGCCACAAGCCGCACGAGCTGAAACCCGGCCAGAACGTCCTGGTCTGGGGGGCCTCGGGCGGGCTGGGCGTCTTCGCCGTGCAGCTGGCCGCCGTGGCCGGGGCCAACGCCATCGGCGTGGTCAGCGACGACGACAAGATCGATTTCGTCAGGAGCATGGGCGCCAAGGCGGTGCTGAACCGCAAGGAATTCAACTGCTGGGGCCAGCTGCCCAAGGTCAACGGCCCCGAATTCGCCGACTACATGAAGGAGAGCCGCAAGTTCGGCAAAGCCATCTGGCAGGTCACCGGCAACAAGGACGTCGACCTGGTGTTCGAGCACCCGGGCGAGTCGACCTTCCCGGTCTCGGTGTTCGTGGTCAAGCGCGGCGGCATGGTGGCCATTTGCGCCGGCACCAGCGGCTTCAACCTGACCATGGACGCCCGCTTCCTGTGGATGCGCCAGAAGCGCGTCCAGGGCAGCCACTTCGCCAACCTGATGCAGGCCAGCGCCGCCAACCAGCTGGTCATCGACCGCCGGGTGGACCCCTGCCTGTCGGAAGTCTTCCCCTGGAACGACATCCCCGCCGCCCACGAGAAGATGCTGGCCAACCAGCACCTGCCCGGCAACATGGCCGTGCTGGTCTGCGCCCAGCGGCCTGGGCTGCGGACGTTCGAGCAGGCGGTGGAGCTCAGCGCGGGCGGCTGACGCCCCGAACGCGGGCGACAGCCCGTCTCGCGACAGGGCGACGCGTCCCAGGGTAGAGAATGGCTTTTCAGCCCGTTTCCGACCCGCTAGACCCAAGCGGGAGTATGGACGGGGGCGTCGCGTGATCATCGGTATCGACCTGGGCACCACCAACAGCGCGGTGGGCGTTTGGCGCGACGGCAAGGTGGAGCTGATCCCCAACAGCCTCGGCGCGATCCTGACGCCTTCGGCCGTTGGCCTCGACGACGACGGCGCCCTGCTGGTCGGCCTGGCCGCGCGCGAGCGCCGCTCGACCCATCCGACCCTGACCGCCACGACCTTCAAGCGCTACATGGGCTCGACCCGGACCACGCGCCTGGGCAAGCAGGACTATCTGCCCGAGGACCTGTCGGCCCTTGTGCTGGCGCGGCTGAAGGCCGACGCCGAAGCCTATCTGGGCCAGCCCGTCACCGAGGCGGTGATCACCGTGCCGGCCTATTTCAACGACAAGCAGCGCAAGGCCACCCGCCGGGCGGGCGAGCTGGCGGGCCTGAAGGTCGAGCGCCTGCTCAATGAGCCCACCGCCGCGGCCCTGGCCTACGGCATCCACGAACTGGGCGACGAGACCCGCTTCCTGGTGTTCGACCTGGGCGGCGGCACCTTCGACGTGTCGGTGCTGGAGATCTTCGAGGGCGTGATCGAGGTCCGCGCCTCGACCGGCGACAACCAGCTGGGCGGCGAGGATTTCAACGCCGTCCTGGTGCAGATGATGCGCGAGGCGCATGGCAAGACCTGGGGCAAGGCCGAGGCCGACTTCGGCTTCCGCCAGCGCCTGCAGGTCGCCGCCGAAAAGGCGCGCCGAACCCTGACCGACCAGCCCGTCGCCGAGATGACGGTCACCTGGGAAGACCGGAGCTGGACGCTGGACGTCACGGCCGAGGCCTTCGAGGCCGCGGCCGCGCCGCTGCTGGCCCGCCTGCGCGAGCCGGTGCTGGGCGCCCTGCGCGACGGCTCGGTGCAGGCCAGCGCCCTCGAGGAGATCGTCCTGGTCGGCGGCGCCACCCGCATGCCGATCGTGCGCCGGGCGGTGACCCGGATGTTCGGTCGCTTCCCTTCCAACGCCGTCCATCCCGACGAGGCGGTGGTGATCGGCGCGGCGATCCAGGCTGGGTTGAAAGCCCGCGACGCCGCCCTCAGGGA
>Ga0102590_1002209_pt1 | contig 24222 bp, 25 predicted proteins | sample AraplaMF_Col_mMF_FD_76859 | JGI IMG/M metagenome (GOLD analysis project Ga0102590, IMG submission 76859) | Arabidopsis root microbial communities from the University of North Carolina, USA - plate scrape MF_Col_mMF | ecosystem: Host-associated > Plants > Roots > Endosphere | place: USA... | reverse complement strand
CGTCCCGTCCGGCGCCCGCCACGGCAAGTGTGAGCAGGACCGCGAGCATGACCCCTGGAGCGCCAAGGAACAGGAAGACCAACCGCGCATAGAGCGCATCCTCGCGTACGGCTTCCAGGCGGGCCGCCAGATTGTTTGCAAGCAGCGCCGCGCCGGCGACGCGGGCCTCGAAATTGTGGCCGCGCTCACTCGCCGCCGTGCTGGCGGCGAGTGGGTCGGATGGCAGGTCGTGATGATCGAGCTTGACGTGGAACTCGGTGCGAATGGTATCCGGACGGCCCCCGAGCTGCCGGTCGAATAGCTGCTGCCACTGCGCCATAGGCAACAGCAGAACGTTGTCGGGAGGCGCTTGCGGTGCGGCGCCGGCCGGTACGCCAATCGCCTGGAAGAGTGCATCGGCGTTCAGCAGCTCGACGATGCCCGCGATCGTCACGCTGACGTCGGGCGCCTGGTGGCGATGGATAACGACTTCATCGCCCAACGAGACATGCAGGTTGGCGGCAGTTTGTTGCGCCACCAGGACACCCTCGAACGATCCGAGCAGGCTCCGGACCTGGGCTGGGAACCGGCTTAAATAGCTTGCATCGATGCCGAGCACCGTACCGCCGCCCGTGCTCTGGACGGTGCCCCCAGTGTTCGCCTCGAAGCCGGGCACGTCGGCATAGCCGACCGGCTGCAATGCGGTAACCGGCGAGGCAGAGCGGATTCCGGCCTCGACCGCGCCACCATCCGCCCCCGGCAGTAGCTGCACCTGCCAGTCGAGGGGAACCTGAACGATCGATCGCGCGGTCATTTCGGCCGCGCTGGACTGCAAAAAGGCACCCAGGCACGTGACGAAGGCAACGGTCAGCGCTACGCCTCCGAGGGTGCCGACAAGGCGGCCCGAACGGGTTCGGACAAGTCCGATCAGCCAGCGCTGGTACATTCGGACCTCGCCCCCATGCTCTCGAATTTGCCGTGTCGCATCCGCCAGATGCGGTTCATCTTTGCGGCCACACGCTCGTCATGCGTAGCAATGACGATAGCGCTCCCTGACTGCCGACCCCAGGCGAGAAGCCGGTCGACCAGCATGGCGCCGCCTGCCTGATCGAGTTGCCCCGTCGGCTCGTCGGCCACGATCAGTTGCGGACTGGTCGCTGCGGCCCGGGCTACGGCGATCCGCTCGGCCTGGCCGCCGGAGAGCTGCTCCGGCAGCTTTGCCGCCAGGACTTCAACCCCGAAAGCGGTGAGCGCGGCCAGGGCACGCGCCTCGGCATCGGCGCCGTTACTGAGAAGGATCGGCAGCTCGACGTTCTCGGCGGCAGTCAGCGCGGGCATCAGGTTCGCTGATTGAAAGACGACGCCGATCCGCTCCGGGCGCAACATGTCGGGCGGACCAAGCGCGGGCCAATCGATTTGTCCCGAGTTCGGTCGGTCCAATCCGGCGATCAGGTTCAAAAGCGACGTCTTGCCGCAGCCCGAAGGCCCGATGATTGCGACGGTCTCCCCGGCGTCAATCCTGAAGGAGCAGCCTTGGACGGCCGACACGACGCCCCGCTCGCGCTGAAAGCTGCGCCACAGATCGACAGCAATGAGCAAGGGCCTAGTCATGTACGATGCGTCCGTCTCGGATGTCGATAACACGGTCGGCACGGGCTGCGAGCGCGCCGCTGTGCGTGACGACAAGGACCGCTGTACCGCCGCGGCAGATGTCGATGAGGCGATCGATGACACGCTGTTCCGTTGCCGGATCGACCTCGGCGGTTGGCTCGTCGCAGAGCAGGATCGACGGTTTTGCCGCGAATGCGACGGCAAGTCCGGCTCGCGCCGCTTCGCCGCCCGAAAGGTGGGCGGGCAACATGTCGGCGAGACCGTCGAGGCCGAGACTGCCGAGGAGTCCATCGATTTCGCCAGGCCGGTCGGAGCCGGATATCTGCATCTGGAGATGGACGTTGGCCCGCACCGTCAGATGTCCGAACAGATTGCCGGACTGCATGAGCATGCCGAAATGGCGGGCTCTCAGGCGAGCCCGATCGGGTTCGGTGCGCCGGGTCATGCGCTCCCCGAGGATCGACACCGTGCCGCCATCCGGCTCGTCGATGCCGGAAAGACAGGCAAGCAGTGTCGACTTGCCACTACCCGAAGGGCCTCGCAAGACCGTGAATTCCCCGGGATTAAGCGTAATTGTAACGCCCCGCAGCGCCACGACCTCGTCGTCGCCGGCATGATAGAAGCGGTAAAGCTCGGTCGCCTCCAGTGCACGCATGTACTCATCTCCACTGTAAAGAGTTGGAGATCAGCTTCCATTGGTCGACGTTATCCGCGCCGGCCGGTGCGGCCAGATCGAGGGTGACCGTCTTGCCGCTTTTGAACACAATGAAACGCTCGTGCTCCAGGCGGATCTGTTTGTTGGTGACCGGGTTGGGCGCGGAATTCGACAGATAGCTGATGCGAACAGCCGGTCCGGCCGCGAGCTTTACGGCCCTGACCGCAGTGACCTTTACGCCGTGCCCGGCTTTCTCGAGGTTCGCGATCTCGCCGGCCCGGACCGAGGCAACCGTTGGAGCCGCATTCGCCGAACCAAGCGTAGCCTGTATGTCATCGTATTTATCGAAGAACCGGACGCTGGGGCCGGTCACTGTCCGCGACCATCCCTCCGGCACTTTCAAGCTGAACCCGTCCGGGGAGGTGTAAGCGACGAAGACCTGGTTGTCGGGAATGTCGCCCGGCGGGTTCGTTTCAGGCGCTACGAGTTTCTCCTGCGCCGCGGCTGGAAGAAATGCGCCAGATGCCGGCATGAGCAGCGTGGCGAATGCGGCGGCGATCCAACGAACGCTCATGACGAAGTCTCCTTTGCAAACCAGCAAGGGCATATGACGCTCGTAGAATTAGGAGGGTCTTAGGGGTTTTTCCTGCCCCAGCCGCGTCGAGGACTTCTGTTCTGGGGAACGTTCGGTCTATTATAGGGCATGCGTGTTCTCGTGATCGAAGATGATGCCATGCTCGGCAAGGCCCTCGTACAAGCCCTGGAAGATGCCGGCATGTCGGTAGACTGGGTGCGTGACGGGCAACTCGGGGATGAGGCCGCCGCGGTTGGCGGGCATGGTCTTTTGCTGCTCGATCTTGGCTTGCCCGGCCGCTCGGGCCTGGAAATCCTGCGCTCGCTGCGGACGGCCGGCGACAAGAGGCCGATCCTGGTGATCACCGCCCGTGACGAACTCGACGATCGCGTCACGGGGCTCGACCTCGGGGCCGACGACTACCTGGTGAAGCCGTTCGAGGTCAAAGAACTGCTCGCGCGCATGCGTGCGGTTTTGCGCAGGCATGGCGGCCAGGCAGTCTCGGTCCTGGGTACGAGTGAGATCGAGCTCGATCTATCAAGCCACGAGGTGACATATCGGGGGCTGAGCCAAGTGTTGCCGGCGCGCGAATTTGCGCTGATGCATGCGTTGCTGGAGCGTCCTGGAACCATTCTCTCACGCGCTCAGCTCGAAGAGAGGCTCTATGGCTGGGGTCAGGAGGTGGAAAGCAATGCCATCGATGTGCTCATCCACTACGTGCGGCGCAAGTTCGACAAAGACATCATACACAACGTCCGCGGGGCAGGATGGATGGTCCCTAGGTGAAGAGCACGACTTCGATCCGACGTACGGCTTTCATGTGGCTCGCCGGATTGATGGCGACTATAGGCATCTGCGCAGCGACGACATCCTACCTCCTCGTCAGGAATGAAGCGTCCGACTTCCTCGACAATCAGCTTCGGCAGATTGCGCTTTATGTTGGAGATGCGCCTCCCGTGCCTTCGGCTGGGCGCGTTGACGGCGTGGTGGCGCATGATCCCGAGGACGACTTCGTCATCCAGGTCTGGAACGCGGTCGGCCAGCCGCTGCAACAGTCGGATCCCTCCATCGCTATTTCCCGGCAACAGGCGAGCGGTTTGGTCGATATTTCAGCCGCCGATAACAATTGGCGCGTCTACACCCTCGTGACGCCGAATCGAACTGTCCAGGTTTCCCAGGAGATGAGCGTACGCCAGGAACTGGCCGCCAATGCGGCTCTTCAGGCGGCGCTCCCGATAGCAGTTCTTATTCCATTGTCGTTGTTGACGCTGAGCTGGATCATTGATCGCATCATGGCCCGGCTCAATCGCCTGGCCTTCGCGATCACCTCTCGAGACGCCGCAGCGGACGACCCTGTACCGATCGACGACGTGCCGGCTGAAGTCATTCCCTTCGTAAGCTCAATCAATCTGCTGCTCGCGCGGCTGCGGTCATTGCTTGAGCGACAGCGGCGGTTCATTTCCGATGCGGCCCATGAATTGCGCACGCCCCTCTCGGCACTCCAGATTCAAATCGACAACCTTCGACACGACGACCGCGATGGCCGATTTGCCCAGCGGTTGTCCGAGCTGGAGGCCGGGATCAGAAGGTCTACAAGCCTGGTAAACAAGCTCTTGCGCCTCGCCCGTTACGATGCCCGCGAACCCGCCCCCGCCCCGCGGCCTGTCGACCTCGCCCAGCTTGCGGTCGACACCATCGCGCGCCTGACACCGCTTGCTGGCAGTCGGTCGATCGATCTTGGCATCACCCGCCGGGATAAGGCCGTCACGATCGGCGCCCCAGCCGATCTCGAAATCATCCTCGACAATTTGGTCGAGAACGCCGTGCTGTACACGCCACCGAGCGGAACCGTCGACGTCGCGGTGATGGTCGCCGGGAAAGAAGCACGGATCGAAATCCGCGACACAGGACCCGGGATCGCGGAAGAAGAGATGCCCCGTGTCTTTGAACGGTTCTTCAGGGCAATGCCTCAGGATGGCGAGGGGAGCGGCCTAGGGCTGGCGATCGCGAAAGCGGCAGCCGAAAGGCAAGGAGCGCGGTTAACCCTCGCCATGCGCGAGGACGGGCCTGGCCTCGTCGCATGCCTCGTTGTACCGCTGGCCCCAATGAAGGCATCGCGTTAGTTCCCCCTAACAAGTATGATCCGGGAGAATGCGAACGGAATGATTACGATAACTGAATGAGAAAATGCAACGGATCTAGGTTTCATTGAGTGTCGTCGACACCGAGATGGCGGTAGAGTCCCAATTTAGCAGGAGCGGATACGCGCTGGGCCTCAGTCGGAATCTTTTTCTCGTCCTTGATCCGCCTGAAAGCTGGTTGAAAGCTTGGGCCAGCTATCTTGCCCTTATCGCCGAGGAGCGCGTGGCCGTCGTGGCAACGTAAGTGCGATACGAAAACTCAGGAGGAGATCCAATGCGTTCTACACGCACGTTATTCAATTCAGCTGCACTGTCCGTCGTCATGCTCGCGTCGATGCTTGCAGCAAATTCTGCTCATGCAGCCGGCAAGATCACGTTAATGGTCGGCGGCTACGAAAAGCAGATCTATCTGCCCGCAAAACTCGCTGAAGGCCTCGGCTATTTCAAGGATGAAGGCCTCGATGTCGAGCTTCTGAACGAACCGGCCGGCGTCGATGCCGAGAACCAGCTTCTGGCCGGCGCGGTCCAGGGCGTTGTCGGCTTCTATGACCATTGCGTCGACCTGCAGGCGAAGGGGAAGTTTGTCGAATCGGTCGTCCAGTTCAGCCAAGCTCCAGGCGAAGTCGAACTCGTCTCGGCCAAGCATCCGGAAATCAAGTCGATCGCGGACTTCAAGGGTCATAACGCTGGGGTCACCGGTCTTGGTTCCTCGACCAACTTTCTGACCCAATACATGGCCAACAAGGCTGGTCTGAAGTCTGGCGACGTCACCTCCGTTCCAGTCGGAGCAGGCACGACCTTTATAGCCGCCATGCAGCAGGATGCGATCCAGGTGGGCATGACGACAGAACCGACGATCTCCCGTCTGCTGAAGACCAAGGAAGCAACCGTCCTCGTCGACATGCGCACGATGGAAGGTGCACGCCAGGCACTCGGCGGTACCTATCCCGCAGCCTCGCTCTACATGGAAACCTCATGGGTCGATGCTCACAAGGACGATACCCAGAAGCTTGCCAATGCTTTCGTGAAGACGCTGCGCTTCATCAATACGCATTCCGGCGCCGAGATCGCCGACAAGATGCCAAAGGAATATTATGTCGGCGACAAGGAAGGTTACGTCAAAGCGCTCGAGGAAGGTAAGGCGATGTTTACCGCCGATGGCGTGATGCCGGAAGATGGCCCGAAGACCGTCCTCTCGGTTCTTTCTTCCTTCTCGAAAAATATGCAGGGCAAGCAGATCGACCTTTCGAAGACCTACACCACGGAATTCGTCAAAAAGGTCATGTAAGCGGCTTTCAGATCCGCCTCCGGCACGTTCGCCGGCGGCGGACATGTCCTCGGCTTCGCGTGCGAGCCTAATCAGCGCGCGTCAGGAAAAACCAATGTCAGACATCAGCATTCGGAAGCCGGCAATCGAGCTTCTCAATGTCAGCAGGCGTTTTGTCTCTCCGAGCGGCAAGTCGCTGACAGCATTGCGCGATTTCACCATGTCCGTGGAAGAAGGCGAATTCGTCGCTGTCGTAGGCCCGACCGGCTGCGGCAAATCCACCACGCTTAACCTGGTAACGGGTCTTGCGCGGCCGAGCGCCGGCGAGGTCAGGCTGATGGGCGGGCCCGTCGACGGTATTGATCCGCGCGTCGGCTTCGTCTTCCAGACGGACGCGCTCTTTCCCTGGAAGAATGTCATCGACAATGTTATGGCCGGCCCCCTGTTTCGCGGCAAGAGTAGGACGGAAGCAGAAGATAGCGCCAAACGCTGGCTTCAGCGCGTCGGCCTTTCAAAGTTTCTGCATCACTATCCGCATCAGCTTTCGGGCGGTATGCGCAAGCGCGTATCGCTGGCGCAGACCTTCATCAACGAGCCGGAAATCCTGCTGATGGATGAACCTTTCTCGGCGCTCGACGTGCAGACCCGCACCGTGATGCACGAGGAATTGCTGAGACTGTGGGCGGAACGGAAAGCTTCGGTCGTTTTCGTGACCCATGATCTGGAGGAAGCCGTCGCGCTTGCCGACAAGGTCTATGTGCTCACAGCCGGCCCAGCCACGGTCAAGTCCGTCTACACGATCGATCTTCCACGCCCGCGTGTCGTGTCGGAAATTCGCTACGAGCCGCGCTTCATCGACTATTGCAAGACGATCTGGGAGGATCTCCGCCAGGAGGTCGAGGCCAGCTATCGCCGTTCCAGCGAAGCTGCGTAAGGAGACAAGCATGGCAAACATCATCGCAGACAACGTACCGGCCGTCGTATTTCGCCCCGGCACATCGGATTCCGAAATCGAGGCCGCAGCGCTCCGCGCGATCAAGAGACGTAAGCAGCAGGTTCTGTCGCTGCAGATCGGGATCTTCGTCGCGGTTGTGGCACTCTGGCAGCTGTCATCCAACCTGCTTTGGATCGACCCGTTTTTCTACTCCAGCCCGAGCGACATTATCTTTCGTCTCTACGATTGGGCGGTCAACGGGACCAGTGAAGGTTCACTTTGGTACAACCTCTGGGTGACGATGGAAGAGGCTCTGATTGGCTTTTTCTGCGGCTCCATTACCGGCGTCATCGTTGGTGTAAGCCTCGGTCGCAACCGTTTTCTGTCGGATGTTCTGTCGGTCTATATCAAGGCGATCAATTCCATTCCGCGTGTGGTTCTGGCACCGATCTTCATCATGATCCTCGGCCTTGGCCTGCCATCCAAAGTGGCGCTTGCCTTCATCATGGTATTCTTCGTCGTGTTCGCCAATGCGTTCCAGGGGGTTCGTGAAGCCGACCGCAACATGATCGCCAATGCGAGGATCCTCGGTGCTTCTGATTGGCAGGTCACGCGGGCCGTGATCGTTCCTTCGGCCATGAGTTGGATTTTTGCGAGCCTTCACGTCTCCTTCGGTTTTGCCATCATCGGCGCTATCGTCGGAGAGTTTGTCGGCGCCCGCTTCGGTATCGGCCAGCTGATTTCAATCGCCAAGGGTACCTTCGACGCTGCAGGTATGTATGCCGCGATCGTCCTTGTGATGATCGTAACGCTGATCGCGGAATTCATCATGACGCATATCGAAAATCGCTTGGCGAAGTGGCGCCCGCAGCAGAGCCTCGATATTCAATGATCCTCCCAGGGAATCAGCATAGAACACCGACGCCGGGTATTTTTGTTGCAGGATCTGTTCGATCAGGGGCCGACAGCCGGAATTCTCACCGTCAGCAGCAGCCCTCCGGTCGTCGCGTCCCTGAGCGTGACGTTTCCGCCGGCGCCGGTCACCACTTCCCGCACGATCGCCAATCCTAGCCCGCTTCCTTCAGCCTGTGTTCCGACAATCCTATAGAACCGCTCGAACACATGGTCCCTTTCGCCCTCGGGAATGCCGGGGCCGCTGTCCTCGATCTGCAGCACGGCCTCGTCTCCCTCCCGCGTGGTCCTCACCGTCACGGTTCCGCCACGCGGGGTATAGCGCAGTGCGTTATCCACGAGGTTGACGACCATCTCGCGCAGCATCGTGCCATCGCCCTCCACGAAGATCGGCTGCTCGTCGGCCTCGAGGCCGAGGTCCATACCACGTCCCAATGCTTCCTCCGCATGATATTCCAGGATTTGGCGGACGGTTGCTGCAAAATCGATCCTGTCGCTACGAGGCCGACGGCTTCCGGGCTCGGCACGCGAGAGGGTCAGCAGCTGGCTTGCCAGTCGTGTCATAAGACGCGTGCTGGTTCGCAGGGACTGCAGGGCCTCTTCGCGCCGCGCCGGGTCTGCCTCGCGCGCCGCCACGCTTGCCTGCATCGCAATGAGCGCGAGGGGTGTTCGCAGTTGGTGTGCTGCGTTTGCGACAAACCGCCTCTGTGCCGCGATCTGGTTTTGCACGCGCTCCATATGGTCGTTGAGCGTAGCGACCAGGGGGCGCAGTTCCGTCTGCACGATGTCGAGCGACAGCGGATCAAGCCGCTCGCGCCCCCGGTCGCGAACGGCGTCGCGCAGGCGCAAAACCGGCGCCAAGCCGCGCTGCAGCCCGACAATCGTGACAGTTCCAGCAAGTAGCACGAGGACCAACTGTTTGCTGAAATCCGATAACCAGAGCCTGTCCCTCATCGCCGTCCACCCGTTGCGGGTCGCCGCGACGGTTACCGCTATATCGCCTTGTTGCTTTAATCCGACCAGGGATGGTAAAGCGTCAGCAGGCGCACCGGGCTGTCGTGAAAGACTGCTTCTTCGCCGATTCCCGGCCTGGTCGATTCCGTTAGGTCCGGAAATCCGGCGACAAGATTGCCCCAGGCCGTGATCACCCGGTAGAAAACACGGTCCTGATAGCCAGTATCGAACATTTCCAGCGCCGCCGGCGGTATATCGATCTGCGCTGCTCCGCTCTCGTCGACGGTGACATCCTCGGCAATGACGCGCGCCGAGGCCATCAATGTCTGGTCTAAGATAAGGTTGGCCGTCGCGTTGGCTGTGAGGAAACTGAGGTAGAGATTGATGCAGATCGCGCCGATGAGGGTCAGAAAAATCCATGCCAACAGCTGGATGCGCAGACTTGCGCCGAGCAGCCGGATGGCTTGCCAGGCGCCTTTTCCGAGACTCTTGACGTTTTCACCCAGCATGGCGCAACATGTAGCCAAGGCCGCGGAGCGTTGCAATCTGGGCAGAGCTGCCCTCGAGTTTCTTGCGCACCCGATGGACGTAGATTTCGATCGCGCTTGCGTCCGCTGCGTCGTCGAAGCCGAAGACGCTTTCCGACAATGTTGCCTTTGCGACCGTCGTACCGACCTTTAGGGCAAGTTGTTCGAGTACCGCATGTTCTCGCGGCGTTAGAACCAGCGTCTCGCCCGCCAGGGTGAACAGGCGCGTGCCGCCGTCGAAAATTAGATCTCCGATGGCTATCTGGGGCGTTGCCCGGTCATGGCCGCGCCGGACAAGCGCACGGATGCGGGCTTCCAGCTCCGCTATTTCGAAAGGTTTGGCAAGATAATCGTCCGCGCCCCCATCCAGTCCGGCGACCCTTCCATCGAGGCTGGCATTGGCGGTGAGGATGATAACCGGGACCTTGTTGCCGGCTTGTCGGAGCCCCTTGAGCAGCGTCATTCCGTCAATTTTCGGAAGCGACAGATCGAGAATGACGACGGCATACTCCGCTACCTTCAAGAGATGCCCCGCGTCTTCGCCGTCATGTGCGATATCGACCGCATAATTCGCCTGCTTGAGCGCCTTGCCAAGCCAGGCTGCTAACTAGTGATTGTCTTCGACAAGCAGGATTTTCATAGGAGGACACTACTACAAATCATCCGCAAATGTCGCGACGTTAGAGGTGCTACTCCTAGCATAAAAAGCGCAACTAAGAAGAGACGGCACTATCGATGACTTCTCGGAGAAGGGAAATCGTGGAGTCCTTCAAAAGTTCATAAGTTGATCACCTGTGCATGAATTTCCGCCTCGCAGCTCGCGCAACGCTCTCGGCCAAGATCAGCAGGCATCCGACGATCAGTATGCCGGCGGCGATTGAACCGCCGAGTAGCCCCCATTTCACCGAAAAGCCGACGGCGATGATCAGGGCTAGCGCCAAAAGGGCAAGTGCGCCGTCGTCTATGAACATGCCGACGAGTTCGTTGATTGCGATTTTGAGAATGTTCATTGGGCAAGTTCCATATGCGCGTTGTAGTACCGGCGAAGCATTTTGACGGCCACCAAAGAGAAGAGCGCCAATACGCCGAAGATCGGCAACAGCGAGAGATCGGCGCCCGGCCAAACCGTGCCGATCCCTTCTCCCACCCAGAAAATTCCAAACGCGCTCAGCATCAGGCCAACCACGAGTTTGAGCGTGTTTTCCGGAACGGTCGAGAGCGGCTTGTGAACCAAAAGGCCGGTAAGGAGAACGAGAAGGCACGCCGCCAGCGCTCCCAGGCTCGCATAGCCGAGCATTCCGGGACGTGCGCCGGTGGCGATCACAATGAACACCACTTCCACCCCTTCGAGCAGGACGGCCTTGAATGCTGCAATGCCGGCCAAAAAGTTTGCCCTGCGGTTGTCCGCCTGCCGACGAAGGCTGTCCGTCTCCTCGGCAAATGCCCTTTCCTCGTCATGCAGGTCGATGAAACCAGAAGCACGCAAAATGGCTTTTCTCACCCAGCGCAGGCCGAACAGGATCAGCAGCGTGCCGATGACGAATTGCATAATGTCGATCGGGATGAGGCCGAGTAGCGGTCCGAAGACCAGCACCAGAACGGCGAGAACGAAAAGCGCCAGGCCCATGCCGATGAAGGCCGGCCGCCAACTCTGGGTCACGCCGACCGCAAGGACAATGGTGAACGCTTCGACGACCTCCACGAAGGAGCCTAAAAAGGCTGCTGTCACCGTGGAGATGATACTTGTTATTGTTGTCATGATCGGTGTCCGTTTTTGGTCCAGGAGAGTTCGGAAAAGGTCCAAACGGTGCAGCGTTTCGCGGGGAGCGAGAACAGAGCCTAGCCCTAAGTTCCTATCGCAGCCAGTCGATGCGCACATGGCACCGGGCAGGCGCCAGCAGCGTTGGTGAAAATGCGCTGTCGACGGCCTCGCCGGTCAATGGCTGACAACCATCTCCATGCAGGTCGATGAAGCCGTTTTGCTGCTAGCTATAAGACCATACCAATTAACTCAGGTAGATAACACAACACATTCCTCCGGATGCAGCAACATTGGGAACGGAACGGTGCCATTTATATCGCGCTTTGTCGCCGGTGAGAGTCCACAACCTTCTGCGACGCAGCCTGTTATGGTGATGGTCGCGTCACAATGCGTATTTAGTAGAACGTTCTTGGTACAAAACTTATAGGCAATACGGCTTGGCGGCGGACCCTGGGGCCTTTCCATGCATCGTCTGAGCATAAAGTCCAGTCTGCTGCTGGCTCGAGATTGTGATCTAGGCGCGAACGTTTCCGTCACCACCTGCCACAACAATGCTTTAAATCGCCATTCACATCGGCAGCATTTGCAGACACAAGAAGCGGAGGGAACGTGCGTATTCTGCTTGTTGAAGACGACAGCATTCTCGGCTCATCGCTAAAGAGGGCGCTGGAGAAACATGCCTATGGAGTCGACTGGATGCGCGACGGCCAGTCAGGTCTCGAAGCGGCGGAGCATTCGCATTTTGCAGCTGTCATCCTCGACATTAATCTCCCGGTGCTGGGTGGCATCGACGTCCTCAAAGGCATGAGGCGAAAGGGCAACACCGTCCCGATCATGCTCCTGACAGCACTCGATGCCGTCAGGCAGAAGGTCGAAGGGCTTGACGAGGGTGCCGACGACTATCTGATCAAACCCTTCGACCTTGACGAATTGCTCGCGCGCCTGCGCGCCCTCATCCGTCGCCGCGAAGGCCGGGCCGAAAGCCTCCTGCGGTGCGGCGATATTGAGGTGGATCCGTCGGCGATGGTGGCGCGCAAGGGCAGTCTACAGGTTCATACCACCGCGAAGGAATTTCATCTGCTCAAGCTTCTGATGGAACGAAGCGGCCGCTATGTAACGAAGAACGATATCGAATATGCTCTCTACGATGCCAACAGCACCGTCGAAAGTAATGCCATCGAGGTGACGATCTACAATCTGCGCAAGAAGCTCGGAGCGGATTTCATCAAATCGATCCGTGGCATCGGTTACATGATCGAGCGATGAGCCAGGCAACCCTCACACGCAAGATTTTCTTCAGGATCGCGCCGGTCGTGGTGGTGACGATAATGGTGATCGGCGCTTTCGCCTTCACCAGCGCCACGCGCGAGATAAACAATATCTATGATGCGCAGCTCATCAACGATGCGAACGTCTTGTGGCGATTGTTGCATAACCGGCTGCAACATTCGCTCGACCGCACGCCGCAACAGGTCGACGATATCGATTTCAGCATGGACAATCAGCTCGCCCTTAATGAGGATGCAGACGATTATGCCGACGCGCACATGTTCCGCGCCTGGGTGAACGGCAAGATCATGTTCTTCAGCAGCACAGCCTTTCAGTCCGACGTGCCACACCAGCAGGCAGGTTTCACGAACCTAAGCTATCGCAATGAGAACTGGCGCGTCTATTCACTGCCGATCCCGGATTCCGGCATCGTCATGGAAGTCGGCGAGAAGATCTCGCTGCGCCAGACATTGGTATCCAACATCCTGCTCAACCTCTTCTTTCCATTGCTCGTCCTGATACCGGTGATCGGCTTCTTGATCTGGCTCGGCATCAATAGCGGCCTGCGCACCATCCATGGACTGGTCCACCAGATTCGTACCCGTTCCCCGGACGACCTTTCAGAAATACCAGTCGGTGATCTGCCTAGGGATCTCCTGCCACTCCGCGGGTCAATCAATCAGCTTCTTGGCAAGCTCGGGCGGTCACTGACGCTGGAAAGGCGCTTCTCGGATCTTGCCGCTCATCAACTGCGCACGCCGCAAGCAAGCGTCAAACTGCTCTTGCAGATGCTGGATAGCACCGACGACGAACAGGAGCGCAAGGCGATCATTGCCGATCTGGTTACCAGCAACAACCGCGCAACCCATCTGATTGAGCAATTGCTGCGCCTTGCGAGGGTTAGCCACCACCCCCTAAATCCGATGCCTGTTCGTCTCTACCATCTGATGGCATCGGCACTCGCGGAAGTCGGCAACATCATCACCAGCCGCAAGCTCGATGTCTCATTGGTCGGTCCTGAATCGGCCGAGGTGAGGACGGACGCATCGCTGCTGCAGATGATGATCGGCAACCTTCTGGACAACGCGATAAAGTACACCCCGCCCGGCGGTCGGATCGAGGTGGTTCTCGCCGCAGAGCCTCACTTCTGGCTGATTTCAATTAGTGACAGCGGACAGGGAATTCCGCCCGATGAACGTGAGGCCGTCTTCAAGCGCTTCTATCGTCTCGACACCCTCAGCGCCGAGGGCGCCGGCCTCGGGCTTGCCATTGTGGCCGACACGGCGGATCGTCTTGCGGCATCGGTGAAGCTTTCGACACCGGTCTGGGGACGCGGCCTCCGGGTGGAGCTGCAACTGCCTAAGACCTGAACCCGGACCGATAGCTCCCGATCCCGATCGAATCCTGTAGAAACTGACCCTGCTCTGAACGAAAGGGCAGGTTCGCAGGCATTTTAGGACGCGGCGTGTCCCGCAAATTTCATTTTCGCATCATTTTCCCTTCAGTCCTGCCTCATCGACGCCCGGTAAACACTCCGTCAGAGAGTTCGAAAGGGCATTTGATGCAGGTCTTCTCCGATTTTGATGGCACAATTTCCATCCAAGACGTGACGGATATCGTACTATCGAACTTTGCCGATCCCGAATGGGAAGAGGTCGAAAAGCAATGGAAGGACGGCCTGATCGGATCGGCCGATTGCATGCGCCGGCAGATTGCCCTCATCCGCGCAAGCCGCGGCGAGCTCGGTGCACTGCTCGATACGGTCGCGATCGACCCCGGCTTCAAGTCCTTCCTCGATTATTGCGCCGTGGCCGGCCTGCCGGTGAGCGTCGTCTCCGACGGCGTCGACCATTTCATCCGTCACGTCCTGTTGCGTAACGGCATTGCCGATCTTCCCGTCATTGCCAACCGCCTCACCTACCGCCTCGTCGACGGCCGCGAGGCCTATGCCCTCTCGCCCGCGCTAACGGCGGCCGGCTGTTCGTCCGGTTCGGGTGTCTGCAAATGCCATGTCATCTGGGGCATCGAACCACACATCTATATCGGCGACGGACGAAGCGATTTCTGCGTTGCCGGCATGGCCGATCTCGTCTTCGCCAAGGACAGGCTCGCCGATTACTGCACCGACCATGGCATCCCCTTTATCCGCTTTGCCGACTTCACCGATCTGCGTTCCAAGCTGAAAGCAGTCCTTCCAGGCATCGCGCGCCAAGGCCGCGCGGTCCCCCAATCCCAAATCGCATGAACCAGACCAAGAGGCATATGATGAACATTGTGAATGTCGAAACCTTCACCGAAAAGTCCCTGCTATCCGAACGCTCGGAGGCCGAGCTGCGGCTGATGGAAGAAGCCTACTGCTCGCATGGCGATACGGTCCATTACGCGGCGGAGCCGAAATTCTTCGAGGAATGCGAAGGTTCCTACGTCTATGATGCCAAGGGAACGCCCTTTCTCGATCTTCAGATGTGGTATTCCGCCGTCAATTTCGGCTACCGCAACGAAAGGTTGAATGCGGCAGTCCATCGCCAACTGGACCGGCTGCCGCAAGTCGCTTCGCAATATCTGCATCGCGAAAAAGTCGAACTGGCCGCCATGATCGCGCAGGACGCCGAACGCAAATTCGGCCGCAAGGGGCGCGTTCATTTCAACGTCGGCGGATCGCAGGCGATCGAGGATTCGTTGAAGCTGGTGCGTAACTACACCGGCGGCAAAAGCCTGATGTTCGCCTTCGAAGGCGGCTATCACGGCCGCACCCTCGGCGCCTCGGCCATCACCTCCAGCTACCGCTATCGCCGCCGCTTCGGCCATTTCGGCGAACGGGCGCAATTCATCGAGTTTCCCTATCACTTCCGCGGCCCGAAGGGCATGTCTAAGGAAGAACACGGAGAGCATTGCGTGCGCAAGTTCGCGCGCCTCTTTGAAAGCGAATATAACGGCGTCTGGGATCCCAAGGTCGGCAGTGCCGAATATGCGGCCTTTTATATCGAACCGATCCAGGGCACCGGCGGCTACGTCATTCCGCCGATGAACTTCTTCACCGAACTCAAGAAGGTCCTGGATCAGCACGGCATCCTGCTTGTCGTCGACGAGATCCAGATGGGCGTCTACCGGACCGGAAAACTCTGGTCGATTGAGCACTTCGCCGTCTCGCCCGACGTTCTCGTCTTCGGCAAGGCGATCACCAATGGGCTCAACCCGCTCTCGGGTGTCTGGGCCAGGGAGGAAATGATCAATCCGACCGTCTTCCCGCCCGGCTCCACCCATTCCACCTTCGCCAGCAATCCGATGGGAACGGCCGTTGCGCTCGAAACCATGAAGATGCTGGAAGAGGAGGATTTCGGCGCGGCGATCATGGCCAAGGGCGCCTATTTCCTCGATGGGCTGAAGCAGCTTCAAAAGCGCCATGCGATCGTCGGCGACGTCGACGGGCTCGGATTGGCGCTGCGATGCGAAATCTGCAAGGAAGACGGTTTCACGCCCGACAAAGCGACGATGGACTGGCTTTGCGACGAAGGCATGAAGGGCGATCTCCAGGTCGGCAACAAGGTTTACGGCCTCGTTCTCGATGTCGGCGGCTACCACAAAAACGTCATCACCCTAGCGCCGAACCTGCTGATCTCACTCGAAGAGATCGATCTGGCGCTGACGCTGCTCGACCAACTCATCACGCGCGCGGCCCGGAGGTAGCACGGTGCAGCTTCTTCTCCTTCATCTCGACGATGCTTTGGAGTTGCAGCCGGACTTCGTGCGCGCCTGCACGCTTGCAGGCGCGTGCCACCACGTCGACAAGCGGGGCGGTAGTGAAATCAGATTGTGGGGCAGGCAGAAGATGCTATCCGACCTTGGCCGGGATATCTCCCGGTCACTGCCCCCTCGAGGTCGGGGACCGCAGCTTGCCTTCATGGGCTCGGGCGATTTCCACCATGTGACCGCTCTGCTTCTCGATACGGCCCTCGAACTGCGGCCGGTTTCGACCACGCTCGTTCATTTCGACAATCACCCGGACTGGGTGAACTTCGAGGGCGGCATGCATTGCGGCTCTTGGATCAACAGCGCCCTGTCGAACCCCAGGATAGACAAGGTAGTCACCGTCGGTGTCTGCAGTAGCGATCTGCGCAATCCCGAACGCAAGGGCGCCAATCTGCGCTGGCTGAGGGAAGGCAAGCTGGAGCTTTACCCTTACGAGCATCCGCCAAGCCGCGTCTCTGCCGAATACGGCAGCGGCGCCAGCTACCGGCAGGACGGGCGCGCCCTGTACTGGAAATCCATCTCCGAAGTCGGGGAAGAGAATTTTATCGACCTAATCCTCAGCCGCATCGGCACCGAGGCGGTCTATTTCACGATCGACAAGGACGTGCTCGGCGCCGATGACGCCGTGACCAACTGGGATCAGGGTCGCATGCGCCTGCCCTATCTGATGGCGCTTATCAGCGAGATCGGCAGCCGCCATCGCGTCGTCGGCGCCGACGTCATCGGCGATTATTCGGTGCCGAGCTACGCCGGCGGCCTGAAGACCCGGCTGCTGAAGCAGGCGGAAATCTTCATCGATCAGCCGCGGCTGCGGCAGGCGGCGGATGCCGTGCGCAACATCAACAGCGCCGCAAATCACGCGTTGCTGGAAGTCCTGGCGGAATCGATGGAATGACCGGCGGCCTCACCTTGCCGATGTCCGGCCTGATCCTGTTCTGCGTGGTCGCGGAAACCGCCCGCGAGGTCTGCTTCAAGCAGGCGGCCAGCGACAGCGCCATTCTGGCAACCCTGGCCAAGCCGCTGACCTGGCTCGGCATCGCCTTCTGGGCGATCGAACTGCTTGCCTGGACGGCCGTGCTCGCCCGCGTGCCGCTGACCATCGCCTTTCCGCTGATGGCGCTCAGCTATGTCGGGACCGTCGTCGCGGGTGCCGCCGTCTTCAAGGAAAATATCAACCTTCGCCACGCAGCGGGCGTGTTTCTCATTACCGCCGGCGTGGCCTGTGTCGGAGCAACCGGACTATGAAAATCTTTGCTCATACCAGATGGGATGCCGCCCCCGTGCTTGCGGCCTTCGCGCATCTCGTCTTTGACATCTACCTGATCGTCGGCTTCGAAAGCCGGCCGCTCTGGGTCTCAGCGATCCTGGGTTGCCTCTATGCCGTATCGATATCCTGGAACATCAACAGCATCTCGCATAATTTCATCCACACGCCCTATTTCAAGCCGCGCTGGATGAATTACGGCTTCAGCCTGCTGGAGTCGGTGGCGATCGGCTTTTCTCAGACCTATTACCACTGGGTGCACATGCGCCATCACTCCGGCAACAGCGACCGGCCGGATGAAAACGGCGGTACGATCGATCTGCTGTCGATCTACCGCTATGGCCAGAATGGCGAGCCGGAGAATGTCTGGTCCTACACGCTGAAGAGCTTCTTTCGCGACAGTCTCGGCGATATTCACAAGGCCATCGCCAAGAACCGTCCTTTCGATGCAGCATGGGGCCGTTTCGAACTGCTTGCTTTCCTCGGCCTGTCGGCGATCGCGCTGATCTGCGATTGGAAGGCCGTGCTGTTCTTCGTGCCGTTTTATTACGCCGGCAACTGCCTGTCGTCGCTCAACGGGTACTACGAACACCTGCATGGCGATCCGGACGAACCGATTGCCTGGGGCGTGAGCAGCCACAAGCCATTCTACAACTGGCTTTGGTTCGGCAATGGTTATCATGCCGAACATCATTACCGGCCGCGCACCCACTGGACGAAACTTGCTGCACTGCACGAACAGATCAGGGAAGGTCAGGAAAAGGCCGGCACGCATGTGATCAGCACCTGCCATGCCCTGGGCTTCATGGCTCCGGAAAACCGCGAGCTGGAGCTTCGGCATGAGATCTGAGCAGTTGAGCTTCTTCCTGCCGGGAACGAACGGCAAAGGTGTGCTACTGATCCACGGCTTGACGGGCGCGCCGGCCGAAATGAAGCTCGTAGCGCGCCAGCTCAACCGGCGCGGCTACAGCGTTCACGCGCCGTTGCTGGCCGGTCATGGCGAAGACATCACGACGCTGCGCCGCACGCAGTGGGAAGACTGGCTGGCAAGCGTCGTGCGCGGATCCGAATTCCTGGCAGAACGAACGCACGCGGTTTTTGCCGCCGGCATCTGCGTCGGCGGCAAGCTGTCATTGCTGGCTGCCAAGCACCGGCCGGACCTGATCAGGGCGGTCGCCATCTATTCGCCCTGTTTCCACTATGATGGCTGGGATGTTCCGCGTCATCACACGCTGCTGTCGCCGCATATCGGCTGGCTGTCGCGCATCCCTTTCCTTGATCGTCTCAATTTCAGGGAGAATGATTCACTCGGCATCAAGGACGAGCGGATGCGGCGCATGGTCGAAGGCATGGCAGGTGAAGGTGTGCTCGACAAATTTCCTGGACGCTGCATCGTCGAAATGCACCGGCTGGGCAAGGCGCTTCGTGGAATCCTGCCGCAGATCCAGACACCGACGCTGATCCTGCACGCGGAAGAAGACGATCTCAGCAATCCAAGACATGCCCGCTACATTTCCGAACATATCGGCGGGCCGCACGAACTCAGATGGATCAAAGACAGCTACCACATGATCCATCTCGATCGCCAGCATCGGCAGGTCGCGGAGTTCACCGCCAATTACTTTGAGGCAGGCCATGCTGAAGCTCGCTTATAGACAATTTCCCGCTGGAAACGGCGAGCCGGTCGCACAGGTCTACGACACGATCCGCGCCATCGGCCGCGAAGCGTGGAATGCCTGCTACCGCGGCCAGGTCGAAGGTTATGATTGCCTGCTTGCAATCGAGGACGCCGGCATCGGCGAATTCGATTGGCGCTACATTACGATCGTCGAGAACGGAAGGATCAGCGCCGCCATGCCGGCGTTCCTGTGCCCCTATCCGCTGGACACGACACTGGAAGAGGGTTTGCCGCGCCGGCTGATCCGCCGCGTGCGACGACATGTTTCAGGCTTCCTGGTGCTGCGGCTTGCCTGCCTCGGCTCGCCGTGCACCGAAAACGGCGTCATAGGCTTTCATGCCGAGGTGCCGGAGGAGCGTCGTGAAGCACTGCTCGGCGAACTGCTCGACGCCTTCGAAAGTCTTGCGGCTCAGGAAGGCTGCGCGCTGATGGGGATCAAGGATCTTCCCGCGCCGGTCGCCCTGGAATTTGGTGCCGTGTTTTCGGAACGGCGCTATGCCGCAATCGGCGGCCTGCCATCCGCCTGGCTCGATATCGATTTTCAGACGATCGACGAATACATGGCCCGGCTGTCTGCGGGCACACGCAAGGACATGCGGCGCAAGATGACGTCCTTCGACGCCGTCCGGGTCGAAAGCAGAACGGATGTGGGTGACGTGCTGGCGCGTATCATGGCGCTCTACCACGATACGCGCAATCGCAGCGAATGGCAGTTCGAAGAGCTGACGCCCGCCTATTTCGAGGGGATCCTGACCCATATGCGCGGCCGTTCGTTCTGCGTCCTCTATTTTGTCGAGGACGAGCTGCTGGCTGCCAATCTCATCGTTCACGATGATCGCGTCGCGATCGACAAGTTCTTCTGCATGGATGGCGAACAGGGACGGCCGTACAATCTCTATTTCCTGAGCTGGTTCACCAATCTGCGTTATTGCCTCGATAACGGTCTCAGCCGTTACCAGAGCGGCCAGGCATATTATGAAAACAAGGTGAGGCTCGGCAGCCAGCTGACGGCCAACACCATGTTTTTCCGCCACCGAAATCCCGTGCTGCAGACATTGCTGCGGCTTATCTCCCCGCTTTTTTCCGCGGAGCAGGTCAAGTGATGACATCAATGCGCCTGACATGGCTTACCGTGCCTGTCCTCAACACGCTGTTTCAGATTTTCATGAAGCTCGGCGCGACGCAGTTGAACGGTGCCGAGGGAGCGACCCTGCTGCATGATGCGCTTGCCTCGCACTGGATCCTGGCGGCCCTCGTCGTCGAGGTCGTCTGCTTCTTCGTCTGGATGACCATCCTGGCCGAACTCGACCTCAGCCGGGCCTTTCCGCTCTCGGGTATCAGCTATGTCCTGATCATTGCGAGCGGCTGGTTGATGTTCGGCGAGCCGGTCGTCGCACTCCAGATTGTCGGCAGCGGCCTGATCCTTGCCGGCGTCTGGCTGATCGCCGGCGCATCGGAGGCGACGCACGCGATCAATGACCCCCGCAGCGGGCACGCCCTGCCCCGCGAGCATCTTGGCAAGGATCGGTGATGGTGAAAGCACAAGGCTTCATCTTCGAGAGGATCGGCGCTGCGGCCGCGGCCTTCACCAACTGGATCATGACGCGGGCGCTTTCTCGCATCGTCACCCACGGCGCTCTCGACGTTACCATGTCCAATGGCCGCCTTCTCTCCTTCGGTGACGCATCCGGTGAGCGGGTACATGTGCGCTTTGCCGATCTTGCTGCGCAATGGGCCTTCCTGATCGATGCCGATATGCGGCTCGGCGAACTCTACATGGACCGCCGCTTTCTCGTCGAACATGGTTCACTTTACGACTTCCTGGCAATGATGTTGCGTGAGGCGCAGAACACCAGGCACCCCCTCGTCGCCCGGGTGATCGATGGCGCCCGCACGCGGTTGCGCACATTCCGCCATCGTAATCTGCCGACGCGCTCGAAAGCCAATGTCGCGCATCACTACGATCTCGACGGGCGGCTCTACGAGCTCTTCCTCGACGCGGACCGGCAATATTCCTGCGCCTATTTTGAAAAGCCCGACCAGTCGCTCGATGGCGCGCAGCTTGCCAAAAAACGGCATCTCGCCGCCAAACTGCAAATCGCCCCCGGCAACAGGGTGCTCGATATCGGCTGCGGCTGGGGCGGACTGGCCCTGCATGTGGCGGATCATGCACGCGGTGTCCATGTGCTTGGTATCACGCTGTCGGAAGAGCAGCATGCCTACGCGATGAAACGGGCCGCCGAACACGGGGAAAGCTCAGCGGCGGTCGAGTTTGCGCTGCAAGACTACCGTAGCCTGACGGGACGCTTCGACCGGATTGTCTCGGTCGGCATGTTCGAACATGTCGGGCTGGCATCCTATCGCGCCTTCTTCGAAAAATGCGCGGAACTGCTAGACGACGACGGTGTGATGGTCTTGCATACGATCGGCTGTTCGGCGACGCCCGGGTTCACTACGCCGTGGCTCGACAAATATATCTTTCCCGGCGGCTATATTCCCGCCCTGTCCGAAATCATCCCGGAAATCGAGAAGGCCGGCCTCTTCGTCACCGATATCGAGGTGCTGCGCCTCCATTACGCATGGACGCTGTCGGAGTGGCGAAAGCGCTTCATGGCAAAATGGGACGAGGCTGCAGCGCTTTACGATGAGCGCTTCTGCCTGATGTGGGAATATTACCTTGCCAGCGCGGAAGCCGCATTCCGCTGCGAGGATCTGGTGGTTTTCCAGATCCAGTTGACCAAGCGTAATGACACCCTTCCGGTGACACGCGATTACATCGGGGAACGTGAGAAGGCGGTGCGGGGCTTAGAAGCCGATCTGGAAGGAATGGTTGAGCGCAAAGCCGATCACGTTTTGATCGGCTGAGCCGATCTTCGAGGTGATCGGACTGTCGGCGGCATCGCCCACCAGACGGCTGTATTTGTCATAGACCTGCACGCTCCAGGCCGGCGACAGTGTATAGGTCACTGCGGTGGTGAAGCCGATCGATTTCACGCCGCCACTTGCGCCGAAGGCGTCGACGCGCCCGTTGCTCGCGGCGCCAGTGGCAGAGACCCCGAAATTGTTGCGCATATAGGTGGAGTCTGCCAAAGACAGGCGCGGACCGGCAGACAGAAGCCAGCGATCCCCAAGCGGCTGAAACCAGTCGAGATAGAGATCGGCAAGCAAACCGTCGCCACCCCAGAGCGCCTGACGCATTTCGGCCCGCACACGCAGGCGATCCTCTATCGGCCAATATTGCGCAAAGACGCCTGCGTCCAAGTTCCAATGGATCGAATGCAAACCCTGCAGTTCGGATTCGTCGAATGCCGACCGCCCTCCTCTCAGGCCGACGACAGAGCCGATTTCGATGCCGCCGATATCGAACAGCCCGTAGTCGATATTATCGTCCGGCGCGCTGTATTCAGGCGCTCCGCCGAACCGTCGAAAGTCGAAAGACGGCATACCACTGAAAGAAAGGTGCTTCGATCCTTCATAGGAAGGACCGTATTCGACGGATCCGCCAAGGGTTATGATCCACTGGTTATCGGAGGATTTTGCATCCTGGCTCAAGGCCGAATGGGACCCCAAGAATATCAGCGGCAACGATAGCGCCGCCGCCCGGAATAATGCCCTGTCCGATGAGACCATATAAGCCCTGCTCCGCGTCTCGAACGTCAGCAAACGATCCCACTGTCCAAGGCGCGCTGCTGCAGTCCTTTAAAGCAATTTTCTCTTCTATGCCAACTGCCTTAGGGGCATGCAGGTTGATCTGGAGCGCCGCACTTCTTTTTCTCTGTGGCCGGCGGTCGCTTCGCCTGCTGCTCGACGATTGCCGGCTTGGGCTGAGGCTCGGGCTCAGCCTGGGGTTTGGGTTCCGCCTGTATCTTCGGTTCGACCTTTAGTTTGGGTTCGGCCGATGGTTTTCGAACAGGTGCGTGCCCCGGCGCTGCAACATGCGGCTCCCTCGGCAAGGATGGCCGCGCAGCGGCCTCTCGAGACGGCGGCGGAACAACATGGCGCAGATTGCCGAGCTGCGGCTCGCCGTTATTGGGAACGCCGGGTTTTGCTGGCGTATTGTCCAGAATTGCCGGCGCAGGCTTTGCCGGCAGGCTGCGAGCGTCGGCGTTCGGGGCTGCGACACCTCCTCTCGGCTTCGCATTTGAAGCTGCCGTTGGTGCCGGAGTCTTGGAGACCTGGCTTTGACCTTTGACGGCAGGCGCATTGGCCTCGGGCAACTGCGGCTGGCCTTTTGAACCGGGAAGCGCATGCGGGTCGGGAGTTGTGCCCTGAAGCGGCGGTTGCGCGACCATCGTCGGACTACGCGCCGTATTCGATTCGGCTTTGGGCGCCTGCGTTTTTTCTGCCGGGGCCGCCTGCCGCATGTTTGTCAGCTTGTCGGCGGGCGGCAGCGGCTCGCCGTTGGCGCCGGGAAGCGCGTGGGTGGCAGCACTTCTGGTCTGAATCTGGGGCTGGGGCTGCGGCTGTTGTGCCTGTGTCTGGACGGAAGGGACGGGCGCCAGCGCCAAACCGGCTGCAGGTATAGGTTTCTCGGTTGCGGCCGAGACCTGCTTTTGCAAAACCGCAGCCTTTTTCTGTACCGATGGCGGCAAGGCGACGTGGAGCGCAGCTGCACCCACCCCGGCGATGACGGCCGCGCCGGCAAGCTTTTCTCCCGTGGTCAATCCGGGCGCAGCCGGTGCGGCCTCGTTCTCGCTGACAACCGTGTTGTTGACGACCGTATTGTGAATGTTGTTGAAAATGATGTTGTTTTTGGGCGGCGCGATATCACGCGGTGGTTCCACCCATTCGGGAACCGGAACGAAGACCGGCGCCGGCAGCACGTAGAGATCGACCGGTGGTCTTGGCGGCGCAAGCGTTACGAAATCCGGCGGCGGCGGTGCCAGGAAGACGACCGGCGGCGGCGGCGCATAACCGAAGTCCGCATCACCGAAGTACAGGACAG
>Ga0102590_1002206_pt1 | contig 24254 bp, 14 predicted proteins | sample AraplaMF_Col_mMF_FD_76859 | JGI IMG/M metagenome (GOLD analysis project Ga0102590, IMG submission 76859) | Arabidopsis root microbial communities from the University of North Carolina, USA - plate scrape MF_Col_mMF | ecosystem: Host-associated > Plants > Roots > Endosphere | place: USA... | reverse complement strand
CATTTATAAACCCAACAAGCGTGGAAAAGATTACAGCCAGCATCATCACCATCGGTGATGAATTGCTGATAGGACAGACGATAGATACCAACTCTGCCTGGATGGCGCAGCAGCTGAACAACATGGGGATCTGGGTACAACGCCGTGTAGCCGTAGGTGATACCAAACCCGCTATTGTGGAAGCCCTGGATGCCGAAGGCGCCGCGGCAGACATCATCCTGATCACCGGCGGCCTGGGCCCCACGGCAGATGATATCACCAAACCTACTCTTACTGAATACTTCGGCGGCAAACTGGTAGTGCATGAGCCTACCCTGCAGCGACTGATGCAGTTCTTTGAAAGCCGCGGGCTGCCTGTGCTGCAGCGTAATGTAGATCAGGCCCTGGTGCCGGATGTATCTACGGTGCTGTTCAACAGCTGGGGACTCGCACCCGGTATGTGGTTTGAAAAAAATGGAAAGGTGTACGTGTCCATGCCCGGTGTGCCGCATGAAATGAAAGGCATCATGGAACACCATGTGCTGCCCCGCCTGCAGGAGCAGTTTCAGACCAAGGCAGTGATCCATCAAACCCTCCTTACCTCGGGTATGGGAGAATCCTTTATCGCAGAAAGACTGCTGAACTTTGAAGCCAATCTGCCCCCTCATATCAAACTGGCCTACCTGCCCAGCTACGGCCTGCTGAAATTGAGGCTGACGGCCCTGGGAGAAGACAAGGTATCCACCGCAGCAGAGCTGAAGCTGCATTTCCAGGAGATGCAAACGCTGCTGGCGGATATTACGGTGGCAGATGAGGACATCCCCATGGGAGAGGTGCTGGGCCGCATCCTGCTCGCCAACGGTAAAACCGTAGGCACGGCAGAAAGCTGTACCGGCGGTTACATCGCCCATAATATCACTGCGATCCCGGGCAGCTCCGCCTATTTTAAAGGTAGTGTGGTGACCTACGCCAATGAAATGAAAACGAAGCTGCTGGGTGTAAAGGAACAAACCCTGGCAGCCGATGGCGCAGTCAGCGAAGCAACCGTGCGCGAAATGGTGGCAGGGGCATTGCAGCTGCTGGAAACAGACTACGCGATCGCTGTTTCAGGTATCATGGGCCCGGATGGCGGCTCTCCTGAAAAGCCCGTGGGCACTGTCTGGATAGCTGTCGGCAGCGCAGAAAAGATAGTCGCTGTCAAACACCGCCTGCTGTACGACCGCGAACGCAACATACACATGACAGCTGTCTATGCTATGAACGAGCTGAGGAAAATGCTTAATGCCTAATGCTGAACGCATAACGCTGCATTTTGCGTTTTGCTTTCAGCGTTTCGCGTTCTAACTAATTACCTTACATTTGTTGCCAGCAAAACACTAAAATAGATCTTATGGCCATTGTAGAACTGGTAATGCCTAAAATGGGGGAAAGCATCATGGAAGCCACCATCTTACGCTGGCATAAAAAGCCCGGTGATCAGGTAAAAGCTGATGAAACCGTGCTTGAAATTGCTACCGATAAGGTGGATAGTGAAGTGCCCTCCATTGCAGATGGGGAAATTACCGAATTACTGTTTGCAGAGAACGAAGTAGTACCGGTTGGCGCCGTCATTGCCCGTATTAAAACGTCCTCCGATGTTGCCGGCACACCGGCGCCTGCTCCTGCGCAGCCGGCCCCTCAGGAAGCTGTTCATCATGCCCCGGTGCAGAAGGAAGCAGCCTTTGCTGCAACAGCGCCTGTTCAGGAGCAGATAGAGCCAAAGTTCACCACCGGCAGTCCGCGCTTTTATTCTCCCCTGGTGCTCACCATCGCACAGCAGGAAGGCGTAAGCTTTGCCGAGCTGGAAAAGATCCCGGGCAGCGGCAACGAAGGAAGAGTGACCAAAAAAGATATACTGGAATATGTGGAGGCCCGCAAACATGGCAAACCGCAGCCTGTTATACAGGAGGCGGAGCCGGTTCAGGTGCCGGTAATGGAATCCAAACCGGTGGTGGCGCCCACGCCTGTACCGCAATATAATGGCACCAGCGGCGGAAACGTAGAGATCATTGAAATGGACCGTATGCGTAAGCTCATCGCCGAGCATATGGTACGCAGCAAACATACCAGTCCGCACGTAACCAGCTTCGCAGAAGCCGATGTTACCCACATGGTAAAATGGCGTGATGCTGTTAAGAAGGATTTCGAAAGGAGGGAAGGAGAGAAGCTCACCTTTACTCCATTATTTATAGAAGCAGTGGTGAAATGCCTGAAACGTTTCCCGCTGGTGAACTGCTCCCTGGATGGTGACAAGATCATCGTGAAAAAGGATATCAATATTGGTATGGCCACTGCACTGCCCAGCGGCAACCTGATTGTACCGGTGATCAGAAATGCAGATATGCTCAACCTGGTAGGCCTTACCCGGCAGGTGAACCACCTGGCCAATGCCGCCCGCCAGAACCGCCTGAAACCGGAAGATACCCAGAACGGTACTTTCACCCTCACCAACGTAGGCACCTTCGGAAGCCTGATGGGAACCCCCATCATTAACCAGCCGCAGGTGGCGATACTGGCCGTAGGCGCTATCAAAAAACGCCCGGTGGTGATCGAAACGGAATATGGCGACTCCATCGCTATCCGCCACATGATGTACCTGTCCCTTTCCTACGATCACCGTATCGTGGATGGCGCACTGGGCTCCACTTTCCTCAGCGCTGTGGCGCAGGAGCTGGAAAGCTTTGATGCACAGAAAGAATATTAGTAAATACCTTTTATCAACACCCGGGGCCGGAGCGCATTGCGATCCGGCCTTTTTCGTTACTCCCGGTCTAAATATACCGGGTTCATTAACATCTAATTAACCGCTAAACCGGTAATTCACAGTAATTTACAAGGTATAACTATGGAGAACCACGAGCGTATTTAAATACCCTATCCTTACCCCATGACCAAAATCGGCATTATTGAGGACAATTATTTCCAGTTAAACAGTTACAAGGAGTTTTTGGAGGACTATCCGGAATGCAAGGTGGTATTTGCCCAGCGCTCGCTGGAGGAATGCTGGGACCTGAACACGCAGGATATGAGCATAGACGCCGTACTGCTGGATATTAACCTGCCGGGAGAATCCGGTATTGAGGGGATTCCCAGGCTACGCTCCATCTTTCCCGACGCCAAGATCATCATACTCTCTGCCCACCAGGAAAAACAGTATGTGCTGGCAGCCCTCAAGGCAGGCGCCCACGGCTACATCGTCAAAAGCAGCCGCCTTACAGAGATCTACCAGGGCATCCAGGACGCTCTCCGCTATGGCGGCACGCTATGCCCCAGGATCTGCTATATGCTGATCTGCCATATTAATGAAGATCCGCTGCAAAATATCCGGTATAAATTAACAGAAAGAGAATACGAGCTGTTAAACCTGCTGAAAGAAGGCCATTCCTATAAGATCATGGCAGACCGCCTGCATCTGTCGGTCTTTACGGTCAATCATCACCTGAAGAAGATCTATCACAAGCTGAACGTGTCTTCCAAGTCAGAACTGGTTTCGAGGATCTGTCTGAATAATCTCTGATGCTTTATATACTCCATATCCTATAACCATAAGTCACATGGCGTCGTTATGCGCCATCATTTTTGCACCAATAGTCAAAAAAAAGAGCCGCCCTGAATCTCAGGACGGCTTCTTTTAATTCGTTTGGCCTTGAATAACCTGGCGCAATAGAATAAGTAACAACATTAATAGCGACGATCGCGTCCGCCGCCGCCGTATCCACCGCCACCACGGTTACCACCACCACTTCTGAAGTTATTATTCGGTTGTTTAGGTCTTGCTTCGTTTACCATTAATTGCTTGCCCTCAATCTCGCTGCCGTTTAAACTGTCCATAGCTTTTTGTCCTTCTTCCTGGTTAGGCATTTCCACAAATCCAAAACCGCGGGAACGGCCAGTTTCGTGGTCTTTAATGATTTTAGCGGACTTTACTTCCCCAAATTCGGCAAATATCTGGTGAAGGTCCTCATCGTTCAACCTATAGTGAAGGTTGGCTACGTAAATGTTCATGACTAAAAAATTAAAAAAATGAAAAATAATACTGAAGATAAAGAAATTACTTCGATAAAAGAGACAACCGCATCAACAATTTGTAAAAAGATGTTAAAGGGGTATATCAGATATACTCCAAATACAGCACAGGTAAGGGTTCGGCCAGTTTTTTAAATATTTATTAAAATGATATGAAATGTAATATGACGCAGGATTTATGACCTTTTTTTTGTAAATTTAATATATAATCCATTAAATTTTATTGTTATGGGTATATTGAGTGAAACCTGGTTCGCAGACGGTTATATAGACTTTGAGCAGAAAAAATATACCTTGCTCGCCTACCTTCAGGAAATAAACCGTTATTTTAATCAGCACATGCTTTATCCCCAACTGGCAGATGTGATCTTTCACTACAACAATCTGGTGGCTTTCCGCGAAAACAAACAGTTTATCCAGCAGCATTTCCCCAAACGGCTGACTGCGCTGAACATGGAGAAGCTGCAGCTGCTCTATGAACAGATGATAGCAGACGACGAGCTGATGCAGGAGCTCGAGTCTATTATCCACTATGCCATGAGCAAAATGAATAATACCATCAGGGAAGGCACAGAGATCTATGAGTTGGTGGAGGAAAGCTTTAATATCGCGCCCGTAGGGCTGATCCCCCTGGATAGCCAGGAAGGGTATCTCTTTTTGTCAGACGGCCGCCGCCGGGATACTTTGGTGTATGAGTACCGGCTCTCCATCTTTGAGCGGCATGATGAGAAATACAGGGGCATTCACACCCAATACATTGAGGCTTACCAGAAAAACCTGGTGTACTCCTGCGAGCATATCAAAACATTGCTGATCCGTCAGCGTAAAAAGCTGCCCAACCCGGCCGTGTACAGGATCGATACACAGCTGGCGTTCCCCCTGAACGAAACACTCCTGCCGGTGGCTAAACGCTGCCTGGTGAAATATATAGCACAGAACGCGGCGTAAAGGAGCTATTTTAAGGCCGGGGCGCTTCCGTCTTCAAATACCACCTCCAGTTCATGATCATGTAAAAATGGCTGGTAGTATTGCGAAATGATCTTGCGGATCTTGTCTTTAGACTGCTGCAGGTATACGGCATTAGATTCCAGCTGCGTGCGGGAGGTCTGGTACAGCTTCTTCTGCACATCGGTATAGGTCTCGTCATCCTGGAACAGGAACCAGCCTTTGCGGTTAGAGGTTTCCATCTTATCTACCTTCAGCTCATAGCTCAGTAATTTGGGGGCCGGCATGCGTACGGTGATCTTCTTAGCGGTAGTGGCTACACGAAAGTTCTGTTCATTCACATCTACGCCATATTTGGCCAGGTAGGGGATAGATACCCATATGGTATTTTCCAGGAACACCTTCTTGAGGTTATCCGTCCAGTCGCCATCATTTTCCAGGTTGCTGCGCTTGATGCTGGCCACTCCCTGTACTTCCAGGCTGGCCAGTTCGGCAATTTCGCGCACTACAATGCTGTTGCTCAGTACTTCCTGGCTGGTGGTTCTGCTGCCAAACTGCTTGCCCAGCCAGAATATCAGCAGCACCAGCAGGGCAAGCGTTAATAAGGTGAAAAATCGTTTCATGCTCGGTAATAGGTTTAGTCCTCACGCGTGAGGGTGCCGATGATCTCTTTGTGCTGTGGATACTGCGCTTGCAGTTTCCAGCGCTGGGCCAGTTCAAAGTCCTCAAAATCGAAGCCAGGCGCCACGGTACAGCCGGCCAGTGCAAAACCACCGGGAACGTCTGTACGGGCGGCAAACCAGTTGCCTGCCGTGATCACCACCTGCAGCTGTTCGCCCAGTTCAGGGTTACGGCCCAGTTTATGTATGTGGAGATGGCCTTCGTCATCTATTTCGTATATACTTAAGGGTTCGCCGTCATAGAAATGCCAGATCTCGTCAGCCGCTATACGGTGAAAGGCGGAAAAGTCGCCATATTCCAGCAGGAAGTAGATACAGGTGGATGCATGCCGGTTGCCTTTCATGCCGGGCGGCAGGGTAGACTTGTGCAGGATCCATCCGGACCGGTAGGTTTCACGGAACGAGCCTCCTTCCACATGTGTGGTCAGCTGCAATTGTTCCCGCCAGTAGTCGGCTGTTTTTAAGGTAGTGATCATGGGCTATGGATGTGTTTGTTTATAAACATCAGGATAGTGTATCTGCATAAATCTTTCCGGGTGGGGGAGCGGAGTAAAGCCAAACTGTGCATACAACCCGTGCGCATCGGCTGTAGCCAGCATCCATCTGCGCAGTCCCTGCAGTTCAGGATGCTCCAGGATGGTCTTTACCAGCCATTTGGACAAGCCCTTTCCGCGGTAAGATGGTATGATGAAAACATCCGCCAGGTAGGCGAAGGTGGTGTAATCTGTGACAACGCGTGCAAATCCGGTTTGCTGCTGCTCATGGTAAAGGCCGAAACACAAGGAGTGCTGCAATGACCGCTCTACTGTACTGCGTGGAATACCCTTGGCCCAGTACGTATTGCTCAGAAAAAGATGGATAAGGTCCAGGTCCAGCTTATCACGGTCCGTGCTGATGGAATATTCGCCTGATTGTACCTGCATGATTTCCATGAGATGCTATTTGGCGGCAAAATAGCAAAATGTTCTTTATCAAGCTACTGCCACCCCTGCACCCGTCTGCGGCATCTGCGCTACCGCGCCAGTGGTGCCGGAGGGCATAAAGAAAGAAGGTGTTTGACCATTAAAGTATACGTAATCCTGCCTGAAAACGGCTTCGTTGTAGTACTGTCCGTTCCCCGCGCCGGCAATTGGCTGCCACTGCGGCATGGCAATGTGCTGCATTACACGCATCGCTTTTTTGAAGCGCAGCATGCGGGCGTACAGCTTGGGCGGCAAGCCTACCACTTCCATGAACATCCTTTCGAGTGTAGGCCTGGACAACCTGAAGCGGCTGGCCAGATGCGCTATATTTACATGGCCGTTCTCCTGCTGCAGGTAGTCGGCTACTTTTTCTACTGCCTGTTTATCGTACGTTTGTTGCTGCATGGCCTGCTGTAAAGCCTGGTCCAGCAGATCGGGCACCTGTCCTGCGTCTGCAGCGCGTAACCGGGCGGTCAGCTGTTCCCAGCTGCTATTTCCGGTTTTAGCCAGGTTTCTGAAGTAGTTGCTGATGGCATGCATATTGATGCCCAGCATGCGATAGCTGCCGTAAGCATTTAGCTGTACGATCACCATCTTTACAGGCCCTTTCACTTTTAACTGGCTGGAGCAGGTAAAATGACCTATCACCGATGCCTCCGGCAGCTGGAAGGCTGCGTGATGGCAAGGCTGACAGCTTACTTCTCCTTCCTGGAGAAATACCATATACTGGTCACCTAATGATAACAGGCTTTGCGGCAATGTGATCATCCCTGAAGTATCATCATGCCAATAGTAGTAATGCTTTACATAAGGATGCAAGTTGGCTGCAGGACGGTAGATATGGAAATTCATAGGAAAAAAGTGTTGTGGTTCTGAATTTGTTCCCTGTACTCCCTCATTTCGTTGGCTACGTAAATATAGTGAAAATATATTATATAGTGTAGAGAATTTATCCGGGCTAATTATGGGTTAATTCTGAAAGGGTTAGGCGAAAGATTGGCTGATATTGGCATAAAACCCGGCTAACATTCCTATCGAACTCCCATATGTTCCGTAGATGTCCCGTAGTTATTCCCTATTTCAGCCGTTGATACTCCGTATCTTTTAAGATAGGGCTTATCACCGGCTCAACACCGGATCTATACCGTAGATCAGACAAATCTGATATATATGTTAATGCAATAAATGACGAGAGCCGCCTTAATAAAGTGCGGCTCTCAATCGGTTAGATACCTATTCTGATTATGAAAATATCTCTTATTGGCCGGTATCCCAGCCCCAGTTCACGCCTTTTTCCGTGGCAGGTACCCCGTGCTCCAGCCATTGGGGAGCGGGTGCGCCTTTCAGGAAGTGGTCGAAGAACTGCTGTTCACGGCGCTGTATATCTTTCCGGTTCTGCCTTTGTACCAGGTTATGCGCTTCATTGTTGTAATTCAGCATCCAAACAGGTTTGCCCAGGCGGCGAAGGCCGGTGAACAGTTCAATGCCCTGGTACCAGGGTACTGCTCCATCTGCGTCATTGGCCATAATAGCCAGGGGAGTGGTCACCTTTGGCAGCTGGAACAGCGGAGAGTTCTCTATATAAAGTTCAGGCTTTTCCCATAAAGTGCCGCCAATACGGCTCTGGGTATGCTCATACTGGAACTGGCGGTTCATGCCGCTTTCCCAGCGGATGCCTCCGTAGGCGCTGGTCATATTGGCTACCGGCGCCCCGGCCCATGCAGCTTTGAACAGGTTGGTCCGGGTGATCAGGTAGGCTACCTGGTAACCGCCCCAGCTCTGTCCCTGGATACCGATGTTGGTGCTGTCTACCCAGCTATGTTGGGCCAGTGCGCGGGCACCGCTTACGATATAGTTATAGGCGCTGTTGCCCGGATAACCATTCTCGTAACTGATATCAGGCGCAAACACCAGGTACCCGCGGCTTACGAAGAAGGAAATATTAAGCCTGGAAGGAGTTGGCGCTGGCGGCTGATAGTTATACAAGCCGTCTGTCAGCTTCTCATAAAAGTAGATGATCATCGGGTAGTGCTGTGTGCTGTCAAAGTTCTCCGGCTTATAGAGAATACCCTCTGCAGGCTTGTTGTTATAGGCGGTCCATTTGAACAGTTCTGCAGTGCCCCATTTGTAATTTTGCTGCTGCGGATTGATATGGCTTATTTGTACCGCTTCATCAAAAGAAGCCGCCTTCCCGGATAAAGCAGCTGTATACACATCAGGCGAGCGCTCGTAATTGCTTTTATTAAAGAGGTAGCGGTCTGCCTGTTTCGCCTTCTGTAAGAACTGGTAGGCATAGGGGCCCATGGCCAGTTTTTGGGGCTGGGCGTCCTTAGGTCTTATGATATAAAAGCCATTGTATTTGCTTCGCTCATTATAGGCGCTGAGTGTGAGGGCCTGGCCGGGTTTAATGAAGCGCTCCTCTTCATCCAGCTTCAGGTAGCGGAACCGGGTTTTGTCCCTGCTGCCAACGAAGCCGGTAAGGTTTTTGGGCGCGGCGGCCACAAGCGGATCCACCTCCCAGATATCGTAACGGTCATACAGCAGCACACGGCGGTCGTCCTGCAGCCATCCGCCTGTGCCGTAAGCGTCTGGTGCATCCGGATGATCGTCTTCTTCATCAAACATAGCGGTAGGAATAGCGGCGCTAATGTTGCGAATAGTACCGCTGGCAGATTCATAGCTGAACCAGTGCCTGGCGATCAGATCATACCAGTACAGGTAATTGCCTTTGGGGGAGATGTAAAAGCTGCCATCCAGTTTTTCCTTTACCAAACGGCGTGTGCCGTCTTTCACGTTGATCAGCCAGGCAGTCTTCAGTGTGCGGCCGGTCCATTGCAGGGGAATGCGCTGGCCTTTGTCCGTATAGCCTAAAGCGTAGTCGCTGTTACCTTCGTCTGTGGTAGTAATGTTTTCCAGGTCGGTATCGCCCAGCTGTATCACCTTGCGCGTGTCCGGGTAGAATACGGCCAGGTAGCTTTTCTTAAGGTCTTTGCTGAGGTTCTTCAGCTGCATGGGCTGCAGGTAATCATCCTGGTAATGCCAGATGTCTACTTTCGCTACTTCAAAGTCTACGATGTTAGTGTCTTTCGGCGGACGAATGGGCGCCGTGCCAAAGAACAGCCGTTGCCCGTTATTGCTGAAGTAAAGCTGGCTGGTATCTGCCACGCCCCATTTCGCGGGGATGCCTTTGGTGTTCCTGTCGGCGGCGATGGCGCCGCTATCCTGACCGGGACGGTAGTAGTATAGTTGGTAGATATGCTGCAGGGCTTTGGCGCTGTCCCGCGTACTGATCCAGGCTGCTTGCACCCCTTTTTCATCAAAGGTGAAGGCTTTGCGCTCGCCCGTGCCACGGCTCAGGGTATCTGTCCGGCGGCTGGCGATGTCCCATAATAAGACAGCTGCCTTCGCGAGGCTATCTTTTTTGGAAGCGCTGGTTTCCACCAGCAGTTTGTTACCGGGTTTGCTGAAAGCATATTCCAGTACATAGCGGATGGTATCTTCTTTGCCTGTTTCCAGCTCACGGATCACGAGCGGTGTACCCCCGGTGCTGTCTTTATCTGCCGGCGCTCTTTCCAGCAGGTAGGCCAATGTACCGCTGCCTTTCTCCGGTGTTTTAAAGGATTTTACCATGGGTGTTTTCCAGAGTTGCCACTTGTCCAGTGTAACAATGCCCAGTGAATCTTTGGGCATTTCTGCCGCCTTCTTCTTTTTGATCTTCGCCTGCCGGGTGTCTTTGAAGAAGGGGTCGATGGAAAACACTACGAAGCGCGCGTCTTCCGTGATCACGGCGCTGTTGCCGCGCGGCACTTCCAGGCTGCGCTGTGTGCGGGCGTTATATATTACCAGGCGGCCGTCGCCTTCCTGCGGACTGATGGTATAAATGATCCATTGTCCGTTGTTGCTGACAGCCTTGCTGCTTACGTTTTCCCAATTGTCGTATACGTTGTGGTCTAATGGTGGTTTAGCAGTTTGCTGTGCATAAGTGAAAAGGGGCAGGCCTACGAGGGCTGCCCATATTGCTGTGGTTCTCATGTTAGCTAAAATAAAGGAAAAGATGAAAGGGGGGGAAAGGAAAATGGAGGAGCGGTGAATTAAACGGTAATTTGTTCACCACAGCTGCTTGGCTATGATTCTGTTATGCATAAGCTGTAACTTTTTCGTCTTGATTTGCAGTGTTTGTAACAATTTCATACCGCATTCTTCTACCTCAATGTGCTTTCGACGTAGCTCGTTCACTTAAAAGCATTTGAACTAGTCCCCTCCATCGTCAGTCAAACGGATGCATGTCCGGCATAGCATCTGACCTATCGCTCAAGATCTCTTTTAGGATTACCTCCAGGCATCAGAAAGAATTTTCTACATTTTTCATTATTACATCCAAAATAATAAGTTGTATCAGCGTTCGAAAGAACAAAAAAAGATCCCGCGTTTATTTTGTAGGTATATAGGCTACTGTCAATTTCGACCTCCCCTTTTACTTCACATGGTAAGACATAATATAAATACGAAAAGTCATGCGTATTAATTACTTGCCCATTTCTGAGTATTGTCACAATTGAAGATGGTGATAAGTTCCATTCTTTACACTTTGTAATAATTCCATCACCTGCTGGGGCTTTTTTTAAAATTTGATTAACGGATTGTAAAGTTATTATGGAGCTTTTTTTGATCTCGAGCTTTTTCAAAGTATGATGTTTGGTTACCGTATCGCTATGTTTTGTGGCAATATCTTGCTGCTCCTTACTTTTTTGTTGCTCATTTTCCACTACGTGCTGTTTGGTTCCGCAAGAACTTAACACATTAACTAATCCCCAAAGGGCAAAGAGACTTAAATGTTTCATAAAGTTACTTTTTTGAATACTGCGTCCACCAAAGGATATTAACCATAGTGGAATTGCCCTGACCATGTTCCTCTAAGTAACGGTCTATTGCGGTCCTTACCACCTCGCCTTCTCCTTCAGTTTTATAAGAAATACTTTCGTGATTGTAAACCTGTGAGTTTGCCAATCCATAAGTTTGCTTTAGGCTATTTGTCAAAAATGCAGCGGAAGTTACCTGAGCATCGGTAAGCGGATCCCAACTTTCGGTGTTATAACTATAGTTGCCTACTACTTCTATTCCAATAGCAGTTGAATTCGTAGGATAAGATTTATCTCTAACTCTGCCTACATGCAGAGTATAGTTATCTAAACTGGCAGTTTGAAGGATTTCTCCTGATGGTCCCACAAGAAAATGCGTACCATAGTTAGTCCCATCTCTACCTGTTTCAAAGGCCCTAAGTGTTCCTTCTGTAGAACTCGAAGCAGTCCTATGTAATACGATTCCATTAACGCTACCTAAGTTTCCACGTTCAAGAGCAGCTATTCTGTTTATGGAGATTCTACCATTTTGCACAAATCCACCTTCTAAACTAAGCGCCCTCCCAGCTGTTGTCATGTTTTCATCAAAATACCGTTGAGCAGCATTTTGGTTAGCATACGCACCGTAGATACTAATATTTTCACCTATTCCATTTTTAATTGACCATTTTTCCAGACCTTCTAATTCAATATGGGCCGTCACTTGATTTTCAGAAAACGCGTATGGTGAGTTATATGGATAATCAGATGAAAGAGGATCTGTTTCAATAAATCTGCCAATTTGAGGATCGTGGTTTCTCCATTTAAATTGATAAAAGTTTAAATCTAGCTCTTTGTCTAAGTTTTGTCCTTGAAATTTCTTTCTATTTTCCTGATAATTTGTCCCCTTGAGGGCAATCGCACTAATCCCCGTCATCGTCAATCCAAATGGATAATAATGGGTTTCCTCCAACAGTGGCCCATTAATAGCCGCTACCGTAATATTATCAAAGAGCACATCCTGTTCCGTCTCATTGCTAGTATACGCATACAAGAACCCACTCTTCTTGATCGGCATCTTATCCACCGCCAGCGTCTGCAACTCATCCTGTTGTCCTTTTACCTGCCTTACCCCGCTATTCTCCTCCACTAAGTTAAACTGATCATCGAATAATACAAAATTCAGATATGCCTTCGGTTTATCCTGCTGATTCTGATCCGCATCCCTCTCCTTCAAGCGCTGGTAATCGCTACCATTAAAGTTACCAAAGGGTAATACCCTGTCAGCCTGCCCGTTACCATGGGTCGCATCCCCTCCAGCTGCTCGGCCAAATGCCTGCAGTAAACCTGCCACCATATCTTCCGGGCTAACAGATTTTTTATCCTTCGGACCATTCGATTTATAAAACGCCCGGGCGCCAATCTGTATCGTATCCCCGGCCATCACCTTCAACACCAGCGAAGGACCGATCTTCTTTCCATTCTTCGCATTCAGCTTTGCCACATATTGATTACTGTCAACCACTTCATCCTCAGGATACCCTACCGGCTTCTCTGCCCTTGTCTCGTCTACATTGCTGAATAAGGCAGCCTCCGTAGGAGCATTAGCCGTCTCCATCGTAGCGGTATACACAGAGAGGTCCGTCTGTTCAGTGAGTATCGTCCGTACATTACCCAGGTGGTCTTTCAGGAAGTAATCATAGTAATATCTAATCGGCTGTCCAGCCACATATACCGGCCGTATCCGTCCTTCTTCATGACCTATTAGCTCCATGGTATCATTCCGGTAAACAATCCCTCCAATATAGTCAGTAGTAGTGATCTTAGCCGGAGTGCTGGTATTATCGGTAACAATCTTCCGCAATTTGGCTCCGGCAGCATCGTAGAAATACCTGATGGAGCCTTTTCCAGTAATAGCAATACTATCCGGCAGGTTCAGGTGGTTATATCGGATAACCGCGATATTCTTATTCAGGTCCTTGATCAGGTTGCCACTTGTATCATATACATAATCTACCGTTTCATTGTTATTGATCTCTTTAAAGTCTCCTAACGTACTCAGGCTGTTATTCTTTCTATCTGTTACATACGATAATTTATTACTGTTCAGTTGGTAACCATATTTCAAACTGTCTATGGTTTGTATGCTGGTCCCATTCATGCCCTTTTGCCGCATAGAAAGAATATTTCCGTTAGGATCATACACCAGCTGATCAACAGTGAAATCCAGCTGACCCTTGTCCCAGCTTTTGCTTCCAGCTGTATTATTCTGGCTGAAATCAGCTACAGTCAAGCGGTTGGCATTATCGTATGTATACCCATAAGCCCGGCCTTTTCCATCACTACCGCTTTTCCATTTAATACCGGCGATATTGCCATTCACCTGATTGTCTTTGAAACCATAATCATAGCTCAGGTCCTGCCCAAACCAGTTACTGCTACTACCTGGCGTGTTTACAAAGCCTTTATTGATGCTTTTTAACCAGCCACGGATATTATATTCGTAATTGAGTGTTTCCAGCTGGCCACTGCCCTTTACGTGCAGGCGTTTGCTCTTAAGTTGGCCCAGCTCATCATAGGTGTTTTTTGCTATTGTTAACTGGGTACTGTCGTTCAGCTTTTTGATCACATCTGTCACCCGGCCTGCCGCATCATACAACATTTGAGTGATCAGCCTGGTTTCAGGTGTGGTGCCACTACGCAGGTTGGTATGGCGCTGGAACGTCCTCAGTAGCTTCCCGCTAAAGTCATAAATACTGCTTACTACATCCTTACCTCCGCTTACATTATCAGCAATCACCTGCAGTACCCGACCCTTATCCGTGTAGTAGGTAGTCGTAGTCAGCCATTGATCAGTACCAAGCACTCTCACTTTGGTGCCGGTTACCATTCCGCGAGTCATATCGCTGGTACTGCTCACTATCTCAGCATAAGGGCTACCGGAGAAAGCGGGTGTAGTAAGATCGCCTGTTACAGCATTATGCTTACCCGTATAGTTGTAATCATCATAAAAAGTATAGGTCAGCGGTGTAAGCGCACTGGCAGCAATATTTGGCAGTGGGTTCACTGCTACAATGCTAAAAGTATCCTGGTTTGCAGCGGCATCGATCAGAGCATCTGTTGTCCCGCTGGCTCCGGTATCAAAGCCTCCGTCAAACGTGATGCTTTTCCGGGCGGTATACTTTGCGCGACCGTCAAAATAGCCAAACTCCAGGTCTGCCTGTTCAGGAATGGGATGCGTGATAGTCTGGGTATTAGAAGTAGCCGTATTCATGCTGGTTTGCAGCGCGTCGCGTGTAGAAGCGGAGCTGTACAGGGCTGTCATGGTTGGCCGGTTCAACGTATCATAGAAAGTAACCAGCCATTTCTTATCTGCAGCATTCCGCATATTCCCATCCCGTGTAAGCACCAGCCTGTCCCGCACATCATATACCGTTTCCGTAGAATCAGCTCCCGGCACCTTTTTCATGATCATCCGGTTACGGCCATCATAACGGTAAAAGAAACAAAGCTCACGCGCAGTGGTGGGATCGATCGTCCAGCTGGACCTGATCAGTTCTACCGCCTTGGGAGGGATCACACAACGAAGATTTCCCAGATCGTCATACACATAATACGTACAAAGCCAGCCCACATGACCATCCGGCGCATTATCAGATATTTCCACTTTCTTCAGCACCATTCGGCCTTCCTGATCCTTGTATTCAATCACACGTTTACCCCGCTCGTCTTTGGTCACATTCTCATACAGCTGGCCGGCAGCATGAATACGGCTGGCGTTACTCGTGGGAATGATCGCGCCGTTAGATGGCATATCCCAGATGTGCACACTATCCGAGATCGTATTTATGAGGTATTGTTGTTCAACAGGCTCATTGCCACCTTCTTTTGCCCAGGTATTACCCGGTGAATAAGCTTTTATTACCCGGTTTAAGGGCGATGCTTCATATTCTGTCTGGCCATAGTAAACAGCCTCTCCCGAAGCTCCGGGATTCAAGCCGGCATCCTGGTAAAATGCCTTCTGAGCATTGAAGGGATCAGTTTTAAACTTACCGTCGTTTACATTCCCCGTTTTAGGCACATAAGGCAGGTATTTAAACTGCTCCCTTCCGTATTCATCATACGCCACAGGCGCCACCAGATCTTTAGCGCCGGGCGTAATACCTTTGTTAACCGTCTGCAAGAGCCGCCCCAATCCGTCAAAATACTGTGTTGTCTGCCGTACTGCATTGACATCAGTAGATCCGGTAACCGCTGCCGGATCTGAGCTAGGCATGCTAGGTTGCCACGTACGGATATAACTAATTGTCGAATTTGTGTAAGCAGTAGGCGATGTTGCCGCCGTTGCCGGGGGACGAACACTGGCTGTATCAGGTTTATTCTGAGCTGACAAGGTTGTTGCATAGGTCAGCAGGAGTATTAATGAATAGTGCTTCTGCATAGTATTTATTTCTCTGGGGTAACGATTATTGTGTAATAGGCTTTTGATACTGGTAATCGTGAAGATTTAAAATCTTGCCATCCTTGTCTTTGACTAGTTTTAGCCTTCCGAAGTCGTCGTATTCATAATAAAGTGTTTTACCGCTTGGGTCGGTTTCAGAAGTCATTCCTGTTAAGGGAACATAGGTATAAGTAGTAACGAGTGCCTGCGTTCCTGAAAGACCAGATCTTATTTTTTGCAGCTCATCCCGTAATTGTTGATCGCTAGTCGGATTTTGAATTATAGTTTGATTAACGAATGCAATAGCAGTATTATAGTCACCACCTGTTATCCTTGCAACAGGATATCTGTTATTATATCCCCAGATAATACAGGTATTGACATCGTTTTGTTTATGCATTTGTTCAATATTGTTCCATGAACCGTATTTGTCAAAACTTAATTCGAGTGAATAACGGGCATCTTTAGTGACATTGCCATTTGTAACTTGAGCTGGTGCAAAATTCAACAGCGGTAAGTTCTCCTGTACTGTATATATTTTTGATGGTAGTGCCAATGTAGCATTGTTCTCAGTGAATGATGACGATAATAAACGTTTTTGTGAGCCATCATTATTGGCTTTGAAAATTCGTTTTTCAATTATAGATGATAACATATTCTTCTCTTGCAAAAGAAGAATGGGTTTGTTGACGCTGTTGCCAACATTTAATCCCGTAAAATCTGAGGCATAGCTGTATTCCTCTATGTTCATATCGTCATTAACATATTTTGTTACTCTTTTCGGCTGATTTTTGCCGTTATATTCATATTCAGATTTGATAACAACAGAGTTACCATTGTCTCCATATACTATTTCTCGTTTTTCCTTTAAAAGATTTTTTCCACAATGGATTACATATTCCCCTATCTTGAAAAATGAATTTATAAACTCGTAGTATCGGTATTCGGTTGGGTACCATACTTCTGCCGATGCAAATGGTTTTACTTTTAGGCCTCTCAGAATTGTGTAGTTACTTACATAATCAAAGGAGTCTTTTTTAATAAGATTATACTGATTGTTTAAGTAAGAATAGTATTTAGTTTCCTCCAGCCTTGGCTTGTCCCAGTAAGAGTATAAATTTACATACATCGGACTAGAATTAGCATAGAAAACCGGTACGCCACATGGAACAGCATCTGAAATAGGAACTTGCATCGCATCAGCGCCATATTGTAATCCCAGCTTATACTTATATTCAATCTTACCTCCCCTAGAGATTGAAAAACCGTTCTCCGCGTAATACTCAGTTACAGATGGGTAAACTACATAGCTTGCGAGAAAACCAGTTGCGTCGACATCACCACATATTTGTGTTGAATAAGTTATAATTCTTTGAGGTAATTGCTCGTTGATCTCGTAATGAGGGGGCTCGCGTCGGAACATTACTTCTTCATTTACAAAGAGAGATTCATCAATGTCTAGCTGTGCTCTACCATATCCGCTTTCGTTTTCTCCGTATTTATATTCCCTGCGAAGTGTACTGTTATTGACGCTGTCGTTACTTATGATAGATTTAATTCTAAAGCCACCACCCCACTTTTGAGTTCCTCTGGACATGTAGCTGTTAGGCTCATATACATATTCTGTACTACCTCCGGTTGGATAGACGATTGATTTAAGCATAAAGTAGTTGTCTGCCGGACTGGTCCTGTTTCCGAAATCTGCAAAAAATGCAGTTGCATCCATAGCAGTAGGATATGCAGGGATATTCGCTTTATCTAAATGCAGAATACGATCATCGGCAAATTCGAGATGAAGGTATTTGTTTACGTCGCCCATTCGGGAATAATAACCCCATTGGTCCGCAGAGTACATGGGGGGGACATCCTTTAAATAGTAGTTGAATTTATAAACCTCTATTGCACTTCGGTTTTTGTCTGAGATCTTAATAGAGTCAAGGAAAATATGATGAATATTGCTGCTGTAATAAAAGTTTATTGCTTTAATAAGTACATTGGCAATAGAATAAATATCTATTTGAGTTACCCTATTTGAACCGCTTTCCCGTGTTATTTTAACTTTTTCAGTTGAGCTGTTGAGCTCATCCAGGAAGAAGGTTGAATAACCATTAGAAGTACCATATGTATAATCTACTTCCGAAGGGATACCCATACTGCAGGCTATGGCTTCTCGAACTGTAACTGCCCTATAGGAAGAGGTCCATCCGCCTACAGGACCTCGTATATACTTAAAATTTAGTTGATCTCCATAGGCAGTAATGATATCGGTTAATGCCCATGCTGTTCCTAGGTAAGATCCATATTTAGAACTGGTTTCAAAAACACTGGCCCCCGTCCCCGCGCGTTCTCCGAACAGATATTTATTTCCTTGTTCGTCTACTGCATCCAGGTTCAGAATACCATTAAGATACCCATTGCTGCTGGCACCGGTAGCAAAGTTTATTCGAATATTAGACTGCTCTATAGTTTGAATGGTCTTATTTGTTCGGTTGAGAATAGCAAATGAACCATTTTCCGTTGGTAAGATATAGTGGAAAAAATCATACTCACCATCCAGGCGGTCAAGGTTGTTGTCCGGATTAGGGATATTGGGTATGTCCCGATCAACAAATTTGGATAACCACTTATCCCGAAGTGCAACGTCATTACTTTCATAGTAAGAGAGACTGTCAAATAGGTAATCAGGCATGGGATATCTTTCATCCGGTTGTCCATAGATAGTTCTTGATACTCTATAGCCAGGATTTAGCGTCCATCCTACCCCTACATCCCCGTTTAACTGACCAAATTTGATTCCTGATGCATGATAAGTAAGATTGATTGGAATTTTTAACCCCTTTAATTCAATTGTATAGAGCGGTATTGATATTTCAGGCAAGCCGTTATATATTGAAACATTGTAGTTAATATACTTTTCAAATTCATGTGTAACTGGCGAAGACGGAGTGACTTGAGGCATGGTCGTAGATTGACTATAACAATATTGGCTTAGGATTACAAGGAGAGAGATAAATAAGGTGCGCAAATTCATTTGTGTGTGTTTACGTTTAACAGAGATATTTTTTAATCAGCGAAGCAAACAATTGGGTGAACATGGCCCTTAATACTCCTAATGAATTAGCAGGTTGAATAGGTATACATTTGGATTAACGGCATTCCCGAGTAAGGCTTTATTTGACCGAAAAACTGAATATGTAATAGTAAGTAATAAACCACTGCTACAGAAAGTATAGGTATTTCACTTGGGCAATAACGCAATTTCTTGAGATATAGCTTTCTGCCACAAATAAACTATTTTTTTTGAAAAAAAGAAAATAAGGTTCTCAGAAGGAGCTAATCCTCCGAAGGTTAGCTCCTTCTGAGAAGTATGTGGGTGCGTTTTACTATTCTATTAACGGTTACTGCCATCCGGGGTTCTGCTCCAGCTCCCCATTGGGGTACAGTGCTATCTGCCCTGTTGGTATCGGTGATAAATAATGTTTCGGATCAATGAAGGTGCGCTTGGTGCCTGCTTTGTAAGGCATGATGTATCCATCGGCATTGCGCAGTACTTTGCCATTATCCGGTACTTTGGCGCCCAGGAAAATATCCGGGTTCCTGTCACTATCCATATAGTAGCCCTTTTTCCAACGCAGGATGTCCTGGTAGCGGAAGCCATCCATCATCAATTCTACTCTTCTTTCCCGGCGGATCTCCCATACCAGGGATGTAACGTCTGCATCTTTCTTCGGATCTGTGTACGGTGTGCCATTCACTGCCACGCCTTGTATGCCGTTCAATTGCAAGTGAGGCATACCGGCTCTATCGCGTAACTTGTTAATAGAATTGTCCAGGTCTGCCTGCGTGATGGGAGCGGTGCCCAGCTGATCCAATTCTGCACAGGCTTCTGCATAGTTCAGGTATACTTCCGCTAACCAGAAAAGGGGCGCGTCGGTATCATTGTATGGTGAGCGTTCATTGGCGATCTTGGGCTGCAGGAACTTGGAAGGGCGATAGCCAGTGCTGGAGCTTAGTCCGTTCACCAGCGAACCGTTATAACAAAGGAAGGTATCAACGGTAATGAGCATGCGTTTGTCGCGGTTAGCCCGGATGTTTTTGATACCATTATCACCCATGTATTTAGGAGAAAGGGCAATCGGAAGACCATCATCACACAGGTAGGCATCTACTGCTGATTTGCTTAAGCCTCTCATCTGCGTGGTGCCCGTAGTGAAGCCTACTACAGAATGCATGAGTATGCCGGGCACATATCTTTTGAACAATAATACTTCTTTCGCTGCCGGTCCGCCGGAAAGATCAATGGTATTGTAAATGGCCTGGTAGTCCTCAGAAAGAACGTATCCGGCAGTGAAAAGTTTTGCAGATGCATCCTTTGCCTGCGTAAGGAACTTATCCGCACCGGTGAGTCCCAGCTCGGTATGGTATTTACGGTAAGTACCTTCGTATAGACATAAGCGTGATTTGAATGCCAGCGCCACGTCTTTATTAATGGTATTGGTTAAGTTAGGATTATTGGTGATGTCTCTTACCCGCAGATTATCAGCCGCAAAGTTGATATCTGCCAGTACGCTGTCCATCACCAGCACTCTTGAGTCACGCGGTTTATAGATCAGGCCTGTTTCTGAAATGTCCATTGAGTGGCCTATCCACGGTACATCCCCATAAGCCTGCACCATTTGGAAATACCTGAATGCCCTGAAGAAACGGGCAATGCCTTTCCAGTGGTTCTTTGCTTCGTCGGGAATAGGCGCCTGGTCTATACGCTCCAGCATAATGTTGGCCTTACGGATGTATTTCCAGTCCCAGTCGGCTGCTGTTGCAGGGGCTGATACAGCATAGTTCGCAAAGGTTGGTGCTGCCTGGTCATCTGTGAAAGAGGTAAAGTAAAAGTCGCCTGTGCCCTGGCCGTTACCAAAACCAGAAAACATATTGTAGTACTCCCAGCTGTAGGTCCTGATCTTATCTTCTGAAGTCCAGAAGTCGGTATCATCAAAGGTATCCGGTAATCCTTTATCTACAAACTTTGTACAGCCGGTGACTGCAAAGTAGAGCAGGACAGGAAGTATATATAGTATTGTCTTTTTCATTTGTCAGTAATTTAAAGTGGTTAGAGGATCACTTGTAAGCCAAAAGAGTAGCTGCGCTGGAAGGGGAAAGTGCGCCCTATAAAGTCCGATTCACCGGTAGTGATCTCAGGATCCAGTGGGATGCCTACATGCGAGATAATGTCCGCGATATTCTGACCGCTTACGTATACACGCAGTTTTTGCAGATGTATGCGTTTGAGCAGTTCAGGTGAGAAACTGTAACCAATGGTTAAGTTCTTTAGGCGCAGGTAAGCCAGGTTCAGCAGGTATTTGGATTGCGGATAGAAGTTATTGCCGCCATTCTGAAGACCGGCTATTTTGCCCGTGGCATTGCCGGAGTAGGGGCGGGGATATTTTGCATTGGGATTGCTTTCTGTCCAGTAATCCAGCTGATGATCATACATGATATCGGAGCCTCTGTATAAGGGAAGCGCCACATCACCCCATCCCCAGAGCTCGCGTTTGCCAACGCCCTGGAAGAAGATATCCAGGTCAAAGTTCTTCCAGCTGCCGCCTATACGGAAGCTATACTGGTAGCGCGGCTGACTGTTACCGATCACCTTCAGATCGCCATGATCCAGGGCCGTAACCTTACCACCGTTGATCACGCTGTCGCCATTGAGGTCCTTGTATTTAATATCGCCGGGACCATATACGAAATTACCGTTGGCCAAAGCTTTCTGGTCAGGAACAGATGCTTTGTTATTCATATCATCCTCCTTGGTGAAATAGCGGTCTGTTTCAAAACCCCATATCTCCCCGTACGTTTTGCCCGCATAATTCTGGTTCAGCAGCATGGAAGGGTTATCCCATTTAGTGATGATAGATTTGCTGTCAGACAGGGTAGCAATACCATATACAGCGAGATCAGGAGTGAAGTTGTAGGTACCGTCTATACTTATTTCCCAGCCCCGGGTGCGCATATTACCATCGTTTACCCTGGGGGCAGTAGTACCAAAAGTAGCGCCTATTCCTTTGTTGGTAAGCATGCCAGTGGTAGTGCGTTCAAACCAGTCTAAAGTAACGCCTATACGATTGTTGAACAGGCTGATGTCTGTTCCCAGGTTGAGCATTTTCACCTTTTCCCAGCTAAGGGATTGCGCCACTGCAGCTGGTGCTTCAATGCCAGGCGCTATCATATTATCTGGTGTAACCCAATACATATTCGAGACCACCCTCATGGAAGGAATAAAATATTTGCCGCCTACATCCTGGTTGCCCAGTGTACCATAAGAGGCACGTAGTTTCATATCGCTCAGCGTACGTTTAAAGCTTTGCATGAAAGGCTCTTCCGTAATGCGATAGCCTATAGAGCCAGAAGGAAAGAACGCCCATTTGTCGTTATTAGGGAATGCAGAAGAACCATCGTAACGGCCGTTCAGTTCCAGCATCCACTTATCTTTATAGGTATAGTTGATCCGGGAGAAATAACCTGCGTAAGCGTCATTTGTGTGGCTGCCGCCTACGCTTTTTGCTCCTGTGGCCAATTCGAGTTCGCCTTTCTCAGGATCCAGCAGGCCAAGGCTATTGGCCATCATGTTGATGTTTTCGTTTTCTTCTGCATTCACACCAGCCATTAATTTGATCTTATGCTTGCCGGGGAATGTTTTCTCATAGGTGGCATAGGCGTTCAACGTATTCACCTTATATCGTCCGCTACGGTATTCCACATCATTTTGTCCAACGCTGGCGATGTTGGCAAGATTGCCGTTACCCCAGAAATCCCAGGCCATGATCGGGCCACCTACTTCATGACGCAAGGGGTTATCGCGACCGATGGTATAATCTGCCCGGATATTCAGGTGTTTGTTTATTTTGATCGTAGTGCCCAGGTCTATACGCTGGTAAATAGATTGCAAGGTGGCTGTCTGCGCTCCTGCCAGGTAAGCGGGCACATGGCGGAAGTATTTACCCTGGTAGGTACCATAGGGGAAATATGAGCCCCAGCGCATCATATAATACCAGTAGGCCTGGTAGTCATAAGGGTAGTCGTATTCAAAATTGCGGTACAGCATACGGGCCCTTACGTCCAGCCATTTAGTAACCGAAGCATCCATTCCACCGATGATGTTGTATTTCTTCAGGTTCTCGGGGTTCATCTTCATGATACCGCCCTGCTGGCTGTAGCCTGCGGATAGGTAGTAGCCGATCTTTTCACTGCCGCCCTGTACCTTGATATCGTGGATCTGTTGCGGCGTCCATTTCTTCAGCATCATATCCTTCACATCCCATACGCGGTAGAAGTACATGCGCCCATCAGCATTCTTTTCAAAATCTTCTCCCAATACCATTTCATTGCTGGTGCGGTTATTGGCATAGTTCTTTTGCCAGTTGGCGATACCATCGCGCAGGGTGGTCAGCTTCATGCCGAAGAGCTCAGGATCCGTAACAAGCGAGCGTTGTGCACCTTCAATGATCCCGGTTAGCTCTTTTACCGGATCTGCATAGTCGGGCAATTTCGTATAGGTGTTCCAGGAGAAGTTGTTGGAATAGCTGACGGTGGTCCTCATGTTCCGTGTGCCTGATTTTGTTTTGATCAGCACCACCCCGAATGCAGCGCGCGCTCCGTAGATAGAGGCGGAAGCAGCATCCTTCAGTACGGATACACTTTCTATATCGCTGGGATTGATCAGTGTGAGATCGCTGGTCTCTACGTTATCCACCAGTATCAGCGGACGGCTGGTTCCGTTCACGGAGCCTATGCCGCGGATGTTAATAATGGGACTTGTTGTAAGGCCGCCATTTCCATAGGTGATGGTCAATCCCGGTACTACGCCCTGCAAGGCTTTGCTGGGATCTGTGAGCGGCCGGTTTACGAATGTTTTGTTGACATCCACCGTGGTAACAGCGCCTGTCAGGTTCACCTTTCTTTGCGTACCGTAGCCTACAGCAACATATTCGTCGAGTGAGCGGCCGTCTGTTTCCAGTTGGATATCATAGGCGCCGGAGCCACTGAGAATAACGGTTTGTGTTTTGTACCCGATGAAGGACACCTGCAGTGAAGCAGTGCCTGGCGGCGCCTGCAGGGAGAATTGGCCCTTTTCATCCGTAACGGTGCCATGTGTTTTGTCTACCGAAATGGTAGCGCCAATGATGGCCTGCTGGGTGCCTTTGTCAAAGACGGTCCCAGTGATCTTTTGTCCCCATGCACAGGTGACCAGCCCGCATAATAAAGCGAGCAGAGAGAGCATTTTTCGTGTCTGCATACAGTTAGATTTTGGTTCTTGAAATAACAAGTTGCATATGTGTGATTATTA
>Ga0102590_1002205_pt1 | contig 24259 bp, 17 predicted proteins | sample AraplaMF_Col_mMF_FD_76859 | JGI IMG/M metagenome (GOLD analysis project Ga0102590, IMG submission 76859) | Arabidopsis root microbial communities from the University of North Carolina, USA - plate scrape MF_Col_mMF | ecosystem: Host-associated > Plants > Roots > Endosphere | place: USA... | reverse complement strand
TGGCCGCGCCCGAGACCAGGAACAGCAGCGTCAGCCGCCAGGGATTGGTCAGGAACATGGCCAGTTCCAGCGCTTCCACCGGATGCGGCGACTTCACGTGCCAATCCCAGGGCACATAGAACATGCCGACGTGGTAGAGGATCAGCAGGAAGAACGCGCCGACCCGAATCCAGTCGAGGTCGTAGCGGCGATCGGGCATTGAGACAGTCGAAGACATGACTGGCGAAGACATGACGGGCGAAGGCATGACGAGGCGTCCGGCTTGAAAAACGATGCGAACGTCGTGACCCCGGCGGCCGCCGGCAGCCAAGGGCCCGGGGACGGGCGGCCGCCGGCAGGGACGAACGGAAAACCCACGGGGACCAGCGGCGCGCTTTTCGGGATGAGCGGCGAAGAGTGTCAGGGCGTCGCCCAGGCCTGGCTGCTGGGCGTGGGCCTCATCGCCTGTATCGCCGTGGTCAACGTCCTGACCCTCCGCCACGACGCACCGCGCCTGGGAATCCTGGGGCCGGCGATCTGGGAGGGCAGCAGCGCCTTCGTCACCATGCTGATCTTCGCGATCCCCGCCGGGGTCGCCGTCTGGACCTTCCGCAAGAAGCCGCGCTGGTGGCGCGCTGCGCCGGTCCATCTGGCGGCGGTCGTGCTCTACTCGGTCCTCCACGTCAGCGGCTTCGTGGCCCTGCGCAAGCTGGCCTACCTGGCCTTCATGGGCGGTCCCTACCAGTTCGGGCCGCTGTCGACCGAGTTCCCCTACGAGTTTCGCAAGGACCTGATGGCCTACGGCCTGGCCTCGATCATCTATTACCTGTCGCTGAGGCGCAGCGCCCGCGAGGCCGCCGACCACACGCAGACGGCGGCGCCCGCGCCGACCTTCGACATCCGCGACGGCGCCCGGCTGGTGCGGGTGCCGGTGTCCGAGATTCTGGCGGTGCGTTCGGCGGGGAACTACGCCGAGTTCGTGCTCGCCGACGATCGGCGGCCCCTGATGCGGTCCTCGCTGAGCGCGCTCGAGGCCGACATGGCCCGGCACGGCTTCCTGCGGACCCATCGTTCGTGGCTGGTCAATCCGGCCCGCGTGACGGGCCTCCGGCCCGGGGGCTCGGGCGACTTCGCGATCGAGCTGGGCGCGGTGGAGGCGCCGCTGTCGCGCCGCTTCCCCCAGGCCCTGGCCGCCCTGCGCCGTTAATCCAGCATCAGGCCCATGACGATGTCGTCCTCGACATGGCCGTCGGGATAGCGGCCGCGCCCGACCATGCGACCTTCGATCTTGAAGCCTAGGCGCTCGTACAGCCTCTGGGCGCCGAGATTGTTCGCGCCGGTCCACAGCTCGATGCGGCCGACCGGCGGGGTCAGGGTCCGCGCCGTGTCGATCAGGACGCGGAACAGGGCCGAGCCGACGCCCCTGCCCTGCCAGTCCGGATCGACGGCCACGGTCAGGTCGGTCAGCACATGGGTGAAGATGCCGACCTTCATCCGCTCGACATGCAGTTCGCCGCAAATCCCGCCGCCGGCGTCGACCGCCACCAGATTGACCCCGCCGTCGGCGGCCGTCGCCATGGCGTGGGCGACATAGTCGGCGGTCACCTCGTCCGGCCGGCGCGCCAGGCCGCCCGGCTGGGCCGCGACCTTGCGGTGCAGGGCCAGGATGGCCGGCGCGTCCTCGGGCCGCGCCGGCCGGACGGTGAAGTCGCTCATGGTCAGGCGGCTCGCTGGAACGGATAGAAGTCGCCGCCAAGGTCGAGGATCGCGGTCAGTTCGTCCAGCGCCTCGCGGCTCTCGACGATCAGCGCCGGATCGGCCAGGTCGGCGGGCGCCAGGCGATCGCGGTAGCGGCGCCCGGCCCAGGCGTTCAGGCGGTCGTGCAGGCCCGCGTCGAAGCGCTGCCCCGGGTTCGTCGCCGCCAGCTCGGCGTCGGTCAGCACGACCCGCAGGCGCAGGCAGGCCGGGCCGCCGCCATTGCGCATGCTCTGGCGGACGTCGACATACTCGACCCGTCCGATCGGGCCGTTCGAGCTGGCCAAGCCCTGGGCGACCGCATGGGCGCGCGGGTTGTCCCGCGTCTCGCCCGGCGCCAGCAGCACCAGCCGGTCCTCGCCCGGCAGGACCAGGAGCTGGGAGTTGAAGAGATAGCTCTTCACCAGGTCCTCCATCGGCAGGTCGGCCTCGGAGACCTCGACGAAGACCGGCTCGAACAGGCCGTCGGCCGCGCGGCGGATCCCGTCCCGCATCGCCGCGCCGTCCTCGAAGGCCCGCTCGTGGAACAGCAGGCACTCGCGCGTGCCGACGCAGACCACGTCGTTGTGGAACGCCCCGCCGTCGATGGCCGCCCGGCCCTGGCGGGCGAAGACGCCGCGCGCCGCGCCATGGCGGCGCTCGATGGCCTCGAACGCCTCCAGGGTCTGGCGGGCCGGATAGCGGCCTTCCCAGCGCTCGAACGCCTCGCGGCCCCAGACGAACAGGTTCACGCCCGGATCGCCGTGGTCGGCGCACAGCCGCACATGGTTGGCCGCGCCCTCGTCGGCGAAATGGGACTGGGCCGACAGCGGGTCGTGCACGGCGAACCGGGCCTCGGCCGGGAACAGCCGGCGCAGGGCGCGGGCGGTCTGAGGCCCCTCCAGGCTGCGGTGCAGGTTGGTCAGCAGGTTGGCCGGGGTGAAATGCACGCGGCCGTCGGCGGTGTCGGCGCTGGGGGTGACCGTAGCGGCGTTGGCGGCCCACATCGGCGAGGCGGAACAGGCGGCGGCGGCCAGGGCCGGCGCATCCTTCCAGGCCTTGCCCAGCACCTCGGCGTCGGTTCCGGCGAAGCCGATGGCCCGCAGCAGCGCCAGGTCCGGCCGCTCGTGCGGCGGCAGCACGAACTGCGGCACGCCCCAGTCGGCCAGCTTGCGCATCTTGGTCAGGCCCTCCAGCACCGCGGCGCGCGGGTTGGAGACCTCGCCGGCGTTGATCTGGCTGGCGATGTTGCCGGGCGACAGGCCGACATACGAGTGGGTGGGCCCCACCAGCCCGTCGCAATTGGCCTCGACCGCCCGCGCACTCATTCGCGCAGGCCCTTGATGTCGCCCAGGGTATTGGCCACCGCCTGCGCCTCGAAACTGGCCACCGGATAGGCGCAGTAGTCGGCGGCGTAATAGGCGCTGGGCCGGTGGTTGCCCGAGCTGCCCAGGCCGCCGAACGGCATGGCCCCGGCGGCGCCCGTGGTCGGCCGGTTCCAGTTGACCACGCCGGCCCGGATGCGCTTGAGGAAGTGGTCCCAACGTCCTGTTTCGTTGGAGACAAGTCCGGCCGACAGCCCATAGCGCGTGGCGTTGGCGGCGGCGATCGCCTCGTCGAACGAGCCGACCCGGCGCACCTGCAGCAGCGGCGCGAACAGCTCCTCGTCCGGCACGGCCTGGCCCGTCACATCGACCAGGCCCGGCGAGACGAACGCCCCGCTCAGCCCTTCGACGGCGGTCATGGGCCGCACGGTTTGGCCGGGCATGGCCTTCGCGCCGGCCAAGGCCATGGCCGCGGCGCGGTCCGAGATCAGCGGGCCCATGAACGGCTCCTCGCGACCGTTCCAGGGACCGACCGCCAGGCGCTCCGACAGGGCGGCCACGGCGTCGATCACCGCCCGGCCCGTCGCGTCGTCCGGCACGATCAGCCGGCGGGCGCACGAGCAACGCTGGCCCGTGGTGATATAGGCCGACTGCACCACCAGGGCCGCCACGGCCTCGGCGTCGCCCGCGTCCCAGACCACCAGCGGGTTGTTGCCGCCCAGCTCGAGCGCGAGGATCACGTCCGGACGGTCGGCGAAGTGGCGACGGAAGAAGGCCCCGGCGGCGGCCGAGCCGGTGAACAACAGGCCGTCGATCTCCTGGTCGATCAGGGCCTGGCCCACCTCGCGACCGCCCTGCACCAGGTTGACGACGCCGGGCGGCACGCCGGCCGCCTCCAGCGCCTCGACCAGCAGCTGGCCGGCCAGGGGCGTCTCTTCCGACGGCTTGAACACCACGGTGTCGCCCGCCAGCAGGGCCGGCACGATGTGGCCGTTGGGCAGGTGGCCGGGGAAGTTGAACGGGCCCAGCACGGCCATCACGCCGTGGGGACGATGGCGCAGCATGGCGCGTCCGAACGCCATGTCGCTGGCGTGCTCGCCGGTGCGCTCGTCATAGGCCTTGATCGAGGCCTCGACCTTGCCGGCCATCGAGCCCAGCTCGGCCTTGGTCTCCCACAGCGCCTTGCCGGTCTCGCGGCTCAGGGCCTCGGCGAAAGTCGCCGTGCGGGCCACCAGCACGTCCTTGTAGCGGCGCAGGACCGCGATCCGCTCCTCACGCGGCAGGTCGGCCCAGGCCGGGAAGGCCTTGCGGGCCGCCGCGACCGCCGAAGCCACGTCGGCCGGACCCGCCGTCGCCTGGCGCCAGATCACCTCGCCGGTGGTGGGATCGACCGAGGTCGCCTCGGAACCCGCGCCCGTCCGCCAGACGCCGTCGATGAACACGCCGCTCATGCCTTCACCCGCACCATTTCGCCGTCCTTGACGCCCAGGGCCGCCGCGGCGTCCCGGCCGATGATCGCGCTCTCGCCGTCGACCAGCACCGGCGCGCGCACCGCCCGGAAGCGGGCCACCGCGCCCGAGCAGATCAGGGCCTCCTCGCCGTAGGCGTCCTCGCCCAGTCGGACCCGCAGCCGCCGGCCCTCGCGCACCGTCTTGATGTCGTCCCGTCGCGCCGCCACGGTCGGGCCGGCGTCGAAGATGTCGATCAGGCCCGAGAAGCGGAAGCCCTCGGTCTCCAGCATGGCCCGCGCCGCCTCGCCCTCGCGGTGCACTCGGCCGATGGTCTGGGACGCCACCTGGGGCAGCAGCTCGGCATAGATCGGATGGCGCGGCGCCAGATCGAGGATGAATTGGCCGTCGGTCGAGGCGCTCATCATGTCGGCCTCGTCGAACTCCAGCCGGAAGAACTTGCTGGCCACGTGGTCCCAGAACGGGCAGCTGCCGTCCTCGTCGAACCAGCCGCGCAGCTCGGCCAGCACCATTTCGGCGAAGCGCTGCGGCTCCAGGCCGATCAGCATGTAGCGCGACTGGGCCAGCAGGCGCCCCGCCCCGCCCTTGCGGCGCTCGGGCTTGAGGAACAGCGAACCCACCTCGGACCAGCCGGCGCATTCGTTGACCAGCACCAGGGCCCGGTGGTCGAACCGCTTGTCCAGCGTGGGAGAAGACTGCGCCAGGGTCACGACGCGGAACGAGAAATGCGGGCGCTTCAGCCCCACCCCGGCCTTGACCCCGGCCACGCCGACGATGTCGCCCGCCTCCAGGTCCTCGAGCATCAGGGTGTACCAGGCCTCGGGCGCGGCGACTTCGGAGTGGAAGCTCTTCTGCGACAGCTCCAGGCGGGCCCGCAGGGTGACCTCGTCTTCCGGTAGGCTGGTGAAGCCGCGGCCCGACAGGACGGCCAGCTCCATCAGGCTGTCGAAATCAGCGGGCAGCGCGGGACGGACGACAAGCATGCTCAATGGGTCTCCGCGAGGTCGGTCATGGCGGCGCGCAGGGCGGGACCGTCGATCTCGCCGCTCGCCAGCTTCATCAGGATCACGGCCGACAGCTGGGCCCGCTCGACGAAGCTGTCGGGCCAGGCGTGCTCGGCCTCGCTGTGGATGTCGCCGCCGCGCACCCCCAGGGTGTCGACATTGGGCAGGCCCGAGGCGAACAGGTTGTTGCCCTCGCAGACCCCGCCGGACGGCTTCCAGGCGATGTCCTGGCCCAGCAGCGCCCCGGCCTCCTTCACCGCCCCGAACAGTCGTTGCTGGGCGGCGTTGAACGGCTTGGCGCCGCGGGTGATGCGGCCGTGCAGGTGGGCGTGCAGCCCCTCCCCGGTCGACGCCACGATCTTGTCGACCTCGCCCTCGAACCAGGCCGCGTCCTCGGCGGCCGGGAAGCGGACGTTGAAGCGCACCACGGCCACGTCGGGCACCATGTTCAGGGGCGAGCCGCCGTCGATCTTGGCGATGTTGCAGGTCACCCCGTCGCGCAACCCGTTCAGGGCGTGCAGGGCCTGGGCGATCCGCGCGGCCTCCATGACCGCGTTGCGGCCGGCGGCGAAGTCGCGCCCGGCGTGGGCGGCCTTGCCGTGCACCACGATGTGGAAGTTGCCCGAGCCCTTGCGGGCGCTGGCCAGGGCGCCGTCGGCCAGGGCCGGCTCGTAGGTCAGCCCCACGTGCCCCTGGCGGGCGAACTGGGCCAGGATCGGGGCCGAGGCGACCGAACCGATCTCCTCGTCGGGCGACAGCAGCACGCGATAGCCGACGTTGTTCGCCAGCGGATGGCGCTCGAACGCCTCCAGCGCCGCCAGCATCACCGAGATGCCGCCCTTCATGTCGGCGATCCCCGGGCCGTGCAGGGCGCCGTCGGGCCGCGTGGTGACGGTCCGGAAGCCGGAGGTCTCGGGATAGACGGTGTCGTAGTGGCCGGTCAGCACGACCTGGACCGGCGCCTCGGGCCGGACGACCACGGCGATCGCCGCCGGATGGGCCTGTTCGCCGATCCGGCCATCGGCGCCGACTTCCGGCGAGGCGCCCAGCGGGATGTCGGTCGGCGCGGCCGGCAGGTTCCCGAAGGCGTCGAGCAAAACTTGCCGCTGGCGCTCCAGCCCGCCCAGGTGGCGGCTCCCGGAGTTGATCGCGCACCAGCCTATCGCCCGGTCGATGATCACTGGCCCTTGGTCGGCCAGATGTCGAAGGACGGCGCGATCCTCGTCGTTGAGTCGCATGAATCCACTGTCTCCCTCAGTTCAAACTAAACCAAGGGCCGCGGGCAATTCGTGCTTCCTCGCCAGGGGAAACCGGTGGCCCGCGCAACAGCCTTGCTTCGAACAGGTCGGGTCCCGGCCGGGGCCAGGACGGGGAAGCCGGCTAGTTGTAGTCCTTCCGCCAGCGCACCGAAAGCTGGGCGTCGCCCTGGCTGCCCAGCTTGGAGACCAGCGACAGGGCCCGCCGCACGCGCCATTCGACCTGGGCCGAGGGCCCTTCCCGGCCGCCGCCGATGATCTCGATATAGACGTCGTCGGTGACGTACTTGCCGCCGGCCACGGTCATGCCCGTGGCGCTGTCGGCGAAGGACAGCCGGTCCAGGCCGGCCAGGCTGCGCAGGTTGCCGATCACGTCGAAGCCGCCGCCGCCGGCCAGGGCCGCCAGGGCCGAGGCCAGCTGGGCGGCTTCGATCGGCTGCAGGTTGGCGGCCGACGACCCGAACAGCACCTGGGACAGCACCTCGTCCTGCGGCAACTCGGGCTTGGAGGTCAGGGTGATCTCCGGCTTGGCGGCCGTGCCCTGCACCTTGACGACGGCCGTCAGGGTCGGGTCCTCGCGCACGGCGGTCAGGTCCAGCCGGATGCGGTCCAGCTGGGTGGCCAGGCGCACCGTGCCGCTCTCCTCGAACTCGAAGCGCTTGCCGGCGAAGTCGTACTCGCCCCGCACCATCCGCGCCTCGCCGTCCAGGGTGGGGCTGTTGGTCGAGCCGCCGACGTGGGCGTTCAGCGACAGCTCCACGTCCAGGCCCCGGCCCCGCACGAAAATCCGCCGGGGCGCGGTCAGGGTGACGTCCAGCAGCATGCCGCTGCCGGGCGCGACCTTGCGGACCTCGACGCCCTGGTCCAGTTCGTCCGGCCGGTTGCGCTCGATCACGTCCAGCGAGACCACGCCGGCGGGGGTCTTGGTCTGGGCCGAGACGTCGGCGCGGTCGATGGTCAGGGCGCCGACCATCTTGACCTTGCCGTCGGCGCCGCGATTGACCGTGGTCTGGCCGCTGGCCGTCGCCGTGGCCAGTTCGTTGTCGATGACGCGGAAGCCCTTCAGGTCCAGCTTGAAGCTGCCCAGCCCGTCGCGGGCCAGGCTGATCCGGCCCGAGCCCGACATGGTCCCGCCCTGGCCGTCGCCGGCCGAGACCTGGCTGACGTCGATGGCGTTGTCGGCCAGGGCCACCCGCACGATGACGTCGCGCAGGCTCAGGCCCGTCTGGCCGTCGTCCACCCGGCCGCCTTCCAGGCTGGCGCGGCCGGTGAGGCGCGGGTCGGCCAGGGTGCCGGCCAGCTCGCCCTCGGCGTCGACCTTGCCCGATACGCTGCGCTCCGAGCTGCCCAGCAGGTCCCACAGCGGCTTGATCTCGCCCTGGGCCGTGAACTGCCCGCGCACCGGCCGCTCGCGGCTGATCGCCAGGTGGAACGGCTTGGCCGAGGCCTCGGTCGGCAGGGTCACCTCGGCCTTGGCCTGCAGGCCCTGGCTGTTGGAGCTGGTGGCGTTGATGGTCATCAGGTTGTCGCGCAGCACGCCCCGGATCTCGGCGTTCAGCGACCGGTCGGTCCGCGGGCCGCGTTCCCGGGCGTCGACCAGATGGGCGTCGAAGTCGCCGGTCAGGGTCGGGCCCGAACCGTTGAGCGACAGGCGGGCGTCCACCTTGCCGGCCATGTCGGGATTGATCGCGGTCAGGCTGACGCCGGTGAGCTGCGCCCGGAGCGAGGCCAGGTCGCCCCCGACGTCCGCGTCGAGATCGGCCGCGCCGTCGCCCACCGACAGCCGCAACCGGGCGCTGGTGCGCGGACCGCCGAAGCGGATCTGGGCCGTCTCGCGGGTCTTGACCTCGGTGCGCGCCATGGCGCCGGCGGCGTCGAGGGCCAGATGGTAGTCCCCCTCCCCCTCGGTCAGCACGCCGGAGCCGTTCAGCTTCCACCGGCCGGACGGCGACTCGCCCCGGGCGTCGATCGTCAGCGGCAGGCGCGCCATCGGGCCGGCGGCCTTGATGGCCGCGTGCCGGACTTTCCAGGCCCCGCTGGTGATGTCGTCGGCGGCGAGGTCCAGCTGGGCCAGGGCGCCCGCCGCGCCGTCGGTGATCTTGGCCGTGCCGCTGACCCGTCCCTGGGGCAGGAAGGCGCCGGGCCCGACGGCCACCGTCAGGTCGGCCGTGGCCGGACGGCCGCTGCGCAGCGAGATCGCGCCCTTGGCCTTGGCCCCGCCGGCGTCGACGTCCAGGTCGGAAAGCTCCAGTCCGCCCGGCGCGAAGCTGAACGCCGTGTGCCCCTTGGCCGGACCATACTGGCTGCCGGCCTCGATCGAAGCCGTACCGTCGCCGCCGTCCGGGCGCTTGGCGAAGGACAGCACCACGTGGGCGTCCTTCAGCGGCAGGCGCGGCACGTCGATGGAGTCGAAGTCGGCGATCAGGTCGGCCTTGGGCGCGGAAAGGGTCCCGGTCACCGCCCCCGTGCCCTTGGCCTTGCCCGCCACCTCGATGGGGCCGGCCACGAACGGCCCCGTGGCGGTCCAGTCCAGCTTGAAGGCCAAGGCCGTGCCCGGACCCAGCACGCCGGCGCTTCGGACCGAGGCGGCCGAGCCGTCCAGCTTGGCGTCGGCCACCGACAGCCGCTCGTTGGCCCACGAGGCGCGCGCCTCCAGCCGCGGGGTCTTGCCCAGCAGGCGGTCCAGCTCGGCCAGGCCGGTGGCGAAATTGCCGCCGCGCGCATCGACGTTGAGCATCCAGGGTTTGTTGACGCCCTGGCTGGCGGACCACTTGGCGGTGACCTGCCCCGCCATCCCCGCGCGAACGGGAGCCAGGGAGGCGACCTTGGCCTCGCCCTTGAAGGACAGGCCGCCGAGGATGCCGCGCTCGCCCTGGGCGTCGATCTTCAGGTTCGGGGCCTGGACCTTGGCGGACCGGATCAGGAAGCGGCCGTCCTTCAGCCTCGCGCCCTCGAACTGGGCCGAAGGCGAGCGCCCCAGCACCGCCAGCAGGCCTTGCCCGCCCCCGCCCTCGGTGGTGGCGTCCGCCCGGATGCTCAGCTCGCCGCGCTTCCAGCCGACGGTGGCCGGGCCCTTGGCGCGGGCCAGCTTGTAGCCCAGCCACGACAGGTCGCGGACGTCGACGCGGCCGTCGACCAGGAAGCCGTCGCCGTCCAGGTGGAAGACGCCGTCGGCGACGCCCGCGCCCAGGGTGGGCAGCGGCGTCAGGCGCGAGAGGTTGGCGACCCGGGCGTTGAACTTCAAGCCCTCGGGCGCGGTGATCCGCTTGCCCAGGTCGGCGGGGCCGTGGGCGGTCAGGTTCAGGTTCTGGCTGTCGATCTTCAGATCCAGGACGTTGAAGGCGCCGGCCTTGCGCCCGACGATCGAGAAGGCCGCGTCGGCCCCGAACATCTTCTCCTCGCGGTCGGTCAGGGTCGAGGCCGCCAGGTCGATGTGGCCCGCCGCCGATCCGCCCTGCGGCGTCCAGGCGCCGCCCGCCTTCAGCGGCGTGGCCGTTCCCGAGCGGGCCAGGACCGTGAAGGCGCCCTGGCTGGTGGTGCCGTGGGCCTTGGCGTCCAGGTCGAACGGCCGATCGGGCGACAGGCCCAGCGCCCCCGCCAGCGCCCCGCCGTTGGCCTCGCGCCCCTCGGCGTCGAGCAGCAGGGTCTTGTCGCGCCCCAGGTCGAAGACGAGCTTCAGGTGGTCGCCGGCGTGCATGCGGCTCAGCGCGGTGATCGCGCCCTTCTGGCCGCCCAGCCGCTGGGATTCGTAGTCGCCGCTGAGGTCGAAGTCGCCGGCCCGGCGGCTGAACTCGGGACGGGTGATCAGGCGCAGGGCCACGTGGTCCAGGTCCACCGACAGCGGCGCGGCGCTGGACTTGCCCTTCGGGGTCAGGGTCGGGCGGCGCAGCACCAAGACCTGGCGGGCCTTGATCTCGTCGGCGTGGAAGCGACGGTAGAACAGCTCGGCCGGCCGCCAGTCGACGTACAGGTCGGCGGCCTCAAGCCAGACGCCCTTCTCGTCGCTGATCGTCAGGCGGCGCACGCCGAAGGCGTTCCAGATGTCGCCGGTCAGGCCCTCGATCTTCAGGCGGCCGATGCGGCCCAGCTTCAGGCCGCTGGTGCGGGCTTCCAGGAAGGCGCGGCCCTGCGGGGTGACCGCGCCGAAGCGCACGCCGCCCAGCAGAACGGCGACCAGCACCACGAGGCTCACCGAGACGATGATGATCAGGCCCGGCCAGCCGATCTTGCGCGCGACCTTGGTCGCCGCCTCGGCGACGACTTCCGGAACGTCTTCGGGCGGCGGTCCGCCGGAGGGGGTCTGGGCGTCGGTCAAAAGGCCTGCCCGATGCTGATATAGACCTGGAACGACGGATCGCCCTCGCGCTTGCTGATCGGCATGGCGATGTCGGCGCGGATCGGTCCGAAGCCCAGGTCGTAGCGGATGCCGACGCCCACGCCGACTCCGAAGTCGTCGCCGTTGGGCCACTTGTCCACCCCGACCCCGCCGGCGTCGACGAAGGCCACGGCGCCCCACTTGTCGGTGAACTTGTGGCGCAGCTCCAGCGAGCTCTCCAGCAGCGACAGGCCGCCCTGCGGCGTGGTGGTGTTGTCGATGCGCGGGCCGATGGCCTGGTACGAGTAGCCGCGGACCGAGCCGCCGCCGCCGGCGTAGAAGCGGTTCGAGGCCGGGACCTCGGGCATGGTGCCGCCCAGGATCTGGCCGGCCTTGAAGCGACCCGCCAGCACGGTGCGCGCCCCCTGGCCGAACGGGAGATAGGCCGTGGTCTGGGCCTGGATCTTCAGGAAGGCCATGGTCAGGTCGCCGGTGATGGCGGTGGGCTCGGCCCGCGCGTCCAGCCGCCAGCCCTTGGTCGGGTCCAGCACGCTGTCGGAATGGTCCCAGGCCTGGGCGCCCAGCAGGGTGAAGGTGGCGAAGTTCTGCTGGACGTCGGTGGTGACGCCGTTGACCGTCGTGGGCGAGTCGACCTGCGACAGGTCCAGCGAGACGCCGTAGGTGCGATAGACGGTCGTCTGAAGCTTGCGGGTCAGGTCCGCGCCGAGGTGGAGGCCGGTTTCCACATAGGCGTCGGTGTCTTCGCGGAAGATGGCGGTGTTCAGCTTCAGGGTCTGCTGGCTGCGCCGCCAGTGCGGCAGGGCCAGTTCGGCTTCCAGCCGGCTGTCCAGCCTTCCCAGCCGCGCCGTCAGGGTGGTGGTGTCGGCCCGATGGAAGCGGTTGTAGTGGATCCACTTGGCGTCGGCGCCCGGCCCGTCGGTGCTGGAATAGTTGGCGGCCAGTTCGACCGTCCGGGACTTGCGGTCGGACACGGTCACGATCACCGGGCGCAAGCCATCGGCCAGCGCCTTGTCCTTGGGGGCCAGCGAGACCGAGACCGTGTCGTAGACGCCGGTGTCGCGCAGCCGGCGCTCCAGCTCGGCGATGTCGTCGGGCTCGTAGATGTCCCCCGATTTCCAGGGCGCCAGCTGCTTGATCCAGGCGGGGTTCGAGCGCCCCTGGGTCACCACCTCGATCCCATCGACATGGGTCAGGTCGCCCGCGGCGATGTGGAACACCGGGCGCAGGGTGTGGTCGGCGTGATCGACCACGACCTCGCGCGGCTCGGCCACGGCGTCGGCGTAGCCAAGCTGCTGGACCTGCGAGACGACGCGCCCCTCGGCCGCCAGGACGTCGACGGCGCGGCCCGGGGCGCCGGGGGTCAGGCGGATGACGCCCTCGGCGCGCTGGACCACACCCTCGTCCGGCTCGGGTCCGCTCCAGGCCAGCCTGGGATCGGCGATCACGAAGACCGGACCGGGGGTGATCTTGAGGATCGCGCGGGGCGGATCGGCTTCGGAGACGTCCGGCTCGACCACATAGGCGTAATAGCCTTCCGACCGCAGCACCTGTGCGGCGTCGTCGCCGGCGTCGCGGGCGCGGCGGCGGGCCTCCGAGCGGCTGCGCGGCGGAGCCTTGGCCTCGACCATGGCGCGCTGGATCGCTTCGCGCAGCGCCTTGTCCTCGACGCCGGTGATGCTGGCCGCGGGCTCGGCCGCATCGGCATGGCTGGCGACCATCAGGGCCGCCGCGGTCACGCCAAGGGCAAATCTCTTACGCACCAAGCCTTCCGAGTCTCCGCGCGAGCGCCCCCGAACCCCTGTAGTCGCCCCCCCGCCGGCTGTCACGCGGTGAAATCTTCGGAAACGCTTCAACGCCAGGTTCCGTCGGTGATCGGAGGGCGCCCAAATGTTGGGCAGTCTCCACCATCGGGTCTTTGCGGGGCGAAAAGCACCGCTCGCCGTGTTCGCGCGTTCTAGGCTGGATCGGGACGCGCCCCCTCAGATCCGGCGCGCAGGGCGGACGAAATGGACACGGGCGTGGCGGCGAAAATCCAGGACCTCGACGATACTCCCAGCCTGCCGATGACCGGCGCGGCCTATCTGCCCGGCGCGGCCTATGACGAGATGATCGCCCCCGGCGGCGACGTGCGGGCCCACTACGCGGCGCTGCAGACCCGAATCTCCACCCTGGGCGCCGGCGAGCTGGCCGACCGACAGCGCACGCTCGAGCGGTCGTTCCTGCTGCAGGGCATCACCTTCACCGTCTACGGCGCCGACAGCGCCACCGAGCGGATCATCCCCACCGACCTGTTCCCCCGCATCCTGCCCGCCCAGGAGTGGGCCAAGATCGAGGCCGGCCTGACCCAGCGTCTGCAGGCCCTGAACATGTTCCTGGCCGACATCTACGGCGAGCAGCAGATCCTGATGGACGGCGTGGTGCCGCGCGAACTGGTGCTGGGCGCGCCGTCGTACCGGCGCGAGATGCAGAACCTGTACGTGCCGCACAAGGCCTACGCCAATGTCTGCGGCAGCGACCTGATCCGCGGCCAGGACGGCGAGTTCGCGGTGCTGGAGGACAATCTGCGGGTGCCGTCCGGCGTGTCCTACATGCTGGCCAACCGCGACGCCTCCAAGCGCACCTTCCCCAGCGCCTATCGCGAGGCCGGGGTGCGGCCGGTGGAGCGCTATCCCGACCTGCTGCTGGCCACGCTGAAGAGCATGAGCGCCGACTGGCGGCCCAACCCGCAGGTCGTGGTCCTGACCCCCGGGGTCTACAACTCGGCCTATTACGAGCACGCCTATCTGGCGCGGCTGATGGGCGTGCCGCTGGTCGAGGGGCGCGACCTCGTGGTCCACGACAACATGGTCTACATGCGCACCACCACGGGCCTGCGCCGGGTGGACGTGATCTACCGCCGAGTGGACGACGACTTCATCGACCCCCTCACCTTCCGCCGGGATTCGTCGCTGGGCGCGGCCGGGCTGTTCAACGCCTATCGGGCCGGCAACGTGGTGATGTGCAACGCGCCCGGCACCGGGGTGGCCGACGACAAGGCCGTCTACGCCTTCGTGCCCGACATCATCCGCTACTATCTGGGCGAGGACCCGATCCTGCCCAACATCGAGACCTTCCTCTGCCGCGAACCGGCCCAGCTGAGCCACGTGCTCGACAACCTGGACAAGCTGGTGGTCAAGGCCGTGGGGGCCTCCGGCGGCTACGGCATGCTGGTGGGGCCGCACGCCTCGGCCAAGGAGCGGGCCGAGTTCGCCGACGCCCTCAAGGCCGATCCGGCCAACTACATCGCCCAGCCGACCATCCAGCTGTCGACCGCGCCCTGCCTGGTCGACGGCCGCATCGAACCCCGCCACGTCGACCTGCGGCCCTTCATCCTGTCGGGCGAGAAGACCGTGGTCACGCCGGGCGCCCTGACCCGCGTGGCCCTGAAGCGCGGCTCGCTGGTCGTCAATTCCAGCCAGGGCGGCGGCAGCAAGGACACCTGGGTGCTGGCCGAGGAGAACGGCCACAACGGCAACGGTCACAACGGAGGCGGCGCCCATGATGCTCGCTAGGGTCGCCGACAGCCTCTACTGGCTGGGTCGCTACATTGAACGGGCCGAGCACCTGTCGCGGCTGTCGACGGTGATGCTGAACGCCACCCTCGACCAGACCGACGCCGGCGCCGAGGCCGTGCGGATCGCCCTGTCGGCGGTCGGCGAGACCGAACTCAAGTCGGGGGCCTTCGAGGCGGCCAACGGCCTGGTGCTGGACCGCACCGATCCCAACTCGGTGGTCGCCTCGCTGTCCCGGGCCCGGGAAAACGCCCGCCAGGTGCGCGACCAGATCACGACCGAGACCTGGGAGCGGCTGAACCTGCTGTACCTGAAGGTCATGGACCGCAACGCCGGCCGGGAATTCGCCGACAATTCCGTGACGTTCCTGCACGACATCATCGCCGACGTGCACCTGTTCAAGGGGGCGGCCGACACCACGATGAGCCATGGCGAAAGCTGGCGGTTCATGATGGTCGGCATGTACCTCGAACGCGCCCAGCTGATGGCCAGCCTGCTGGAGGCGTGTTTCGCCGAGGACAGCCCCAAGGTGAACGACCACCTGGCCCTGGTCGCCGTGCTGCGGATGGGCTGCGCCCTGGAGCCCTATCTGCGGGTCTACACCGCCGAGATCGAACCGCGGCACATCCTGGAATTCATGGTCTTCGACGAGGACTTCCCGCGCTCGATCCGCTTCGCCACCAGCCAGATCGAGAAGCACCTCAGCGAACTGGCCCGCCACGTCGAGGCCACGGGCCGCGCGGCGCCCGAACGGCTGGCCGGCCGCCTCAAGGCCCGGCTGGAGTTCGCCGATGTCGGCGAGCTGGAGAGCCAGGGCGCCGGCGAACTGCTGACCACCGTGGCCAACGAATGCGCCCGCATCCACCAGGCGATCTACGAGACCTTCGTCGCCTATCCCCTGGAAATGCGCCTGCCTGCTTGAGAATTGGAATCCCGCCGTGCTGCTCGAGATCCGCCACGTCACCCAGTACCATTACGAACAGCCCGTCCGCGAAAGCCTGATGGAGCTGTGGATGCAGCCGCAGAAGGGCGCGCGCCAGCGGCTGGTCAGCTTCGAGCTGGACATCGAGCCGGCGGCCCAGGTGTTCTCGTACGCCGACAGCTTCGGCAACGCCGTCTATCATTTCGACGTGCCCCAGCCGCACGACGGCCTGACCATCATCGCCCGCTCCGCCGTCGAGACCGAGCCGGTGCATGAATGGCCCCTGCCGCTGGACATGGGCGAGTGGGAGCGGCTGAAGAGCGCCTTCGTGCGCGGCGAGTGCTTCGACTATCTGCGGCCCCACGGCTTCGTCCAGGTGACGCCCGCCCTCGAGACGTTCATCGCCGAGCACGATCTGGACGCCCTGCGCCGCAAGGACCCGTTCTCGGCCGTCCAGGCGCTGTGCGACACGATCTACCGGGCCTTCGAGTACCAGCCCGGGGTCACCGACGCCGACAGCCCCATCGACCTGGCGCTGAGCGCCGGCCGGGGCGTCTGCCAGGACTTCGCCCACGTCATGCTGGCCGTCTGCCGCGCCTGGGGCATCCCCGCCCGGTACGTCTCCGGCTATCTGTTCACCGACCGCGAGGCCGGCGACCGCTCCGACCCCGACGCCACCCACGCCTGGGTCGAGGTGTTCCTGCCCAGCTATCGCTGGGTGGGGTTCGATCCGACCAACAATGTCATGACCGGCGAGCGCCATGTCGCCGTGGCCGTGGGCCGCGACTACAGCGACGTCACCCCGTCGCGCGGCGTCTACAAGGGCGATTCCGAGAGCCACCTGGCCGTCGGCGTCTCGGTGCGCCGGGCGCGGGCGGCGGTGGCCGAGCCGGAGTTCCTGCGCCTGCCCCGCCCCGCCGCCCCGCTGGGCTCGGCCAACCGCCGCCGGGCCAGCGCCGACGCCATCCGCGAACAGCAGCAGCGCCAACAGCAGCAACAGCAGCAGTAGACCGCCCGGCCCGACGCATCCTAGGTTAGCGCTAACAAAGCGACGACCTGGGGAGGGCGCGGATGTCGGAAGGGCCGAACGGGGCGTCGCCCCGCCTGGCGATCGTGGACGGTCTACGGGGCTATGCCCTGATGGGCCTGTTCCTGGTCCACATGCTGGAATATTTCGAGCTCTACTGGTCCGACCCGACGCCCAATCCGGTGACCACGGCGGTCTTCACCCTGTTCATGGGCAAGACCTTCTCGCTGCTGGCCCTGTGCTTCGGCTTCAGCTTTTTCGTGATGATGGACGGCGCCGCGCGGCGGGGCCAGCCGTTCGCCGGGCGCTTCGCCTGGCGGCTGACCCTGCTGGCGGGGATCGGCCTGCTGCACGGCCTGGTCTATCGCGGCGACATCATCGTGGTGCTGGCCCTGGCGGGCTTCGTCCTGATCCCGTTCGACAAGGTCCGCTCCAACCGCGCGCTGCTGGCCGTGGCCGGGCTCTGCTTCCTGCAGCCGTACATCCTGCTGTGGATCGCGGCGGGCGCGGCCGGCGCGCCGTGGGCGCTGAACAAGCCGCACTTCTTCTCCGATCCGGCCATGGCCGTCTATCTGAGCGGCGACCTCGGCCAGGTGCTGCGGGCCAACCTCTGGGAGGGCCAGGTCAACAAGTGGTGGTTCTTCATCGAGACCGGCCGCTGCGTGCAGGTGCTGGGCCTGTTCCTGATCGGGCTGGTGCTGGGCCGGATCGGCTTCTTCGCCGACCTGGGGCGGTTCGCCCGGGGCCGCGCCGTGGCCCTGGCCGCCGTGATCCTGTTCGCGGCGGTCTGCTACGTCCTGAAGGCCAGGACCGGCGGCCATCACAGCGGTCCGGTCTTCTGGGCCAACATGCTGTTCGGCGGCTGGTTCGACCTGTCGTGCATGGCCGCCTCGGTGCTGGTCTTCATCCTGCTGTGGCGGGCCGGAGGCGAGGCCGTGCTGCGCGCCCTGGTCCCGGCGGGGCGCATGACCCTGACCCTCTATGTCGCCCAGTCGCTGGTGTTCATCCCGCTGTTCTACCCGCTGGGCCTGGGCCTCTACGCGAAGATCACCCCCGCCCTCGCCCTGACCGCCGGCCTGATCGCCGTGGCGGCGCAGTTGCTGCTGGCCTCGGCCTGGTTCAAGGCCTTCCACTACGGCCCGCTGGAATGGCTGTGGCGGTGCGGGACGCGCCAGTCGTTCGACATCCCGTTCCGGCGCCGGCCCGAGCCCCAACCCGTCTAGAAAGCTACCCGGCCTAGGCCGGATAAACGTGGCTCTTGCGGGCCGCGACCTTGATCGTTCCGGTGAAGCGGGCGGCCTCGGCGCGCGAGCCGCTGATCTCGATGTGGCGGCCGTCGGCCGTGACGGCGGAGGCCGAGGCCAGGGCGCCCTGCACGTGGACCCGGTCGACGCGGACCTCGAAGCCGCCGTCGTCCAGGGCGAAGTCGTGCGGCCGCACGAAGCCGACGGCCGCTCCGTCGCGGACGCCGTTGGCGGCGAACGACACCGCGCCCGACGTGAAGCGTCCGCCCGAGACCGTCCCCTCGAACCGGTTGGCCTCGCCCACGAAGCCGCAAACGAACGGGGTGGCGGGGTTGTCGTGCACCTCGTCCGGCGTGCCGATCTGCTCGATGCGGCCGGCGTTGAGGATCGCCACGCGGTCGGCGAGGCCCAGGGCCTCTTCCTGGTCGTGGGTGACGAAGATGGTGGTGACGCCGGTGGCGTCGTGGACTCGGCGCAACTCCTTGCGCAGCGACTTGCGGACCGTGGCGTCCAGGGCGCCGAACGGCTCGTCCAGCAGCAGCACGCTGGGTTGCACCGCCAGGGCCCGAGACAGGGCCACGCGCTGGCGCTGGCCGCCCGACAGCTGCGAGGGGTAGCGCTTGCCCAGCCCGTCCAGCTCGACCAGCTTCAGCAGTTCGTCGACCCGGCGGGCGATCTCGGCCTTCGGCGGCTTGTCCTTGCCCTTCCGCACGTCCAGGCCGAACGCGATGTTGCGGGCCACGGTCATGTGCTTGAACAGGGCGTACTGCTGGAACACGAAGCCGACGCGGCGCGCGGCGGCCGAGGCGAAGGTGACGTCCTGGCCCTCGAACAGCACCTGGCCGGCGTCGGGGAATTCCAGGCCGGCGATCGTGCGCAGCAGGGTCGTCTTGCCCGAGCCCGAGGGACCCAGCAGGGCCACCAGCTCGCCGTCGGCGATCTCGAGGTCGACATGGTTCAGGGCCGGGTAGCGGCCGAACTTTTTCTCGACGGAACGGATGGAGATGGTCATGGGGTCTGATCGTTCCGGTCTGATCTAGTGGCCGCCGCCGCGCTTGACGTCGGGTTGGGCGATCTCGAGCGCGCTCTTGAGCACCAGGGTCACGATCGCCAGCAGGCACAGCAAGGCGGCGACGGCGAAGGCGGAGACGAAGTCGTACTCGTTGTACAGAATCTCGACGTGCAGCGGCATGGTGTTGGTCAGGCCGCGGATGTGGCCGCTGACCACCGAGACGGCGCCGAACTCGCCCATGGCCCGGGCGTTGCACAGCAGCACGCCGTACAGCAGGCCCCAGCGGACGTTGGGCGCGGTCACCCGCCAGAAGGTGTAGAGGCCCGACGCGCCCATCGAGACGGCCGCCTCCTCCTCCGACACGCCCTGCTCCTGCATCAGCGGGATCAGCTCGCGGGCGATGAACGGGAAGGTCACGAAGATCGTCGCCAGCACGATGCCGGGCACGGCGAAGATGATCTTGATGTCGTGGTCGATCAGGTGCTCGCCGAACCAGCCCTGCAGGCCGAAGACCAGCACATAGATCAGGCCCGCCACCACCGGCGACACCGAGAACGGCAGGTCGATCAGGGTGATCAGCAGCGGCTTGCCGGGGAAGTCGTGCTTGGCGATCGCCCAGGCGGCGCACAGGCCGAACACGGCGTTGAACGGCACGGCGATGCCGGCGGTGATCAGGGTCAGCTTGATTGCGGCCCAGGCGTCGGGCGTCGAGACCGCGGCGATCGCGGGGCCCAGCCCCTTGCGCAGCGCTTCGGCGAACACCGCGGCCAGCGGAAGGATCAGGACCAGGCCCAGGAAGGCCAGGACCAGGCCGATGACCACGACCTTGGCCCACAGCGGATCGTCGGTCGGGTGGCGGGCGTGGGCCCGGGACGGAGCGGCCATCAGACGAACCTCCGCGACCAGGCCTGGATGGCGTTGATGACCAGCAGCATCAGGAACGACACGCCCAGCATGACCAGGGCGATGGCCGCGGCGTTGGCGTATTCGAACTGCTCCAGCTGGATGATGATCAGCAGCGGCGCGATCTCGGACTTGTAGGGCATGTTGCCGGCGATGAAGATCACCGAGCCGTACTCGCCCACCCCTCTGGCGAAGGCCAGGGCGAAGCCGGTCAGCCAGGCGGGGCCCAGGGCCGGCAGGATGATCCGGCCGATGGTGGCGAAGCGCCCGGCGCCCAGGCTGGCGGCGGCTTCCTCGACGTCGGCCGACAGGTCGCGCATCACAGGCTCCAGGGTGCGGACCACGAACGGCAGGCCGATGAAGATCAGGGCGATGGTGACGCCGACGGGGTTGTAGGCGGCCTTGATCCCCAGTGGGGTCAGGTACTGCCCGACCCAGCCGTTGGGGGCGTAGAGGGTGGCCAGGGAGATGCCGGCCACGGCGGTGGGCAGGGCGAACGGCAGGTCGACCAGGGCGTTGACCACGGCCTTGCCGGGGAACTCGTAGCGGACCAGGGCCCAGGTGGTCAGCACGCCGAACACCCCGTTGATCACGGCGGCGACGAACGCCGCGCCGAAGGTCAGGCGATAGGCGGCGACGGCGCGCTCGGAAAAGGCGGCGGCCAGGAACTGGCTCGGCGACAGGCTGGAGGCCTTAATGGCCACGGCCGACAGCGGGATCAGCACGATCAGCGACAGGACCGTCAGGGTGACGCCCAGGGTCAGGCCGAAGCCGGGAATGGCCGAGCGGCGTCGGAACAGCGGTCGTCGCGGCCCCTTGATCCCGGAAGGACGGGCGGCTGCGGGAATCGTCTCGGCGGTCATCGGGTGATCGTCGTCCAGCATCCGCGTGGGGCTCCGCAACGGAGCCATGAAAACAAGAACGCGCCAAGCGCCGAAAAAGAGCGCCGGGCGTAGTGAAGCTGAGCGGCTTAAATCCCTACACGGCCAGTGGGGTCAATTGAGTTCGTCGAAGGCGGGGGCCAGAAAAACTGTGGGGGGCCCGTTCTCCGACGGCGACATGCCCTCGAGCGTGTCCCCGGGTCTTGGCTCCGTGGAGGCTGATGGGGACACGCGCGAGCGCATGTCCCCGGCCGGGAAACCCGGCGGGTGATGGGAAGGGTGCGAAGCGCCCGGGCCTCGCCCGGATGATTTGCAGTTTTGAATACCGTTTCGACGAAGTCAGGCGCTTCGCGTGGAGCCGTTATCCGGTGAGCGTTCGGGACGCGGGGTTTTAACCCGCTCCCGCTTTACGCCCCCGACGGGCGGGGTGCTGGCTGCACCCCGGACCGCCCGGGCGATTTCAGCCCGGGCCTGCCGCGTCCGCCGATCCTCCGCCGCCTGGGTTTCGTCTTCTGAGAAGAACCTGCCCAGGACCGCCGCGAAGGCGTCACTCAAGACCACCGGCGAGCGCTTCCCGCTCGTCCACCCCTGAGAGCCATTCGGTCGCCGGCCGGACGCCCTTCCCATGCCTTCAGGTGACATCAGGATACGGGCGCCTGGAAGGGTGAGGACAAGTTCGGTCGAGAAAGTTTAAGGCTTTGAAATCGCCGGAGTTCGTTCGCTATCCGCCGAGCGTAAGTCGCTCAGCCGGGGACATGCCCTCGGGCGTGTCCCCATCGGCATGCACGGGGCCAAGTCTTGGGGACACGCCCAAGGGCATGTCCCCGTCGCGCGTATCCCTCCAGATTTGGGCCAGGCCCGAAAATCAGCTTAGCTGTCCCATCTCCTCCGCGAGTCCTCCATGCGCCCCCTCCTCACCGCCCTCGCCCTGCTGCTGGCGCCCGCCATCGCCCAGGCCGCCCAGCCGATCCTGCTCAAGCCCGCCCGGGTCTGGACCGCCGAGGACGCCGGGCCGCCGCACGAGGGCTGGGGCGTGCTGGTCAAGGACGGCCGGATCGCCGCCGTCGGCCCGGCGGCGGGTCTGGACGCCACCGGCGCCGAGGTGGTGGACCTGCCCGGCGCCACGGTGATCCCCGGCCTGATGGACCTGCACAGCCACCTGCTGCTGCATCCCTACAACGAGACCTCGTGGGACGATCAGGTGCTCAAGGAGGCGCCGGACTACCGGGTGGTCCGCGCCACGGTCCAGGCCAAGGCGACGCTGGACGCCGGCTTCACCACCCTGCGCGACCTGGGCACCGAGGGCGCGGGCGTGGCCGACGTCTCGCTGAAGAAGGCGATCAAGGACGGGCTGATCCCCGGTCCGCGCCTGTTCGTGGCCACCCGGGCCATCGTCGCCACCGGCGCCTACGGCCCCGCGCGCCGGAACTACAACCCCGACGCCGACCTGCCCCAGGGCGCCCAGGAAGCCAGCGGGATCGACGAGGCCGTCCGGGCCGTGCGCCAGCAGGCGGGAGCCGGCGCCGACTGGATCAAGATCTACGCCGACTACCGCGTCGGGCCCGACGGTTCGACCCAGCCGACCTTCAGCCTGGAAGAGCTGAAGGCCATGGTCGAGGCCGCCCATTCCAGCGGTCGCCCGGTCTCGGTCCACGCCTCCAGCGACGAGGGCATGCGCCGGGCGATCCTGGCCGGGGTCGACACCATCGAGCACGGCTACGGCGGCTCGGACGCCACCTTCAAGCTGATGGCCGAGAAGGGCGTGGCCTTCTTCCCCACCCTGACGGCCAGCGAGGCGACCTCGACCTATTTCCAGGGCTATGTCGCCGGCAAGACCCCGCCGACCCCGGCCATGCAGGCCGCCGAGCGCGCGTTCAAACTCGCGCTCAAGAACGGCGTGACCATCGGCATGGGCAGCGACGTGGGCGTGTTCCGCCATGGCGACAACGCCCGCGAGCTGGTCTGGATAGTCAAAGACGGCATGACCCCCGTCCAGGCCCTGCTGGCCGCCACGGCCGTCGACGCCAAGGTCCTGCGCCGCCAGGACGACCTGGGCCGGCTGAAGCCGGGCTTCCTGGCCGACATCGTGGCGGTCGCCGGCGACCCGACCAAGGATATCGAGGCGACCAAGGCCGTGACCTTCGTGATGAAGGACGGCGCGATCGTGCGGCGGCCCTGAGCCCAGGCCTTAACGGGAAGTTTCCGTTGTCATCCCGGAAAGCGCGCGGCGCTTGTCCGGGACCCAGGTGAACCGCAAGGCGCCAGCCCAGTCCCCTGGGTCCCGGACAGCCTGCGAGGCTTCCGGGATGACAACCGATTTTGCTTTCCTCTTGCGCCGTACGCTCAAGCTGGGAGAACTCGGGGCATGCGTCGGCTGCTTCTTCCATCCCTGATCACGGCCCTTCTGCTGGCCGGTCCCGCTCATGCGTCCGATCCCGGCACGCTGCAGCAGAAGGACACCCTGCGCGACGCCGTGGCCGCGCCGCTGGAGGACCTGAACCTCAAGCGCACCGCTATCCCGCCCGTCCTGCTGCGGGCCGTCGACAACCCCTACGACCTGGAGGACCTGACCCGCTGCGAGGGGATCGCCGGCGAGATCGGCCGGCTGGACGCGGCCCTGGGTCCGGACCTGGACGAGGCGCCGCCGCCCGACACCCGCTCGCGCGGCAAGAAGGTCGCCGACGCCGCCTACGGGGCGGGCGTCGGCGAGGTGCGCAACACCACCCAGCACGTCCTGCCCTTCCGCGGTTGGGTGCGGAAACTGACCGGCGCCAGCCGACACGACAAGGCGGTGCAGGCGGCGATCCGGGCCGGCGGCGTCCGCCGGGGCTATCTGAAGGGCGTGGGCATGCGGATGAACTGCGCGCCGCCCGCCGCGCCCAGCTGGTTCGTCCCCGCCCCGCCGCCCAAGCCCGTCGTCCCCCAGGCCGCGCCCGGCCCGCTGGAGCGCCTGGCGGCCTTCTGGGACGGCGTGGTGAACTGGTGGCGCGGATGGTGGCCGTTCTAGCGCGAACATCTCCATATGGTTGAGTTTGCCTGACATGCACTTTTAGGACACTGTGCGGGCCGCGTCGGGCGTCTCGCGGAGGGTTCCATGCGCTATGCGTTCAAGCCGTTTTCCGGATGCGCCTGCCGGCGCGCCCAGTGCGAGGTCCCGGCCTCGCCGGGCCTGATCTCGCAGCTCTACGCGCGGTACCTGTCGCTGCTGGCCGAGGGCCGGCTCGACAAGGACATGACCTTCGAAGCCTATTACAAGGTCTGGCGCGCCAGCCGGCGGGGCCCCAACAATGTGGGGCTGGACGACGGCCAGGTCCGGCTGGGCGGGATCAAGGGCCCGCTGCGGATCGACCAGCCGTCCAAGAAGCTGACCGGCCAGATCCGCACCATGGTGCTGCTGGTCGACTTCCCCGATCGTCCGCACGGGGACGATCACAGCCCCGGCATGTACGAGCAGATGCTGTTCAGCGTCGGGGCCTTCCCGTCCGGCAGCATGCGCGACTTCTACCGCCAGGTCAGCGGCTGGACGAAGGACAGCACGGCCGAGGACGGTCCCGGCATCGACGTCGCCGGCGAGGTCCACGGCTGGTTCCGGATGCCCAACCCGATCACCTTCTAC
>Ga0102590_1002204_pt1 | contig 24272 bp, 19 predicted proteins | sample AraplaMF_Col_mMF_FD_76859 | JGI IMG/M metagenome (GOLD analysis project Ga0102590, IMG submission 76859) | Arabidopsis root microbial communities from the University of North Carolina, USA - plate scrape MF_Col_mMF | ecosystem: Host-associated > Plants > Roots > Endosphere | place: USA... | reverse complement strand
CGCGTCGTCGTGCGCGGTGCCCGTGAGCTCGCCGAGCTCGCCGAGATCCGGGCGCTGATCGAGGTTCCGGTCGTGCTGCGGCTCGCCCGCACGGTCCCCGGGGAACGCTGGGCGGAGCTGCGCCCGCTCGCCGAGGCGAGCGTCCGGGCCGCGTCGTCCGGGTGCCGGGCGACGTACGCCGAGTCCGACCGTGCCTTCCATCGCGCGGTGCTCGCCCTCGCCGGCAACGAACAGCTGCTGCGGATCGCGGAGGACCTGCACCGCCGCGCGCAGTGGCCGCTCCTCGGCGGATCCGCCGCGCGCGGCCGCGCCGACCTGATCGCCGACGCCGCCGAGCACTCGACGCTGCTGGACGCGCTGATCGCGCAGGACCTGACGGTGGTGCAGTCCCTGGTGCGGGGGCACTCCACAGGGACGCCCTGACCCGCACGGCGTGCGCGTCGGTCCGCCGCGGCGGACCGACGACAACGCGGCAGCTGCGCGTGCCACGCCCCGCGACGCCGACATGATCCAAGCGCCAGGCCCTAGTCGACGTCCGGTCCGGTTCCCGGCTTCACCGACGCCAGCTGCCGGGCGAGCCAGGTCGGTACGCCACCCAGCAGCCGGAACAGCCGGCCCGCCTCGGCCCGCAGCCGGGAGGCCTCCGGCTCGCTCTCGGTGTCCGCGAGCGAGGCCAGCGCCGGCGCCGTGCCCACCAGGTAGCCCAGCTCCTCGCGGATCCGCAGCGATTCGGCGAAGCCGTGCCGGGCCTCGGCCACCTCGCCGTCGCGCAGGGCGAGTCCCGCCAGATGACGCCAGGTGAAGGAGAGCAGCAGCGGGTCGCCGTACGCCGAGGCGCTCGCATGGGCGCGGCGGTAGGCGGCCTGCGCCGCCTGCGGGGAGCGGGCGAGGTTCTCGGCGATGAGGCCGCGCCGGAAGTCCAGCAGGGCCCGGCCCTGGGCGCCCGGCGGGATCAGCGCGGCGGCCCGGCCCAGAGCGGCACGTGCCTCGTCCGCCCGGTCCCGGACGCCGTGCAGCGTGGCCGCGTAGGCCAGTTGGCCGCGCTCGCACGCGGCGGCGCCCCGTTCCTCGTCGCTGTGGGCCTGCGCCTCGGCGGTGCGCAGCGCGTCCTCGGCGTCCTCCCAGCCCTGCTCCGTGTACAGGCACCGTTCGACGAGCAACGAGGCCCGCTGGAGCGAGGCCTGTGCCGTCTGCGCCTGCAGAAGGGCTGCCGCGTCGGCCCAGCAGGCGCGTGAGCGCAGCCGCCATACCGCGGTCTGGAGTGGATCGTCACCAGCGGTCGTTCCGGTACCAGACATGGCGGTATGCGCCACGTTGCCCTCCCCGAGCGCGCCATCGAGCTGTTGAGTGGTGGCCGCATTCCAGCACCAATCGCGGCGCCGGGCCAAGGGGGCGGGTGAAGGATTTCACAAAGTCGTGGGACAGAGCGGCACTCGGGACCGCCTTCCGCACCGCGCCGATGACCTCAACTCATGCGCAATGCCAGGAAGAAATCGAGCTTGTCCTCGAGGCGCGAGAGGTCACGACTCGTCAACTGCTCGATACGCCCGACCCGATAGCGCAGCGTGTTGACGTGCAGGTGCAGCCGGGTCGCGCAGCGGGTCCAGGAGCCGTCGCACTCCAGGAACGCCTCCAGGGTGGGGATCAGCTCGGCGCGGTGCCTGCGGTCGTAGTCGCGCAGCGGGTCCAGAAGGCGAGCGGTGAAGGCACGGCGCACGTCGTCCGGGACGAACGGCAGCAGGAGCACGTGTGAGGCCAGCTCCTGGTGCCCTGCGGCGCTGACCCGGCCCGTCCGGGCCGCCGCGACCCGGCGGGCGTGCCTCGCCTCCTCCAGGGCGCCGCGCAGCCCCTCGGCGGAATGCACGGTCGCGCTGACACCCAGCGTGAGCCGGCCGTCGCCGTCGAGACCGGCGGACAGCGGGTCCCGTACGGCCTCCAGGAGGGCGTCGGCGAGGATGCCCGGATCGGCGCCTTCGTGCTCGGAGGAGACCGCCGGCAGGGGGACGAGCGCGATGGCCTCGTCACCCGTGTGGGCCACCGCGATCCGGTCGGCCTGCTCGGGACCGTTCGCCTGGAGGTGCTCCCGGCCCGAAATGCCGGCGGGGAGGTCGACCAGGATCTCCTCGAGCAGCGCCTGTGCGACCGGGCCGCTCTCGACGTCCCCCTCGTCCCACTCGACCCGGGCGACGACCACCTGCCAGTGCGGGGCCGTTCCGAGGCCGGGCAGGAGCACGGGTGCGGCGACCCGGAGCCTGGCCGCGATCTCGGCGGGCGCGGCCCCCGTCTGCACCAGCTCGAGGACCTCCTGGGCGAGCCGCCGCCGCACCGTGCGCGCCGCGTCCCGCCGGTCCCGTTCGACCGCGATCAGCTGGGTGACGCCCTGCAGCAGGTCGAGCCGTTCCTCGGCCCATTCGGCGGCGTCCGCCTCGACGGCGAGCAGCCAGTCGGAGAGCACCGTCTCGCGCACGTCCCGTGCAGCCTGGCCGGTGCGTTCCGTTTCGGCCACCGCGGGGCGGTGGCCCCAGTTGCGGATCGGGAAGAGCGAGTACGTCGTCGTGCCGACCGTCACCCGGTGCGGTCCGCGGCGGCCGGTGCGCACCGCCGCCAGATGCTCGGCGGCCAGCCGGGCGCGCACGTCCGGCGCGAGCCCAGGGGTCGGGCCGGCGACCGGGCGGCCGGTGGGGGAGAGCACCCAGGCGCGCAGGTCCAGGTCGGAGCCGAGCAGGTCGAGCACGACGTCCGGGCCGCCGCCCGCCGGGCCCGAGGTCATCATCCGCCGGTGCCGGTCCACCACGGCCGCCAGGTCCCCGGCCCGCTCACCGGAGACCTGGCGCACGACGTGCTCGGTGATGGTGGCGAACGCCACCGACTCGTGGACGGCGAACAGCGGCAGCCGGTGCCGGACGCAGGCCACGACCAGGTCTTCCGGGATGTCGCCCAGCTCGGCCTCACCGGCGGCGAGGCCGGCGACGCCCGCACCTGCGAGGATGCGGACGAACGGCTCGGAGTCGGCGGCATCGTGCCGCCACGCCAGACCCGTGAGGACCAGCTCGCCACCGGAGAGATAGCGGCTCGGGTCCTTGAGATCCGTGGTCATCACACCGCGCACGGTGCGCTCCAGCTCGTCCTCGCCACCCAGCAGCCGCAGGCCCAGCGCGTCGGTGTTCAGCAGTGCGCGCAGCCGCATGTCTCGTCGCCGCCGTTCTTGTCCGGGAATCCACGTTCGATCGGCCGGGGCGCCCGCCCCGGGGTCCCGGAAGCCGGGCTCGCGGTCCCTCCGGCTGTGCGCGGTGTTTCCGGGGGGAACCGGAGAGGTTACTGATGGCCTCCGTTCATATGAATCTACAAGATGGGTTCCCTGGCCAGCCCACTCCTTCATGGTTTCGGTGACTGACCCCGGCGCGGCACGAGCGGTGTACTGGCCTCATTCCGGGTTGACAGCAGCAGACGAGCCGGGCCCGCCGCACCGATCCCGGCTCGATCCGTACGACCCACGAGACGAAGAAGAGAGCCGGTCATGGACTTCCTTCGCCCCGCAAGCTGGGAGGAGGCGCTCGCCGCCAAGGCGGAGCACCCCACCGCCGTGCCCATCGCGGGCGGCACCGATGTGATGGTCGAGATCAACTTCGACCACCGCAGGCCCGAGTACCTGATGGACCTCAACCGCATCGGCGAACTGTACGAGTGGGAGGTCGGCGAGGACAGCGTGCGGCTCGGGGCCTCGGTGCCGTACAGCAGGATCATGGAGCATCTGCGGGCAGAGCTGCCGGGCCTGGCCCTCGCCTCCCACACGGTCGCCTCCCCACAGATCCGCAACCGTGGCGGAGTCGGCGGCAACCTGGGCACCGCCTCCCCGGCCGGTGACGCCCACCCCGCGCTTCTCGCGGCGGGCGCCGAGGTCGAGGCCGAGTCGGTGCGCGGCCGCCGGCGCATCCCGATCGACGCGTTCTACACCGGTGTGAAGCGCAATGCGCTGGCGCCCGACGAACTGATCCGCGCCGTCCACGTCAAGAAGGCCGACGGTCCGCAGCAGTTCTCGAAGGTCGGCACGCGCAACGCGATGGTCATCGCGGTGTGCGCCTTCGGGCTCGCCCTGCACCCCACGACCCGCACCGTGCGCACCGGCATCGGCTCCGCCGCACCGACGCCCGTGCGGGCGAAGGCCGCGGAGGACTTCCTGAACGCGGCGCTCGAGGAAGGCGGATTCTGGGACAACGGCCGGATCATCACTCCGTCGGTCGCCAAGCAGTTCGCGGACCTGTGCTCCGCCGCCTGCAGCCCGATCGACGACGTCCGGGGCACCGCGCGCTACCGCCGGCACGCGGTGGGTGTCATGGCACGCCGCACCCTCACATGGACCTGGGAGTCCTACCGCGGCACCGAAGGCGCCGCTTTCCGGAAGGGGGGAGCCGCGTAATGCGGGTCAACTTCACCGTCAACGGACGCCCGCAGGAAGCGGACGACGTCTGGGAGGGCGAGTCGCTGCTCTACGTGCTGCGCGAGCGCCTCGGGCTTCCGGGCTCCAAGAACGCCTGCGAGCAGGGCGAGTGCGGTTCCTGCACGGTGCGCCTGGACGGACTGCCGGTGTGTTCCTGTCTGGTCGCCGCCGGGCAGGTGGAGGGCCGCGAGGTCGTCACCGTCGAAGGGCTCGCGGACCACGCGAGGCAGCGGGCCTGCGGATCGGACGCGGGCGGTACCTCGCTGGACGAGGCGAAGCAGTGGCAGGCCGAGGGCGCCGACTCGCAGACCGGCGAGGGCGTGGAACTCTCCCCGATCCAGCAGGCGTTCATCGACGCCGGTGCCGTCCAGTGCGGCTTCTGCACCCCGGGTCTGCTCGTGGCGGCCGACGAGATGCTGGAGCACAACCCCGACCCGAGCGACGCGGACATCCGTGAGGCGCTGTCGGGCAATCTGTGCCGCTGCACCGGCTACGAGAAGATCATGGACGCCGTCCGCCTGGCGGCCGCCCGGCAGTCCGAGGGGGTCTGAACATGCCCAACGGCGTTCCCACAAAGATCACACAGGGCTCCCCGACGAAGGGCGGCATCGGCGAGTCCACGCTGCGTCCCGACGGCATCCTCAAGGTCACCGGGGAGTTCGCCTACTCCTCCGACATGTGGCACGAGGACATGCTGTGGGGGCAGATCCTGCGCTCCACGGTCGCGCACGCCGAGATCGTCTCGATCGACACGGGCGAGGCTCTAGCCACCCCCGGCGTGTACGCCGTCATGACCCATGACGACCTGCCGACCGAGGTGAGGAACTACGGCCTGGAGATCCAGGACACGCCCGTCCTGGCCCACGGCAAGGTCCGCCACCACGGCGAGCCGGTCGCGATCGTCGCCGCCGACCATCCGGAGACCGCGCGGCGCGCCGCGGCGAAGATCCGGGTGGAGTACCGCGAGCTGCCGGTCATCACGGACGAGGCGTCCGCGACGGCCCCGGACGCGCCCCTCGTCCACGAGAACCGCACCGACCACCACATCGGCCATGTGCCGCACCCCAACATCGTCCACCGCCAGCCGATCGTTCGCGGCGACGTGGCCGAGGCCCGCGGGCGGGCCGACGTGATCGTCCGGGGCGAGTACCACTTCGGCATGCAGGACCAGGCCTTCCTGGGCCCCGAGTCGGGACTCGCGGTCCCGGCGGAGGACGGGGGCGTGGACCTGTACGTCGCCACCCAGTGGCTCCATTCCGACCTGCGCCAGATCGCACCCGTCCTCGGCCTGCCGCCGGAGAAGGTGCGGATGACGCTGTCCGGTGTCGGCGGCGCCTTCGGGGGCCGCGAGGACCTGTCGATGCAGATCCACGCCTGTCTGCTCGCACTGCGCACCGGCAAGCCGGTCAAGATCGTCTACAACCGGTTCGAGTCGTTCTTCGGCCATGTCCACCGCCATCCCGCGAAGCTGTACTACGAGCACGGGGCCACCCGTGAGGGGAAGCTGACCCACGTCAAGTGCCGGATCGTGCTCGACGGCGGCGCCTACGCCTCCGCGTCCCCGGCGGTCGTCGGCAACGCCTCCTCGCTGGGTGTCGGCCCGTACGTCGTGGACGACGTCGACATCGAGGCCGTCGCCCTCTACACCAACAACCCGCCCTGCGGCGCCATGCGCGGTTTCGGCGCGGTCCAGGCGTGCTTCGCCTACGAGGCGCAGATGGACAAGGTGGCGAAGGAACTCGGCATGGACCCCGTCGAGTTCAGGCAGCTCAACGCCATGGAGCAGGGCACCCTCATGCCGACCGGACAGCCGGTCGACTCCCCGGCCCCGGTCGCCGAACTCCTGCGCCGTGTCAAGGCGATGCCGATGCCGCCGGAGCGCCAGTGGGAGAGCTCCGAGGGCCCGGACGTACGGCAGCTGCCCGGTGGCCTGTCGAACACCACGCACGGCGAGGGCGTCGTCCGCGGTGTCGGCTACGCGGTCGGCATCAAGAACGTCGGTTTCTCCGAGGGCTTCGACGACTACTCCACCGCCAAGGTGCGCATGGAGGTGATCGCGGGCGAGCCCGTCGCCACCGTGCACACCGCCATGGCGGAGGTCGGCCAGGGCGGCGTCACCGTGCACGCGCAGATCGCCCGCACCGAACTGGGGGTCAGCCGGGTGACCATCCAGCCGGCCGACACGCAGGTCGGGTCGGCCGGTTCGACGTCCGCCTCCCGCCAGACGTATGTCACCGGTGGTGCCGTGAAGCACACCTGCGAACTGGTCCGCGAGGAGGTTCTCGACAAGGGCCGCCGCAAGTTCGGTTCGTACCATCCGGCCTGGGCCACGGCCGAACTGCTGCTGGAGAGCGGGAAGGTGGTCACCGACGCGGGCGAGGTGCTCGCGGACCTCGTGGACGTCCTCGGCGACGAGGCCGTCGAGCTGGAGCGCGAGTGGCGCCACCGCCCCACCGAGCCCTTCGACCTGCGCACCGGACAGGGCAACGGCCATGTCCAGTACTCCTTCGCCGCGCACCGCGCCGTGGTGGAGGTCGACACCGAGCTGGGGCTGGTCAAGGTCGTCGAACTGGCCTGTGCCCAGGACGTCGGCAAGGCACTCAACCCGCTGTCCGTCGCCGGTCAGATCCAGGGCGGTACCACCCAGGGCCTGGGCATCGCGGTCATGGAGGAGATCGTCGTCGACCCGAGGACCGCGAAGGTGAAGAACCCCTCCTTCACCGACTATCTGATCCCCACCATCCTCGACACGCCGACCATCCCGGTCGACGTGCTCGAACTCGCCGACACCAACGCCCCCTACGGGCTGCGCGGTGTCGGCGAGGCTCCGACCCTGTCCTCGACTCCCGCGGTCCTGGCGGCCATTCGCGACGCCACGGGCCTGGAGCTGAACCGGACGCCGGTACGGCCCGAGCACCTTACGGCCACGTGAACCTCCGGCAGCCGGGCAGGTGAACTCCTCCGGGGGACCGTGTCCCCCGGACCCCGATGTTCGTCTCGGGCCGTCCCCCGGGTCGTGCAGATCCCCTGATCCCGTGTCCGTCACGGCGGTTGCACGGGTGCCCCATGAGCCTAGGGAGACCTCAGCATGACCCAGCAGTCCGTGGACTCCAGGACCACCGCCGAGGACGCGGGCGCGGGAACCCGCGTCCCGGCCGGCCGGTCCTGGCTCGACCGTTACTTCCACATATCCCGGCGAGGCTCCACCCTCGCGCGCGAAGTGCGCGGCGGCGTCACCACCTTCATGGCGATGGCGTACATCCTGCTGCTCAACCCACTGATCCTGTCGGGCAAGGACGCGGCAGGGGACACGCTCGGCCGTCAGGCGCTCATCACCGCGACCGCGTTCGCCGCCGCCTTCACCACACTTCTGATGGGCTTCGCAGGCAAGGCGCCGCTCGCTCTTGCCGCCGGCCTCTCGGTCTCCGGTGTTCTGTCCTCGCAGGTCGCCCCGCAGATGACATGGCCTCAGGCGATGGGCATGTGCGTGGTGTACGGCGCGGTCATCATGCTTCTGGTCGTCACCGGCCTGCGTGAGATGGTCATGAACGCGATCCCGCCGGCGCTCAAGTACGGCATCACCATGGGCATCGGCCTGTTCATCGCCCTCATCGGCTTCTACAAGTCCGGCTTCGTGCACCAGGGCAAGGCCACCCCGGTGACTCTCGGGCCCGCCGGACAGCTGACCGGATGGCCCGTCCTGCTCTTCGCCGGAACCCTGTTGCTGATCTTCATGCTCCAGGCCCGCAACGTGCCCGGCGCCATACTCATCGGCATCGTCAGCGGCACGGTCGTCGCCTCGGGCCTCAACGCACTGGGTGTCGTCGACGCGGGCTCCTGGGCGAGCGGAGCACCCGAACTGCACGGCAGCGCGATGTCGATGCCGGACTTCTCGCTCTTCGGACACGTCGACTTCGGCGGTTGGGGCGACGTCGGCGCGGTGACCGTCGGCCTCATCGTCTTCACGCTGGTCCTCGCCGGTTTCTTCGACGCGATGGCCACCATCATCGGCGTCGGCACGGAGGCCGGACTCGCCGACGACGAGGGCCGGATGCCGGGTCTGTCCAAGGCGCTGTTCATCGACGGGGCCGGCGGCGCGATCGGCGGTGTGGCGGGCAGCTCCGGGCAGACGGTGTTCATCGAGTCGGCCACGGGCGTCGGCGAGGGAGCCCGCACGGGACTCGCCTCCGTCGTCACCGGGCTGTTCTTCGCGGCCTGTCTGTTCTTCACCCCGCTGACGGCGATCGTCCCCCAGGAGGTGGCCTCGGCCGCCCTGGTGGTCATCGGGGCCATGATGCTGATGAACGCCCGTCATGTGGACTGGTCCGACCGCGCCACCGCGATACCGGTCTTCCTGACCGTGGTCCTGATGCCGTTCACCTACACGATCACCACCGGCGTCGCCGCGGGTGTCGTCTCGTACACCGCCATCAAGGCCGCGCAGGGCAAGGCGCGGGAGATCGGCGCCTTCATGTGGGGGCTGACGGCCGTCTTCCTGATCTACTTCGCCCTCAACCCGATCGAGAGCTGGCTCGGCGTCCACTAGACGCCCCGACCGCCCTTCCGCCCACGTCGTCAAGGAGACCGAGAGATGCTGGACATCGCCGAGGATCTGCACCGGTGGGTCGAGCAGGGTCGCGACTTCGCCGTCGCCACAGTGGTGGCGGTCGGCGGCAGCGGTCCTCGCGGGCCGGGCGCCGCCCTGGCCCTGGACGCCGACGGCACGGCGATCGGCTCGGTTTCCGGCGGCTGTGTGGAGGGCGCGGTCTACGACCTGTGCCTGCAGGCGCTGGAGGACGGCGAGGTGGTCCTGGAGCGTTTCGGCTACAGCGACGAGGACGCCTTCGCCGTCGGGCTGACCTGCGGCGGCGTCATCGACATCCTCGTCACACCGGTGCGGGCGGCCGATGCCGCCCGCCCGGTGCTCGTCGCCGCGCTGGCCGCCGCCGCCCGCGGCGAGGCCGCGGCGGTCGCGCGGATCGTGGGCGGTCCGGCCGACATGCTCGGCAGGGCGCTGCTGATACGCCCGGACGGTGGGTACGAGGGAGGATTCGGCGCCCATCCGGAACTGGACCGCACGGTGGCGGCCGAGGCGGGCGCCTTCCTCGAGGTCGGCCGGACGGGCACCCTGGAGATCGGGGAACAGGGCTCGCGCTGCGGTGCACCGCTCACGGTGCTGGTGGAGTCCTCCGTTCCCCCGCCGCGGATGATCGTGTTCGGCGCGATCGACTTCGCCTCCGCGCTCGTCCGTGTCGGCGTCTTCCTCGGCTACCGCGTCACGGTGTGCGACGCGCGCCCGGTCTTCGCCACCCGCACCCGCTTCCCCGAGGCCGAAGAGATCGTCGTCGAGTGGCCGCACCGGTATCTGGAGCGCACGCACGTCGACGGCCGCACCGTCCTGTGCGTGCTGACGCACGACGCCAAGTTCGACGTGCCGTTGCTGCGGCTGGCGCTCGGCCTCCCGGTCGCCTACGTCGGCGCGATGGGCTCGCGCCGTACGCATCTGGACCGCACCGCGCGCCTGCGCGACGTCGGTGTCACCGACCTGGAGCTGGCCCGCCTGCGCTCACCGATCGGTCTCGACCTCGGCGCCCGCACACCGGAGGAGACCGCGCTGTCCATCGCCGCGGAGATCGTCGCGGCCCGGCACGGCGGCAGCGGCGTCTCCCTCACCGGCGCCCACACGCCGATCCACCGCGATACGACGCCGCTCTCCCCGGCGCGGATCGTGTCACGGGCCTGATGGGGGCTCAGACCGGTCTGCGGGCGAGGAGGTAGGCCTGCGGGGTCCGCTCGCCAGGGCCGTCGGCCGCCCGCACGAGCCGGGCGACCTCCTCGAAGCCTGCGCGGACCAGCAGTTCGGAGATCCGCTGCGGCGGATGGCGGTAGACGTCCAGCGCGAGTTCGTGCCCGTAGGCGTGGTCGAGGTGCACACACTCGTCGCCGACCTTGAAGGCCATGAGGAGATGTCCACCGGGAGCGAGCACCCGGTGGAACTCCGCGAAGACCACGGGCAGTTCCCCGGGCGGGGTGTGCACGGTGGAGTACCAGGCGAGAGCCCCGGCCAGCTCGCCGTCCCTCAGGTCGAGGCCGGTCATCGACCCCACCTCGAAGCGGAGGGCGGGGTAGGCCTGCCGGGCGACGGCCACCATCCGCGGTGACAGATCGATCCCGAAGGCGTCCAGCCCCAGCTTCTCCAGATAGGTCGTGATCCGCCCGGTACCGCATCCGAGGTCTCCGACGAGTCCGCCCCCGCCGTCCAGCACCCGCTCCGCGAACACCCCCAACATGGCGCGGTCGAAGGGCATGTTCGCCAGCTCGTCCCGGAGCAACCTGTCGTAGTCCTCGGCCACCCTGTCGTACGAGGCCCGGGTCGCCAGATGGTGCACGGTCTCCGTCATGCTGGTGGACTGTAGACGCCGCCACCGACACCCGGGCCCGGATCCCGGGTGAGCAACCCGTCCACCGCACGTCCGAACATCCTTCGTCCCGCCCACCCGAGCAGCCCGTCGAAGAGCGCGGGCAACAGGCGGACGGCCAGGTCCTCCCGCCACACGACACGCGAGCCCTCCGTGCCGAGGGGGTGCACCTCGATCTCCGCCCAGCCGGTGACGAGCCTTCCCTGCTTGACCAGGCGGCACAGCGTCGGCGGCCGCCACCGGGCCACCCGCATCGGATCGTCGAAGGTGAGGGGGCCGAGACCGGTGCGGGCCACGAAGACCGTGCCCTCGGCCGTGGGCGGCGGGGTGAGCACCGAGACCCGGGTCAGCGGCACCACGGCGCCGTGGCGCGGCCAGTCCGTGAGACGGCGCCAGGCCTGGTCGACGGTGAGCCGGGTGACGCGTTCGACGAGGATGAGGACCACCGGTGGATCGTAGGCGGGGCCCGGTGATTCCTCCGTCAGGCACGCACAGATGGACAGAGCGTGAATTCACGGCAGGAGGGGTGACAGGGGGCGTGCCGTCGCTAGCATGCGCCGCATCGGGTGGGCGACGCGCCCGCCCTCAGGGGGAGTTGATCACCATGCCGCTGAAGACCTATGGCGTACTGATCGGGCGCGCCGTGGACACCCGCCGCGAGGGTGCGGCCGACACGCCGCACTACCAGATCCATCTGACCGACGACCAGGGCACCCACTACCGCGCGTCCGTCAACGTGCAGTCCCAGGAGAAGCCCTCGGATCTGCTCTACCTCGTCAGTGAGGACTTCCGCCATCCGGTCACCGCCCGGCTGGAGGGGCTGACCGGCGGCTGGAACACCCTGCCGTCCGGCCCCGGCGGGCCCAACCTCGACTTCGTCCGCGGCAACCTCCTCGACCCGGCGCGTATGCGTCTGCTCCCGCCGGAGGTGTCCGGCCCGGACAACGACCTCGCGGACCTCCTCGACCACTATGTGCGCCGCGCGGTGGACGACGCCTCCGCCCGGCTGTACGTCTTCGGCGAGCGCTGGGGCCCCGAGACGAACGTCCGCGACAAGGTCTTCGGCTTCCTGCCCGGGAACGGCGGCCACGACATCCATATGAACCAGGGCAACAGTGCGCGGTTCGCCAAGGACGACGGTGTCTGGCAGGACGGCGGCCTCCTGATCCACTTCCCCGGGCAGTCCCGGTGGGTCGCGGTCTTCCTCGCCTTCCAGAGCCAGACATGGCACACCGACGATGTCACGGGGCATGCCCTGGTCCCGGGCGGCACACTCCCCGCACCGGGCGGCGGCGCCGTGCGGATCGTGGCAGCCCTGGTCAACCCGCGCGGCGGGAGTCCCGAGGCGGAGACCGTGACCCTCGTCAACGTCTCGCCGGACCCAGTCGACCTGGCGGGCTGGCGCCTCGTGGACCGTCTCGGCCACGCCTGCACGATTCCTCCGGGCACCCTGGCGGCCGGCGCCTGTCTGGCGCTGCCCGTGACGGACGGCGCGCAACTCGGCAATCACGGTGGCGAGATCACCCTGCTGGACGCCGACGGCCTGAAGGTGCACGGCGTCTCCTACACCGCGGAGCAGGCGGCGCAGGAGGGCTGGTCGGTCGTGTTCTGAGGCCCCGGCGCGCACATCGGGGGCTCAGGGACGGTAGACGGTGCCCGGCTCCGCCTTCCCGGGGGCGAGCAGCTGGGGCACCGTCACAAAGACGTACCCGCGTTCCTTGAGCGCGTCGATGATCCCGGGCACCGCGGGCACGGTGCCCGGGTAGATGTCGTGGAGCAGGATGATCCCGTCCCGGCCCGCCTGCTCCAGGACCCGCCTGCGGATCAGGCCCGGGTCGTCGGTCAGGTAGTCCTTGGCGGTCACGCTCCACAGCACCTCGGCGAGTCCCTGCTCCCGGCTGATGCGGTTCACGGTGTCGTTCGTACGGCCCTGGGGCGGGCGCATCAGCGTGGGCCGGTGGCCGATGAGCCTCTCTATCGCGTCGTTCGGCTTCTGAAGTTCCTCGCGTATCACCTGCGGCGAGATCTCGGTCAGTATCTTGTGGTCCCAGGTGTGGCTGGCGACCTCATGGCCCTCGGCGGCCATCCGCCGGACGAGGTCCGGGTACTTCTCGATGTGGCCCTTGCCGAGCAGGAAGAAGGTCGCCGGGACCTTCTTCTCCTTGAGGATGTCGAGCAACCGCGCCGAGTGCTTGCTCGGCCCCGCGTCGAAGGTCAGTGCGATGCACTTGGCCTCGCGGCAGTCCACCGTGCCGAACTGGGCGGGTGCGCCCACCGCCACATGTGCGCGGACGGCCGACGGCACCGTGGTGTGCAGTGTGGTGCATCCCGAAAGCGTGACAACCATCACGAAGAGGGCGGCCACGGCGGACAACCGGCCCGCACGTCTGTTCATCTTCCCCGTTGAGAGCATGCGGCGACTATACATGCAGTGTATACATGGCGTGTATAGCTGCCCGGACCTGGGCCGCATCGGAACGACTGCCCGGTGGGGGAAAGGGCCGGCCGAGGGTCACGCTCCCCGACACGGCGACGGTCCCGGCAGGAGAACCTGCCGGGACCGTGGGGCGAGCCGGGTCCCGTCCGGCCGGCGTGGACCGGCCGGACGGGGCGTCGGATCAGATCAGACCAGGTCGAACCGGTCCAGGTCCATCACCTTGGTCCAGGCGGCGACGAAGTCCTTCGCGAACTTCTCGCGGGCGTCGTCGCTCGCGTAGACCTCCGCCAGCGCGCGCAGCTCGGAGTTCGATCCGAAGACCAGGTCGGCACGGGTGCCGGTCCACTTGACCTCGCCCGTGGCCGCGTCGCGGCCCTCGAACGTGGTCTGGTCCTCGGACGTCGACTTCCACGTCGTGCCCAGGTCGAGCAGGTTGACGAAGAAGTCGTTCGTCAGGACGCCGGGGGTCTCGGTGAACACACCGAGCGAGGACTGCTGGTAGTTCGCGCCGAGGACGCGCAGACCGCCGACGAGCACCGTCATCTCCGGGGCGCTCAGGGTCAGCAGGTTCGCGCGGTCGAGCAGCAGGTACTCGGCCGGCAGGCGGTTGCCCTTGCCGAGGTAGTTGCGGAACCCGTCGGAGGTGGGCTCGAGCGCGACGAAGGACTCCACGTCCGTGTGCTCGTCGGTCGCGTCGACGCGGCCCGGGGTGAAGGGCACCTCGATGTCGTAGCCGGCGTCCTTGGCGGCCTTCTCCACGGCCGCGGAGCCGCCGAGCACGATCAGGTCGGCCAGGGAGACTTTCTTGGCGCCGGAGTTGAACTCCTGCTGGACACCTTCGAGGACACGCAGGACCGAGGCGAGCTGGTCGGGGCCGTTGACCTCCCAGCCGCGCTGCGGCTCCAGCCGGATGCGCCCGCCGTTGGCGCCGCCGCGCTTGTCGCTGCCGCGGAACGTCGAGGCCGAAGCCCATGCGGTGGCGACGAGCTGCGAGACGGTCAGACCCGAGTCGAGCAGCCTGGCCTTGAGGGCCGCGACGTCCGCGGCGTCGATGGCCTCGCCCTCGGCCTCCGGCAGCGGGTCCTGCCACAGCAGGGTCTCCTGCGGGACCTCCGGGCCGAGGTACTGCGACTTCGGGCCCATGTCGCGGTGGGTCAGCTTGAACCAGGCCCGGGCGAACGCGTCCGCGAACTCCGCCGGGTTCTCGTGGAAGCGGCGGGAGATCTGCTCGTAGATCGGGTCGAAGCGCAGCGACAGGTCGGTGGTGAGCATCGCCGGGGCGATCTTCTTCGACGGGTCGTGGGCCGCGGGCACCGTGCCCTCGCCGGCGCCGTCCTTCGGCTTCCACTGCTTGGCGCCGGCCGGGGACTCGGTCAGCTCCCACTCGTAGCCGAAGAGGTTCTCGAAGAAGTCGTTGCTCCACCGGGTCGGCGTGGTGGTCCAGGTGACCTCGAGGCCGGACGTGATGGCGTCCGCGCCCTTGCCGGTGCCGAAGGTGTTCCGCCAGCCGAGCCCCTGCTCCTCCATCGAGGCGGCCTCGGGGTCGGGGCCGACGTGGTCCGCCGGGCCGGCGCCGTGGGTCTTGCCGAAGGAGTGGCCACCCGCGATCAGGGCGACCGTCTCCTCGTCGTTCATCGCCATCCGGCGGAACGTCTCGCGGATGTCGCGCGCCGCGGCGATCGGGTCCGGGTTGCCGTTCGGGCCCTCCGGGTTGACGTAGATGAGGCCCATCTGGACGGCGCCGAGGGGGTTCTCCAGCTCACGGTCGCCGGTGTAGCGCTCGTCACCGAGCCAGGTGGTCTCGGGACCCCAGTAGACGTCCTCCTCCGACTCCCAGACGTCCGCACGGCCGCCGCCGAAGCCGAAGGTCTCGAAGCCCATCGACTCCAGCGCCACGTTGCCGGTGAGGATCATGAGGTCGGCCCAGGACAGGCTCTTGCCGTACTTCTTCTTGACCGGCCACAGCAGGCGGCGGGCCTTGTCGAGGTTGCCGTTGTCGGGCCAGCTGTTGAGCGGCGCGAACCGCTGCTGACCGGCGCCCGCACCGCCGCGGCCGTCGCTGATGCGGTACGTGCCGGCGCTGTGCCACGCCATACGGATCATGAACGGGCCGTAGTGGCCGAAGTCGGCGGGCCACCAGTCCTGCGAGGTGGTCAGCACCTCGGCGATGTCCTGCTTCACGGCCGCGAGGTCGAGGCCCTTGAACGCCTCGGCGTAGTCGAAGTCCTCGCCGAGGGGGTTGGCCACGGCGGGGTTCTTGGCAAGGATCTTCAGGTTGAGCCGCTCCGGCCACCACTGGCGGTTTCCGCCACCCTGCGTCGGGTGCGCGGCGCGCCCGTGCGCGACCGGGCAGCCACCGGCGCCCTCGGTCTTGGGATCGGTGACGATTGCCTCATGGTTCTCGGACATGGGAATCCTTCCGGACTCGGTGGATCACGGTGCTCACGAACTGCGGGCGATGGAACAGTCGGGGCACAGGCCCCAGTAGATGACCTCGGCCTCGTCGACCGAGAAGCCGTGGTCGTCGGACGCGGTCAGGCAGGGGGCCTCACCGACCGCACAGGCGACGTCGGCGACGGCACCGCACGAGCGGCACACGATGTGATGGTGGTTGTCCCCCACGCGTCCCTCGAACCGGGCCGGACTGCCGGCCGGTTCGATGCGGCGTATGAGCCCCACCCCGGTGAGTGCGTGGAGGGCCTCGTACACGGCTTGGAGGGAGATGTGGCCCACGCGATCGCGGACTGCGGAGGCGATCGCCTCGACGCCGAGATGGTCACCCTCCCGGACGGTCTCGAGCAGTGCGACGCGGGCGGCCGTCACCCGCAGGCCGGCACCGCGGAGCTCCTCGGCGGTGTTCGGGATCTGGGATGCGGTCACGGCGCTGAACCTACCGCTCCAAACACGAGGGATTCAAGAAAACGAATGACCCAAGTTTGACAGCAGGCCGGGTGACTTTTGTCATACTTAGTCGACTTGTGAAGCTTTCATGGCGAAATGTGCGCCGGTGGCCGCGTCGAGCGGAGACCGGGACGGGGCCGACCGCGTGAGGGGCCGGGGCTCCTCACGCGGTCGCCGGCGGTCTTCGTCCGTGTCACCGGTGCGCCGCGGTGACGCCGCAGGGCGTTCACCGCGACGCACCGGTGGTGCGTCAGCCCTCGATGCGGTGCGTGGTCCAGAACGAGGTCAGGTCCGTGGTCGTGGCCGCCTGGGCGGCCGCCTTGAACTCGGCCGTGGTCGAGACGCCGTACCGGTGAGCGGTGGCGTAGTCCTTCAGCAGCTTGGCCATGGCGGTGTCGCCGAGGACGCGTCGCAGATCGTGCAGCGCGCACTTGCCGTAGCCGTAGACGACGGTGGAGTACCGGGAGGAGTGGGCGTCCCAGTAGGCCATCGAGTTGGTGATCTTCTCCGCCGACGAGGCCCAGGAGACGCTGTTCCAGCAGTTGGCGCCCGTCTTGTCAAGCGCCAGGTCGGTGGCGTAGTCGGTGAACGCCTCGTCGAGCCAGGGGCTGTTGTACTCGTCGTCGCCGACGATCCCGTACCACCACTGGTGGCCGATCTCATGGGTGAGCGCCGTGGTGCTGACCAGGTCGAGGACGAAGCCCGGGTACTCCATGCCCCCGAACCAGAGGTTGTTGTCGATCACCGCGTCCAGCTCGCCGTACGGGTAGGCGCCGAAGCGTGCGGCGTGCGCGTCCACGGCGGACTTCGCGGTGGTGAGCATCGACTGCGCGCTGGAGGAGCTGATCCCGGAGACGGAGTAGATGTTGACCGGGACGCCGGCGCTCGAGGAGCCGGAGACCTTGGTGAAGGGGCCGGCGGCCCAGGCGAAGTCACGGACCTTCGAGGCGGTGGCGGTGGTGGTCGTGCGGCCGCCGGTGCCCGGGGTGTCGGTCGATGTGCCGGTGGCGGGCACCAGCAGGCTGCTGGGGTGGTCCAGGGTCACCTGGAAGTCCGCGGCCAGGGAGTAGAAGGACTCGCCGTTGTTCGTGTACGGGTCCAGGTGCCACCCCGTGCCGTCCCGGACCGCGAGGACGGGCAGGGCGTTGCCGACGAAGCTGAACGCCCCGTCGTGGCCGAACCGGTCGGCGCCGCTGGGGACGGTGATGCCCAGGTCGAAGCCGATCGTGGCGGTCTGCCCCTGGGCCAGCGGCGTGGGCAGGTCGACCCGCAGGGCGGTGCAGCCGACCGACAAAGGACCCGCGGTGCCGCCGGTGAGGTTGCGGACGGTGATCGGCGGGGCGGAGCACGTGCCGTGGTAGTTGTCCCACAGCCTCAGATACACCTCGGTGAGCGCGGTGGAGGAGGCGTTGGTGAAGGTCGCGCTCTCGTGGCCGGTCCAGACGGTGCCGCTCGAGTCGCTGCTCAGACTGACGGTGTAAGAGGGGGCGGCGGGGGTGCGCGTGGAGTCCGCAGGCGGGGTCGTACCCCCGTCCGAGGTGTCGAGGGCGACGTCGTCGAGGACGAAGCTCGTCTGGAGGCTGGAGTCCTCGGAGCCGGAGAAGGCGAGGGACACGGTCTGGCCCGCGAACGCCGAGACGTCGAACGACTTCTGCACGTACCCGGTGTTCCTGTCGAGATTCGAGTACGTCGCCAGGGTCGTGCCGCCGATCTTCGCGGTCAGCTTGTCGTAGGCGACGGACGACGTCGTCTCGGCGGTGTCGATGTGCAGCCAGAACGTGAGGCGGGCGCTGCCGCATCCGGCCGGGATCGAGACGGACTGCGAGAGGCTGTCGGTCCGGGTCCTGCCGGTACCGTCCAGCCAGGCGAAGCCGGTTCCGCCGTGAGCGGTCTGACCGGCACGGCTGGTGATCACGGTGGTCGGGGACTGGGTCCAGGGCGATGTGCCGCTCTCGAAGCCGCTGTTGGCGACCACCTGGGCCGGGGAGCAGGCGGCGGGCGCCGCGGGCGCCGCGGACGCCGAGGTGACGGGGAGCGACAGTGCGGCCATCGTCGCGGCTGCGAGCGCGCCTGCGGCGAGGGCCTTGTGGGGGGTTGGTCTCACACGAAACTCCTTTGCGGCGGCCGGGTTTCCGGCCTGCTCGGTGGCCGACGGCCGACGGGGTGCGTCGGAGGTCGGCCGCGGGTCTGCGCGTACCGGTTTGCGTGATCGCTGGGGAGAGACGTCCGCCGTGTCCGCCCTGCGGGCAGGCCGACGGCCGTCAAGAGCGTGACAGGTTTGACAAGAACATGCCACCACAGACCCTCGGGCGCCCAGGGGGCGCGTCCGCCGGTGTCCGGAGCCGGTCCCGTCGTTTGAAGATCACGTACAGCGTGGTGCGGACGATCCCGCTCAGGGCGTGGCGGCGGACTGTCCGTCGCTGATCAACAGCTGGAGGCGGCGCAGGCGGTCCGAGGTATCCGTGCCCGGCACGGGTTGGAGCATGAGAAGCCGTTGCCGGGACAGTGGGCTGGCGAGAACGACACAGTCCAGATCGAGGTGCCCCACGTGCCGGTGGAACACCGTCTTGGTCGGGCAGTGCAGCGTCGACACCCGGTGCCGGTCCCACATCTCGGCGAACTCCGTGCTGGCTTCGCGCAGATCGGAGACCAGTGTCGCCGCGGCGGGATCATGGCCGCGCTGCGTGACTGTGGCTCTGAGGTCGGCCACATACGACAGGCTGGTCGCCTCTTCCTCCTGCGGCGACGGAGAGCGCAGTACGGAACGCCAGCGCGCGGAGGTGAACCACTGCCACGTCAGGTTCTTCTCGTGGCCGGGCCGGTCGGTGAACGAGCCGAACAACGCGAGGTTCAAAGGGTTCTGTACGACGACGTTGGAGAGGTCGTCGGAGATGAACGCGGGGGTCGTGGCCGCCACGGCGTCCAGTGTGTACGCCAGCCCCGGGTCGACGTAGTCCGCCGGCTCGGCCGGTGTCGGCGGCGCATGCCCGGCCAGCAGATACAGATGGTGTCGTTCGTCGGGTGTCAGCCGCAGGGCGGTCGCGATGCCCGCCAGCATCGAGGCCGAGGGCTGAGGCCCGCGTGCCTGCTCAAGGATTTCGTAGTAGGCGGTGGACATGTTGGCCATCGCCGCCACCTCGTCGCGGCGCAGCCCGGGAGTACGGCGCCGGGTGCCGGGGGCGAGGCCGAGGTCCTCCGGACGCAGGGCCGTACGGCGACGGCGGAGGAAATCTCCCAACTGGATCCGGTCCGCCGTCCGGGTACCCGGGGTGGGCCTCCAGTCCGGGTCGGTCCCGGGGATCGGATCGCGGGCCGCGTCGAGAGGGTGCGTCATGAGCCGCATCGTCGCACTTGAGCCGTCGCCCCGCGCAGACGGGCCGATGGCGACCGCCCGTTTTATCCACCGTTCGTCACTACGTGGCTGAGCCGTATTCCTGTCAACCGCGAATGATTACGGTCCCCTTGGGCCCAGTCGGGCCGGTGGAGACGAAAGTCGGGAGAGACCAGCATGCAAGCCGCAACCCCCGTCGTCCTCGTTCATGGTTTCTGGCACGGGAGTTGGTGCTGGAGTCTGGTCAGCGAGCAACTCGCGAGCCGTGGCGTCGCCTCGGTCGCCGTGGACCTCGACGGACACGGTCTGAAGAGCCGCTCGCCCCGATCCCGGTGGCGGCGACCGTTCGACCCCGGTGCCTTTGCGGTGGAGCCCTCGCCGGTCGCCGGGATCACGGCGTCCTCCGCTGCCGCGAGCCTGGTCGAGCAGGTGCGGCACGTCGGACACGGGCGGCCGTGTCTGGTCGTGGCGCACAGCATGGGCGGCACCGTGGCCACCGCCGCCGCGGAACAGGCGCCGGAGCTGTTCGCCGAACTCATGTACCTGGCGGCGTTCGCCCCGGTCGGCGGGATGCCGACGGCGCACTACATCGGCTTGCCCGCGAACGCGGGAGAGCTGGTGGCGAACGGGCTCTCGGCGGACCCGGCTTCCGTCGGCGCACTGCGCTTCGACACGGGCGACAGCGACCGGTGGGCCGCCATCCGCGAGGCGTTCTACAACGACGACATCGACAGGCCGACCGTCGAGGCGGCCATCTCCATGCTGACGCCCGACGCACCCGCCGGCATCGCCTCCGAACCGGTCACCGTGACCGCCGAACGGTACGGTGCGGTCCCGCACAGCTACGTCGTCTGCGCCCGGGACAACGCGATACGGCCCGCGTTGCAGCGCCTCATGATCGGCGAGATCGACGCCATTTCGGCCGAGCCGACGACGGTCGTGGAATTCGACTCCTCACACTCGCCTTTCCTCTCGCAACCGGCCGCCCTCGCGGAGGTCATCCAGGCGGCACACATGGCGGCACACCGGCCTGACCGGGTGCGGACCGCCGGCGTGTGACGCGGTCCGGGCATGCGTGGATGTGCCGGCGCCGAACACCTCACCGTCACCGAGAGCCGGCAGCGGGGCTTCGAGTGGGGTGCGCGCTCGACCCTAGACGAGTAAGTCCTATGTCCTGGGCCGACGATCAGGCATGAAGAGAGGGTGTTCAAGATCATGTTGTGACGCAAGACCTGAACACCCTCCTGACCGCACTGTACGTGAAGATCGACGACGAGCTGGGAGGACCGCGATGGATGGGCAGACCGCCTGTGCTGACCGACTCCGAACTGGTCTGTGTCGCGGTCGCCCAGGCGATGCTTGGCTTCACCTCCGAGGCTCACTGGCTGCGCTATGCCCGCAAGCACTTGCGGGGCCTGTTTCCGTACCTGCCGCAGCAGTCCGGCTACAACAAGCGGCTGCGGGCCGCGCTCGGCCTGGTCAAACGGGTCATCCGGATGCTCGCCAAGTCGAGCGACTTCTGGCTCGACGACTGCTGGATCGTGGACTCCACCCCGGTGCCCTGTGGCATGTCCCGGCCCACGGTGAAGCGCTCGGACCTGGCGGGATGGGCGGGCTACGGCTACTGCGCCAGCCACTCGCGGTTCTACTGGGGGTTGAAGCTGTACCTGGTGTGCACGCCAGCGGGGATGCCGATCCTGTGGGCCCTGGCCGACCCGAAGATCGGCGAACGAGAAGTACTGGGCGCGATGCTCGAAGTCGACGCGGGCGTGGCGGCCGAGCACGACGGCATCCTCCTGATCTGCGACAAGGGGTTCGCGGGCCGGGACTTCGAAACGCTGCTGGGCGAGTACGGCATCACGATGCTGCGGCCGTCGCGCAAGGATGAGAAGGCCCGCTACGGCGAGCCGATGCTCAAGAAGGTCCGGCAGCTGATCGAGTCGGTCAACGACACCCTCAAGGGCCAGCTCGACCTGGAAGACCACGGCGGCCGTTCCTTCGAAGGCGTCGCTGTCCGCGTCGCCCAGCGCATCCTCGCGATGTCCGCCGCCATCTGGCACAACAACGCAACCAACGCCCCAATCACCCGGTCACTGATCGCCTACGACCACTGACCGGCGATCGGACTTACTCGTCTAGAGCCAGTCCCGTCGCTTGAAGATCACGTACAGACTGGCGCACACAACGCCCATCAAGCCGATCGCGAAGGGGTACCCGAACCCCCAGTGCAGTTCGGGCATGTGGGAGAAGTTCATGCCGTAGATCGTGCCGACGAGTGTGGGAGCGAAGAGAATCGCGGCCCAGCTGGAGATCTTCTTGAAGTCGTCTACCTGGGAGCGCTGACCCGCGGTGATGACACTGGGATCGCCTCTGGCCTGGGTTGATCCGTCTTTCTGGGCCTTTCACGCTCGTGCCCGGTTGCGCAGTCGATTCTGCCCACGCGCTCCCCAGCGCCGCTCGTACTCCCCAGATTCTTCCCAGAGGGGGCCGGGGCATGATCGTGGCGGCGTGGTGAAGAAGGTTCGCCGACCATGTGTTCCGGTCACACCTCGTGGCCGAGAGTGGCAGGAGAGTCAGTGCTGCGACGGCCGTAGCGACTACACCGGTGCAACGCATAACGGGCGCTCCTTTCAATTGTCCCGGATGCGACGGGTGGACTCGACGAAGTCCCCGAGCGTAGGCAGGGAGCGGTGGTTGGGCGTCACTGCGCCCTTGGGCGGGGGCGGGGTGTCCGGGCGGTCTATGTCCGGGCACCCCGCCGGGTCTAGTTGTCAGTTGTCGAGTCCGAGGGCGGTCAGGTCGAGAGTGGCTGTGGCTGCGAGGTAGCCGTTGGCGGTGAGGTTGACGTGGTCGCCGGTGTCGTAGTTTTCGGTGCTGTGCCGGCGTCGAGTTTGAGTGGTAGGGGTTCGGTCGTGGAGTTGGGGTCGACGGGTACTGCCAGGGCCGTTTCGGTGTCCGCGTAGCTGACCTTCGGGGTGGTGAAGTCGACTTGGTCGGTGATCCAGGTGTTGGTGTCGGTGCGGTTGGTGTCGACTGCACCGGTCGGCCGGACTGCCGACTGGCTCAGCAAGGTGGAGAGCCGCTCGATGCTGGACACAGCCCGTGTCGCCGCGGGCCAGGCCCATCCACCCGTCCTGATCGCCCGCGAGCGCGACCCCGAGCCGGGCGAGGACAGCACCCGCCCACTGGCCTTCGGAGCCGGTACGCCCGGCGGCGCCCGGCACGCCTGCTACGTGAGGATCTCGGTGATGCCGCGCTCCGCTGCCCGTACGGGATCGCCGTGCCGGTCGGATCGGACGATCGCGGGACGCACCCCCTTGTCCACCAGCGAGAAGAAGCGCTCGGCGAAAGTCCAGTCGGGGGCGCGCCTATCGTCGAGGAGAAGTGCCGTGGTGCGCACCGCAGGGGCCGGCGGCTTGTCGCGGAGGCCGGCGATGAGGGTGGCGAGGCGCCGGCCCGCGGGCTTGATCCGGTTGTCGACGGTGAGCAGGCCGAGGTCGTACTCCAGGTCGGCGAAGCCGGTGAGCCGGCGGTCGATGTCATGGGACGCCCACCAGGTGATGCCCCAGAGCCGGCCCACGCTCAGCGCGGCGGCGGCGAAGGCCTCGGTGAAGTCGGCGATGCCGGCCGCGGGTATCCACTGGGGGGCGACGCCGAACTCCTGCAGCCAGACGGGGCGGTCGGCATTCGGCTGGAAGGCCTTGGCCAGTTCCAGGAGGTACTCGCCGAGATGGTGCGCGGCGGTGGACGGATACCCGTAGCGACCGAGCACCCCCGTGAACTCGATCCAGGCGTGCAGCGGCGTGGCGCTGCCGGTCCCGGCCAGCACCTCGCGGCTGAAGGGCGCGGAGTCGGTGAGCCAGGGTTCATGGTCGAAGCCGGCGACGTGCATGCGTCCCGGCGCCACCTGGTCGCAGTGCCGCAGCAAGCGCCTGGTCCAGGCGTCGCCCTGTTCGGTGCTGATGCAGTTGCCCGGATGGTGCCCCAGCACGTTGGGTTCGTTGGCGATGTCGAAGCCGAGGAAGCGAGGGTGTGAGGCGACCCGCTCAGCAAGTGCCGTCAGCAGGTCGAGCTGTGCGGCGACGGCGTGCGGGTCGGCGAAGAGATTCACCCCGTCGTGCTGCCACGCCGGCCGGAAATAGAAGCCGCTGAGCCATCCGTTCAGGACGGTGACGCTGACGTCGAGCCCGCTGTCGTCCGCAAGGTCCAGCAAGGACGTCAGGCGCGTCAGCGCCGTGGGGCTGATGTGACCGGGGTTGGGCTGGAAGACCGGCCACAGGCAGTGGGCCCTGATGTGGTCCATGCCCAGCGCGGCGACGGCGCGCAGATCGGCGCGCACCGCGGACGGCTCCCAGTCCAGCCAGCTGTACCACCAGCCGCGCGACGGCACGTAGTTCACGCCGAATCTCGGGGGTGCGGTCACTGCTCGGCCCTCCTGATGCGGTCGGACCAGCCGAGCTGGAAGCCCAGCACGCCGGTGAGCTCACGCTGGAACGCCTCGAGCCGCGCCGGGCTGCCCAGCACCGCCCGGGGCGTGCCGCCGGCGTTGAGGCAGTGCGCGGCGAGCGCGCCGGCGGCCTCGCCGATGTTCCACTCGACGGGGTGCAGCCGGTAGCAGCCGTTGGTGATGTGCGTCGTTCCGATGTTCTTGTTCGCCGGGAGCAGGTTTTCCACCCGCTGCGGAATCAGCGCGCCCAACGGGATCTGGAACGGATAGTCGGCGATGTCGATGTACGGGCCGGGCCC
>Ga0102590_1002202_pt1 | contig 24277 bp, 20 predicted proteins | sample AraplaMF_Col_mMF_FD_76859 | JGI IMG/M metagenome (GOLD analysis project Ga0102590, IMG submission 76859) | Arabidopsis root microbial communities from the University of North Carolina, USA - plate scrape MF_Col_mMF | ecosystem: Host-associated > Plants > Roots > Endosphere | place: USA... | reverse complement strand
GGCCGCGCAGAATGCCGGGGATGAAACCCCACAGTGCACCGCCGATCATTCCAGCCAGCAGCATCGATGGCAACAGGATCGCGGCCGGTGTGTTCGGAAAAGCCAGCACCACCGCGGTGCCAAAAATGGCGCCGACGAACAACTGTCCCTCGGCGCCGACGGACACCAGGCCGAGCCGGGCCGGCACGATCGTCGCGAGCGCGCATAACAGGATCGGCGCGGTCTTGACCAGCGTCTCCGACAGCGAATAGGCGTCGCCTGCTGCAAACAGCACCATGTCCAGCAGCGTCCGCACCGGCGGCTTGCCAATCGAAACGAAGAATGCCATGGCGACCAGCAGGAACACGATGGCCATGACCAGGATCGGAGCGAAACGAATGGGATCGACGAGATCACGCCGCATGATCTTGCCTCTCGATACCGGCCATCAGGCGCCCGATACGATCGCGCGAGGCCTGCTCGCGCGGCACCACCGCCACTAGGCGTCCGTCGAACAGCACTGCGATGCGATGCGCATATTGCAGGAGATCGTCGAGATCTTCCGACATCCAAAGCACCGCGCAGCCACGCGCGGCATGATCGAACATGCGCTGCCGCACCGAGTCCGCCGCAATCAGGTCCAGGCCCATGGTCGGATAACAGGCGACGAGCAAGTCCGGCGCGCCGGATAATTCCCGGGCGATCACCAGCTTCTGCAGGTTGCCGCCCGACAGCGAGCTTGCCGCAAGGCGCGGGTTGTTCGGGCGCACGTCGTACTTCGCGATCAGCCGAGCAGCAAGATCCATGCCGGTGGAGCCGCCCAGGAACGGTCGCTGCCGCAACCGCCTGAGCTCAAGGTTCGCAGCGACGTCGAGATCGGCGACCACGGCGTTGTCAATCGGGCGCTCCGGAATATAAGCGATCGTGCTGATTGCAGGCGGCAGTCCGCTGTCGAGACAGGCCAGCGAAACCCCGTCGAGGGTGACTTCACCCGCGGCCAGCGGCATCAGGCCGGCGATGGCTTCGGCGAGCGCGGTCTGGCCGTTACCGACGACACCGGCGACGCCGACGATCTCGCCGCCGCCGACACTCAGCGTCAACCCGCGGATCGGGCTATTGGAATGTCCGGCGGCGGTGGAAAGCCCGATGATCTGCAGCCGCGGCACCTGTGACCTGAGGCGCACCGGCGTTGCCCGACTCGTCACGGTCCGGCCGACCATGGCGCTGACGATATCATCGGAGGATTTCGCGGTGGCAGCCCCCTGCTCCACCAACCGGCCGCGCCGCATCACCGCGACCCGATCGGCGCACGATGTCACATCGGCGATTTTGTGCGTGATGAAGATGACGGCCTTGCCTTCCGCCGCCAAGTGTCTGACGAAGCCGTGCAGCCGCGCGGTTTCATCCGGCGTCAACACTGAGGTCGGCTCGTCGAGAATGACCAAGCGCGGATCGAGATTAAGCACTTTTGCCAGTTCAACGACCTGACGCTCACCGACGGCGAGGTCGCTGACGCGGCGGCGGGCATCGAGCTTCGGTGCCAGCCGGTTCAGCCAGACAAGGATATCATTCATCACTGGCCGGCGCCTGCCCTGCCACCACGGCGCTCTGGGCGATGCGGCCAGCAGATTCTCGAGTACACTCAGATTCGGCAACAGCGAAAATTGCTGGAATACCATGCCGATACCAACGGCCATGGCGTCGCGCGGCGAACCGAAAATGACCTGCCGGCCGTCGATCTCAATGCGGCCGGTATCTGGCGGATAGAGCCCGTATAGCAGACGCATCAGCGTGCTCTTGCCGGCGCCGTTTTCGCCTAAGAGCGCCAGAACCTCACCCGGAAACACATCGAGGTCGACGGCGTCGTTGGCCATGACCATGCCGAAGCGCTTGCAAACCCCGCGCATGACGATGAGAGGTTGCTTGTCTGCCGAAGCTGCGATGGCCATGCCGCCCTCAATCGATGGCAAAGATGGCATCGACCTCGACGGCGGCGCCTTGCGGCAGGCTAGCGACGCCGATGGCTGTTCGCGCGTGAAGGCCTTGCTCGCCGAACAGCGCGTGGATCACGTTCGATGCACCGTTGATTACCTGGGGCACCTGCTGATAATCCGGCGCGCAGTTGACGAAGCCGCCGACCCGCAGGCAGGCGGTGACGCGATCAAGCGAACCGTCGCATGCTTCACGCAGTGCCGCGAGCAGATTGAGCGCGCAGATCCGCGCGGCGTCCTGTCCGTCCTCGAGGACGTGATCGACGCCGAGCTTGCCGCGATACTTCACCACGCCGTTCCACTCGCAGATCTGGCCGGCCAGGTAGATCCGGTCCTTGTCCCGGCGGAACGGCACGAAATTGGCGATCGGCGTCGGTACATTCGGCAGCGAGATTCCGAGTTCGCGCATGCGCGCTTCAGCGGAGGTCTTGACCATCACATCAGCCATTTTCATTCCAGAACGAAGTTGACACGCCGCCAGCGGCGTCACCGGGCGGACAATCCGGCCACAATGTCAGCCGACCGCGTGACGAAGCCGAACAGCAGTTTGACGTTGTAAAGCACGGCCTGCACGCAGTAGTCCGGCGACGTGGTCGCGGTGGCGTCTTCGATCAGAACCGTGTCGTAGCCGAGGAAGCTTGCGTCTTCCAGGGTCGTCATCACGCACTGGTCCATGTTGACCCCGGCGATCAGCAGCGTCTTGATCCCGAGGTTTCGCAGCACCGAATCGGTCTCGGTATCCCAGAAGGCGCTGAAACGGTGTTTGACGATCTGGATATCTTTGGTGCCGGGATTGATCTCGTCAACCACCTCCGCGCCCCAGCTGCCGCGGGCAATGACTTCGGAGCGCGTGCCCGGCACCGGTTCGGCCAATCCGGGCTCATCACCACGCGGGCTGTGGGCGTGACGCAGCGAAGGATGAATGTTGAGGAGGTCCTTGCGAACGCCCCAATTGACCCAGACGACGGGGATCGACTGCTGCCGGAAGGCTGCGACGAGTTTCGAAATGGGCTCGATCGGCTTGCGGTTCGGCGAGATGTCGATGCCGCGCGAATCTAGCCAGCCGCCCTCGGTGCAGAAATCATTCTGCATGTCGACAATCATCAGCGCCGTCTTGTGGGCATCGATGACGATATTCTGAGGCTCGGCCGCGATCGCAAGCGGCCGTGGGGGCCGAGCCTTTCGTGTCATGTCGACAGTGTCGGCCGTGACCAGCCAGGATTGCCCGGGGCCCGCGCCCATCTCGACGGCCAGTTCGGTAAGGGGCGCGTTTTTCGTGCTCATGATGCCTCCTGCGCTGATCAGACCGCGACGCCTATTTAGTCGAACCGGTGACACCCTTGACGAGGTAGTCCATCGACTCGATAGCGGTGAGCGCAAGCTTTTCACCTTCCGGCGCGGCCGGCGAGCCGTCCTGTTTCGCGATCGGGCCCGTCCACACCACCTTCTTGCCGGCGATGATGTCGGCCTTGACCGCCAGCACCTTGGCCTGAACGTCCGCCGGTACCGACGCTCCGAAGGGATCGAAGACCGCAGCACCGCTGGCCAGATTGCCGCGCACCAGCGACGGTTTCCATGTACCGGCCCTCACTTCTTTCACCAGATTTTCCATCATCGGCCCCCAATTCCAGGACACGCCGGTGAGCCACGCCTTCGGCGCGCGGTCGTGGATATCGACGTCCTTGCCGATCATGTAGATGCCGCGCTTCTCGGCGGTCTGTGCGATGGTGATCGGGCTGTCGACCTGCTCGGCGACCACGTCGATGCCCTGATCGGCGAAAGCATTGACGGCCTCGGTTTCCTTCTGAGGCTCCCACCACGCACCGGTCCATACCACCGTGGTCGTCGCCTTGGGATTGACCGACTGCGCACCCAGCGTGAAGGCGTTGATCGAGCGGAACAGCTGCGGGATCTGGAACGCGCCGATGAAGCCGAGCCTGCCGGTCTTGCTCACCGATCCCGCGACCATCCCGGCCAGATACATGCCATCGTCGGAATCCGCCCAGTAGGTACCGACGTTGTTCGAGGTCTTGGCGCCACCGGCATGCAGGAACGTCACCTTGGGATATTTCTCGCCGAGCTTGATCGCCTCGTCGAGGTAACCGTAGCTTGTCGCAAAGATGATCTGGTTGCCTGAATTGATCAGCCGTTCCATCACCCGCGTCACCTCTGCGGTTTCCGGCACGCCCTCAAAGGCCGTGGTGGTCACGCCGGGGATCTTGCTCTCGACGTATTTGCGGCCGAGATCCATCGAGGTGTTGTAGCCGAAGTCGGCGGCGGGGCCGACATAGATGAAACCGATCTTGGTGTCTTGCGCGGCGGCTGCGCCGGCGAAGCCGCCGGCCAGCAGCACCCCGAGCGCCAGTTTCCGAAGTGCCGTCATTTACCCCTCCTGGTCAGGCCGGCTGCATCCAACATGCCGGACGTAAGTAATAATATACTTACCAGAGCATATAATGTGCCAGCCGGCCACGCCACGCCCGTACAACGAGAAGCGTGCGGTTCGAACCCCGGCAAGGCGAGTCGGACGCGGTCTGCAGAAAAGCTTTTATTCCGCCGGATCAGTGTTTTAGCTGAGAGCGCCGATCGCGCAGATTGCAATTGCGGCTGCCTGGGCGGGTATGATCGAAGCCACGTCAGGGCCAGAGGTGCCCTTCATTGCCGGCTGAAATTTTAAGCAGGGGGCAGCGATTTTGGGCAGTCCGCCTCGTTATTTTATGCCGCGACAGAGCGGACCACGACATCCCGCGCGATCTTTTTGTGCTGCGCCAGCCACTCCGGTTTGAAGATGTCCTTCTCGAAGATCACCGACAGCGTGTAGCCGTTTGACAGGTGGAAATAGCTGAGACTGACCATCAGAACGTAGAGGTGGAGCGGATCCAATCCCTTGCGAAACTGACCAGTCGCCTCGCCGCGGCCGACGATCTTCTCCAATTGGGTGATGACCGGCGATGAGATCACGGGAGTCCGCTTCGAACGCTTGAGGAATTTTGCCTTCAGCAGGTTTTCGCCACTGAGCAGGCTGATCAGCCTCGGATGGGCGGCGAAATGGTCGTAGGTGAACTCAAACAGCTGAAGCATGGCGTCCATCGGCGGCGTATCGTCGTCGAAATCGAGCTTCAGCTCTTCGGTCCGCAGTTCGGCCAGGGCCTCCTCCAGCACCGCGATGTAGAGCCCTTCCTTGCCGCCGAAATGGTGGTAGATCATCCGGATATTGGCCCGCGCCGATGCGCAGATGGATTCGATGCGCCCGCCCGCGAACCCCTTTGCGGCGAATTCATTGATCGCCGCGCGCAAGATGCGCTCGCGGGTGTCAACGACAGGCCTGGCTCTGGCAAGTTTCACTTTCGGCTTCGCGGCACGCGCCGGCGGCATCCTGGACTCTCCGGGTAAGTAAGTCTTGACTTACTACGGCACCTGCCAGTTGGCCAGCGCGGCCAGGCTCGCCGTCGCACCGAGTTTCTTTATCGCGGATGATTCGCAAGGTCCTAACTCGTAACACCACATTGCCGGTCGGCGGTTCGCCGCGGCGCGGACAGCAGGCGCGGCCAGGCCGAATGCGTCGGTTTGGCGCAGGTTTCCTGCCGCTCATTGCAAAACATTAATTCCGCGGCCAGCCAACGGTAAGGCGCGACGCCCTATCTCCATCGTTATCAGACGCAGAGAGCGCCTTCCTTCAAGCCATGGAGATCCCTCGTGACAGACCAAAATTCCGATTCGTCCCGCCCAAAGCAGCGCTCGGTCTTCTCCGCCCGCAAGCTCGCCCTGATGGCGACCGTCGTGGCCGGTCTCGGCGCCGGCGCCTATGGCTTCGGTCCCTCGCCCGAGCACTACAATATCTTCGCCAGCCCGGCGCACGCCCAGGTCAATACTGACGTCAGCAAGGTCGCGCAGCCGACCGGATTCGCCGACATCGTGCAGCGGGTGAAGCCGTCGGTGATTTCGGTGAAGGTCACCATGGGCGACAAGGTCGCCGATGCCAGCGACGACTCGTCCGATCCGTCGGGAGCGCCGATGGAAAAATTCTTCCGCCAGTTCGGCGGATCCGACGGCCTGCCGCCAGGCCTGCGCCAGCACCGCGGCGGACGCGGCGTCATGATGGGCCAGGGCTCCGGCTTCTTCATCTCGCCGGACGGCTACGCCGTGACCAACAACCACGTGGTCGATGGCGCGGACAAAGTCGAGGTCACCACCGACGACGGCAAGACCTACAAGGCCAAGGTGATCGGCACCGACAAGCGCACCGATCTCGCCTTGATCAAGGTCGAAGGCGGCACTGACTTCCCGTTCGCCAAGCTCGCCGGCGGCAAGCCGCGGATCGGCGACTGGGTGCTCGCGGTCGGCAATCCGTTCGGCCTCGGTGGCACCGTCACCGCCGGCATCGTCTCGGCCAGCGGCCGCGACATCGGCAATGGCCCGTATGACGACTTCATCCAGATCGATGCGCCGGTCAACAAGGGCAATTCGGGTGGCCCCGCCTTCAACATGCAGGGCGAAGTGGTCGGCGTGAACACCGCGATCTATTCGCCGTCCGGCGGCAGCGTCGGCATCGCGTTCTCGATCCCCGCGCCGACGGTGCAGAGCGTAGTCGCGCAGCTCAAGGACAAGGGTTCGGTCAACCGCGGCTGGATCGGCGTCCAGATCCAGCCGGTTACGCAGGACATCGCCGACAGCATGGGTCTGAAGAAGACAGAAGGCGCATTGGTGGCGGAGCCCCAGGCCAACGGTCCAGCGGCAAAGGCCGGCATCGAATCCGGCGACGTCATCACCGCGGTGAACGGCGAAGCGATCAAGGACGCCCGCGAGCTCGCCCGCACCATCGGCACCTTCGCGCCGGGAACCGCGGTGAAGCTGAACGTGCTGCACAGAGGCAAGGACACTGTCGTCAATCTGACGCTCGGGCAGTTGCCCAACGCGCAGCAGGCCAAGGCTGACGTGGATCAGGGCAGCCAGGACAGCGGCGCGCCGCGGCTCGGGCTGAGCGTCGCACCGGCGAGTTCGGTTGCAGGTGCCGGCAAGACCGGCGTCGTCGTGACCGGCGTCGATCCCAACGGCAAGGCCGCCGACCGCGGCTTCAAGGAAGGCGACGTCATTCTCGAAGTCGCCGGCAAGGCCGTCAGCAATCCCGTCGACGTCCGCGACGCGCTCAAATCCGCGCAGGCCGACAACAAGAACACCGTGTTGATGCGGGTCCGCACCGGCGACGCCTCGCGCTTCATCGCGGTGCCGCTCGGCAACGGCTGAAGATTGATATCGATCGGCAGCCCTGCCCGCAGGGCTGCCGATCTTTTTTGCGGATAGTCAGCCGCGGATTTCTGGATTAGATGCCGCGCATGCCATCCGCCTGTTTTGGAACCGATTCCCGTGACCAGCGACGAGCTTCTGCTCTACCTCACCCGGAACGGCATCGCCGCGACCACCGCCGAGCACCCCGCGCTGCATACGGTCGAGGAATCGCGGCGACTGCGCGGCGATATCCCGGGACTGCACACCAAGAACCTGTTCTTGCGCGATTCGAAGAAGAGTTTCTTCCTCGCGGTGATGGACGAAGCCAGCACTGTCGACCTCAAGGCGCTTCGCACCAGGATCGGCGCCCCAGGGAACCTGTCGTTCGGAACGCCGGAGATGCTGCTGGAACTGCTCGGCGTCACGCCGGGATCGGTGTCACTGCTCGGGCTGATCAACGATCGCGACAAACAGGTCACCGCGGTGATCGAGCAAAAGCTGCTCAACGCCGATGTCGTCAACTGTCATCCGCTGACCAATGAGCGCACCACCTCGTTGGTGCCCGCTGATGTGCTGAAATTCCTGGCGCTGACGGGTCACGAGCCGTTGCTCGTGACCGTGGATGATGATCGGAACAACGCGGTCGTCTTGTAAGGCGCTGCCCCGTCACTGCATCGCAGTGCAACTGTTGCTACCGCTGCATCCGCATGATCTGATCCATCGGCATCATGTTGTGGTTCAGATTGGTCATGATCCACAGCGATCCACCGAGCAGCAGCACGACGATCAAGACGCCGAACGCCAGCGCCATCACGTTGTTGGTGTTGTCTGCCCCGGTGGTGATGTGCAGGAAGAACACCAGATGGACGCCCATCTGGGCGATCGCCAGCACCACCAGCGCCACCGGAATGCTCGGCGTCCAGACCAGATCCGTGCCGGCGATGAAGAACGAGGTTGCGGTCAACAGGATCGCCAACCCGAGACCCACCACATAGCCCAGCACCGCAGATCCGACGCCACCGGCCCCGGTGCCCTCATCGCCGGGAGACACATCGGATGCCATTGGCCCGTGCTCGTCATGGCTCACATGCTCGCTCATTGCGTCACTCCCATCAGATAGACCACCGAAAACAGCGCCACCCAGATGATGTCGAGCGCGTGCCAGAACAGCGCGAAGCACAGAATGCGACGTTCGATGTCGGCGCGAAAACCCTTGGCATTGACCTGCGCCATCATGGTCAGCAGCCAGAGGACGCCGGCGGAGACGTGCAGGCCGTGGCAGCCCACCAGCGTGAAGAAAGCGGAAAGAAATGCGCTGCGCGACGGCCCGGCGCCGTGCTGTACCAGGGCGACGAACTCCTTCAATTCCAGCCCGAGAAACGCCAGTCCCAACAGGCCGGTCGCCGCCATCGCGACATAGAACCAGGACTTGCGACGCACGCCGACCGCGATGCTGGCAAGACCGCAGGTAAAGCTGGACAGCAACAGGCACGCGGTCTCGATCGCGGCACTCCTGAGATCGAACAGGTCGGCGCCGGCCGGCCCGCCGGCGGTCTGGTCGACCAGCACGGCGTAGGCGGCAAAGAACGCCGAGAACATCACGATGTCGCTGAGCAGGAAGATCCAGAAGCCGAAACCGACGATGATCCGCTTTGGCGCCGGCCCGGCATGATACGGCACTGACGCCATGTGATGGGCGTGATCGGATGGCATCGACACCGCGGTCATGCTGCGGACCTCGCCGACGCCAGCGCGGCGCGGCGCTTCGCCAGATGATCGCGATCGATCCGCTCGACGATCTCGGCCGGAATCAGCTGCTCGTCCTCGTCGCGCCAGGCGAACACCACGAAGGTGGCATAGGCGCCGACAAGGCCGGCAGCGACCAGCCACCAAATATGCCAGATCAGCGCAAAGCCCATGATCGTGGCGAAGAACGCGCAGATGAATCCGGTCGGCGAATTGCGCGGCATCTCGATCGCCTCGTAAGGCGTCGCCACATCGGCGTTCGCGGACGCGGCCGCCTTCTGCTTCATGGCCCAATAGGCATCCGGACCCGAGACCTTGGGCATCACCGCAAAGTTGAAATCCGGCGGCGGCGAGGCCGTCGACCATTCAAGCGACCGGGCATCCCAGGGATCGCCGGTTGCGTCGACCAGTTCGGCGCGATGCCGGATGCTGATCACAAGCTGGACGATCTGCAGGAGGATGCCGATCATGATAAGCACCGCACCGAGCGCCGCCACGATCACCCACGGCCGCCATTCCGGCACGTCGTAGTGCTGCATGCGCCGCGTCATGCCGAGCAGGCCCAGGACATAGAGCGGCATGAAGGCGACGTAGAAGCCGATGATCCAGAACCAGAATGCGGCGCGGCCGAGGCCTTCGTGCAGCCGAAAGCCGAACGCCTTGGTGAACCAGTAGGTGTAGCCGGCGAAAGCCCCGAACAGCACGCCGCCGATGATCACGTTGTGAAAATGTGCGACCAGGAACAGGCTGTTGTGCAGCACGAAGTCGGCCGGCGGCACTGCCAACAGAACGCCGGTCATGCCGCCGAGCACGAAGGTTACCATGAAGCCGATCGACCACAGCACCGGCGCCGAAAAACGGACACGGCCGCCATACATCGTGAACAGCCAGTTGAACACCTTGACGCCGGTTGGCACCGCGATGATCATGGTGGCGATGCCGAAGACCGCATTGACGTCGGCGCCGGCGCCCATGGTGAAGAAGTGATGCAGCCATACCATGAATGACAGGATGCAGATCGCCATGGTCGCCATCACCATCGAGCGATAGCCGAACAGCGGCTTGCCGGAAAACGTCGAAAACACCTCGGAAAAGATGCCGAAGGCGGGCAGCACCAGGATGTAGACCTCGGGATGTCCCCAGGCCCAGATCAGATTGACGAACATCATGACGTTGCCGCCGGCCTCGTTGGTGAAGAAGTGGAAGCCGAGGTAGCGGTCCAGCAGCAGCATGGCCAGCGTCGCGGTGAGGATCGGAAACGCCGCCACGATCAACAGATTGGTCGCCAGCGAGGTCCAGCAGAACATCGGCATCCGCAGATAATTCATTCCGGGCGCGCGCATCTTGAGGATGGTCGTCACCAGGTTGATGCCGGAGACCAGCGTGCCGACGCCCGATATCTGCAGCGACCATAGATAATAGTCGACGCCGACACCCGGCGAGTAGGCCAGTTCCGACAGCGGCGGATAGGGCAGCCAGCCGGTACGGGCGAATTCGCCTATGATCAGCGAGATGTTGACGAGCAACGCACCGGTGGCAGTGAGCCAGAAGCCGACCGAATTGAGCGTCGGAAAGGCGACGTCGCGGACGCCGAGTTGCAGCGGCACCACGAAATTCATCAAGCCGATCATGAACGGCATGGCGACGAAGAATATCATGATGGTGCCGTGCGCCGAAAACACCTGGTTATAGTGCTCCGGCGGCAGATAACCCTGCGCCTGGAACGCCAGTGCCTGCTGGGAACGCATCATGATAGCGTCGGAAAAGCCGCGCAGCAGCATGACCATCGCCAGCAGCGTGTACATCACGCCGATCCGCTTGTGATCGACGCTGGTGATCCATTCCCGCCACAGATAGGGAAAGTGTCCCTTGAGAAACACCCAGGCCAGCACGGCGAGAATGGCCAACGCCACGACGCCCGATGCGATCATCGGTATCGGCTGGTCGAACGGAATGGCGTCCCAGCTCAACTTACCGAGCAGCATTGTTACCTCCCGACCGCGGCGAAACCGACGTTTTCGGCGACGCCGCCGGCGGCCCCTCGCCGGGCGGGATCGCCTGGGTCGCGATCTGCTGGAACAGATCCGGCTGGCCGAGCCGGAAGGTTGCCGTGTCGACTTTCGTGCCCTGCCTGGCCAGTTCGGCGTAGCGCGCCGCATCGAGCTCGAGGTCCGATTGGCTGGCGTTTGCGGCCCAGTCGGCAAACTCCGGCGCCGAGACGACGCGCACCTCGAAACCCATGTTGGAAAACCCATCGCCGGAAAATTGCGCGGAGAGGCCGCGAAGCACGCCGGGCTTGTCGGCGAGCAGGTTGAGCCGCGTGGTCATGCCGTTCATGGTATAGATCATGCTGCCGAGTTGCGGGATGAAGAACGCATTCATCACGCTGGCCGAGGTCAGCGAGAAATGCACCGGTACACCAGCCGGCAGTGTCAGGGTGTTAACGGACGCGACCTTCTGGCCGGGATAGATGAACAGCCATTTCCAGTCGAGCGAGACCACCTGAATGTCGAGCGGGGGCTGCGTTGAGGCGATCGGCCGCCTTGGATCGAGCTGATGTGCGCCGATCCAGGTGACGCCGCCGAGCAGCATGACCACCAGCGCGGGAATTGCCCAGACGATCAGTTCGATCCGTCCGGAATACTCCCATTCCGGAAGATATTTCGCCTTGGTGTTGGAAGCCCGGAACCACCAGGCAAAGCCGAACGTCGCCACGATGGTTGGAATGACGATCGCCAGCATGATGGCCACGGAGTCGATCAGAATGGACTTCTCAGCGGCGCCGATCGGACCCTGCGGATCGAGAATGTTCATGACAATCGCCGCTGAAGGCTGGCTGCTGGATCGGGAAGCCCGACGCAAGCGTCTGGGCACGGGACACGTCCCGGCGGGAATAACCTGCCAAAACGCGCGGCACGCGGCAAAGTTTCATCTTCCCCGCATTCGGTGACGGGAGATCAAAGAAGGACGGCATCGTTGGTCGCATACGGGGCCTCAGGCCGATATCGACTGATTTGCCGCTGCCGCAAGCACGAGAACGGTGGAACAAGATCACTAATTTGTAATTTGCTCGAAAGGCTCCGGGGTAGACATTGCAACCACGTCGGAGCGACGCCCTGCTTTTGCAACATCGACAAAACCCGGAGTGAACATGTCAAAAACGGTCGCGGAAGGTCTGGTCGACGTACTCGGACAGATCGGCGTCAGGCAGATCTTCGGATTGATCGCGACTCGCTCAATCCGCTGGCCGATGCGGTGAGACGCAGCGACATCGAATGGGTCGGCGTGCGGCACGAGGAAGGCGCCGCGCTGGCCGCCGCGGGACAAGCCAAGCTCACCGGCAAGCTCGGCGTTTGCGCTGGGACCACGGGACCGGGCAGCACGCATCTCGTTGCCGGCCTCTACGAGGCCAGCCGCGATCACGCGCCGGTGCTGGCGCTATCCGGCGAGATGCCGCGCAAGATGAAAGGCACCGACTTCTTCCAAACCACCGAGCCTGATCTGCTGTTTCGCGACGTTTCGCTCTACACCCAGACGATCTCCTCCGCAGCACAAGCGCCCGGCGTGGTCCATCAGGCCATCGCCGCGGCCTATGCCGGTCCCGGCGTCGCACACCTGACCTTGCCGCAGGACGTGCTCTCGGCAAAGGCCGAGGGCGCCACCTCGAGCGTCGGCACGCTGAAGCCGCGCGCCGAAATTTCGCCGGACAATAACGACGTTACCGAGATGGCGCAGCGCATCGACAATGCCGGCAGCGTCGTCATCATGTGCGGCGCCGGTTGCGGCGGCTCCGCCGAATTGCTGCGCGCGCTGTCCGACCGGCTGAGGGCGCCGCTGGTGCACTCGGTGCGCGGCAAGGAATTCATGGCCTATGACGATCCACGCTGGATGGGCGGGCTCGGCATGATCGGCACCAAGGCGGTCTACAACGCCGTGCAGAATTGCGACCTACTGCTGATGGTCGGCACCGACTATCCCTATTCGAACTTCCTGCCGTCGAAAAAGCAGGTCATCCAGATCGACGAGCGACCGATGGTGCTTGGCCGACGCACGCCAACCGCCTTCGGCGTCACCGGTTCGGCGCGACCGACGTTGAAGCTGCTGCTCGACAAGGTCGCGGCCAAGAGCGACCGCAAATTCTTCGACCGTGTCACCCACGAACGCCGAAAATGGGACGAGATGCTGGACAAGCAGGCCGACCTCGGGCGCAGCAAGGATCTCATCCATCCGCAGGCGGTGGCCCGGGCGGTCAGTGATCTTGCCAGGCGCGACGCCACCTTCGTTTTCGATACCGGGCTGAATACGTTATGGTCCGCCAACTGGATCAGGCAGAGCGGCTCGCAGCGCATCATCGGCTCGTTCAACAATGCGGCGGTCGGCACCGCGATCGGCCAGGCCAATGGCGTCCAGGCGCTGGACCGTTCGCGGCAGGTCATCGTGATGACCGGCGACGGCGGCTTCAACATGCTGATGGGTGAGTTCATGACGGCGGTGCACCACAAGCTGCCGATCAAGGTGATCATCTACAACAATTCGGCGCTGGGGCTTATCACGCTGGAAGCCGAAAGCGTCGGCATCCTGCCGTTCCGGGAAGCGATCGAATTCCCCAATCCGGATTTTGCCGCGCTGGCCCGCGCCTGCGGCGGTCATGGTTTTACCGCGAAGCAGCCCGACGACCTCAGAACCGCGCTGAGCGAAGCCTTTGCCGCCGACGGCCCGGCGATCGTCGATGCCGTCGTCGCACCCGACGAGATGCCTAACATGCCGCATTTGGAAATGGAGCAGATCGGTAACTACGCGGTGGCCAAGATCAAGGAGGCCGTGGCGGCCGTGACCGGTTGACCCTCGACCATAATCAATTCGTCACCGAACCCTCAACCACGACTTCGATCAGCTTGGCTCCGGGCCGGTTGAACGCCGATTGCAGCACCGGCCTCAACTCTCGGGGATCGGTGATGCGGACCGCTTCGAGGCCGAGCGACGTGGCAAGTTCGGCGAACTGCACGACGGGGTCGATAAAATCCATGCCGACGAAATTGTCGTTGCCGTGAAACGCCAGCAGGCGCTGCTTGATGATGCGGTAGCCACCATTGTTGGCGATCACGAAGGTGAGCGGCAGCTTGTGGTGAGCCGCGGTCCACAACGACTGGATCGAATACATCGCGCTGCCATCGCCGGAATAGCACACCACCGGTCGTTGCGGATTGGCCAGACTGACACCCACCGAGGCCGGCAACGCCCAGCCGATGCCACCGGAGGCGAGGCCGTGATAATCATGGCGGTCGCGATACGGTCGCAGTGCCGCGATCTGCCGTGACGAGGTCAGTCCCTCGTCGACCAGGATCGCGTTGGCGGGCATCGCTTCGACCAGCTGCAGCGACAGAAAGTCGGGATCGACCGGCGTACGCTCATGCCGCGTCGCGATCTCGGCAGCCAGCTTGGCGCGGCGCGCCGTCCAGTTCATCGCTGCCAGGGATGCGATGCCACTTTGGGCGCGCTGCCGCAGCGCATTGCCGCCCGCCGAAACGAGCGCCGGGATCAGCACACGCAAGGTTTCCCTCAGGTCGGCCTTCAACGCGATCTCGGCCGGATAATTCTTGGCGAGATCCCAGTCGACCAGCCCGATCTGCACGATCGGCATGCCCTGCGGCAGTGCATCGACCTCGCTGTGCACCGACATCCGTAACGGATCGCCGCCGAGCACGATCAAGAGATCATGCGGCGCCAGGAGGCCGCGGACCTGAGGCTGCGAACGCGACAGAGCGCCCATGAAGCATGGGCTCTCGGACAGGAAATGCGCTCCGTAGGGCGCCGTCTGCTGCCAGGCTGGACAGCCCAGCACTGCGGCGAAATCGGCGGCTTCAGTCAGCGCGTCGCTTTTCACGATTTCGTCGCCAGCGATGATGACGGGGCGCTCGGCCCGGAGAATGCGCTGGGCCAATGCCTGCAAGGCTTCGTCAGACGGCCGCACGCGGCTATCAACCCGGGTCGAGCGGCCGAGTTCGATGCCGGCCTCTGCGTTCAGGATATCGCCAGGCAGCGAGATGAACACCGGTCCGGTCGGCGGCGTGGTGGCGATCTTGGCGGCGCGCCGTACGATGCGCGGCAGATCTTCCAGCCGCGTCACCTCCACCGCCCATTTGACCAGCGGTTCGGCCATCCGCAACAGCGGCCCGTAGAGCACCGGCTCCATCAACCCGTGGCCCTGCTCCTGCTGCCCCGCGGTCAGAATCATCGGCGTGCCGGTGAACTGCGCATTGTAGAGCGAGCCCATCGCGTTGCCGAGCCCGGGCGCGACATGGACGTTGCAGGCGACCAGCCGCCCCGACGCCCTGCTGAAGCCGTCGGCCATCGCGACCACCAGACTTTCCTGCATCGCCATCACATAAGTGAGATCGGGATGGTCCTTGAGTGCGTGCATGATCGGCAGCTCGGTGGTTCCGGGATTGCCGAACAGATGCGTGATGCCTTCGTCCTTGAGCAGCGCCAGAAATGCCGAACGTCCGGTAATGCGGTTCACCACAGCCTCCCCTCGCCCGCGATCGTTGTCGTCGGGCCGTCAAGCTTGCCCGGCTTGGCCGCACGATGCTATCGGCACGCGATCATGGCTGCGTTGCGGACGGCGCGATGATGTCCGCCACTCGTCACACAGCAGGCCTCAGGCAGCAACCTAATCCAGCGTGCTGACTTCCCAGGTGGCATGGCTCGCTCCCGGCAATCGGGCGATATCGCGGACCACCCCCTCGAGCTCCTCGGGCTCGACCGCCGAACTGACCAGCACGACAACGATCTCGACGATGTTCGGCGGCCGGTGGATAACCGTCGTCTCCCTGACCGGATAGCTGGCGGCATTCAGCTTCTCGACCACCTCTTCGCGCAGCCCCGGTGCACCGGCAGCATCCGTCGTGACGATCACCTCGTAAGTCGCTTCCGAGGTGAGTTCGTTGAGCGGCTTGCGATCGATCGCATTGACCAGAGGCCGCAGCAGGGTGTTCCCGGCCAGCACGAATACGGTCAGGAGCGCGGACTGCGCGATCATATCGGCGCCGGCGCAGGCGCCGACCGCCGCCGAAGCCCAAAGCGTCGCCGCCGTGTTCATGCCGCGCACGCTCATGCCCTCCTTCATGATCGCGCCGGCGCCGAGGAAGCCGATCCCCGACACGACATAAGCGATCACGCGGACACTCCCCTCCGCACCGGTCAGGCGATTTGCCAGATCGACGAATGCCGCGGCGCCAAGCGCCACCAGCACGTTGGTCCTCAATCCGGCACTGCGCTGACGGTACTGCCGCTCGGCCCCGATCAGCGTTCCCAGCACGAAGGCGACAAACAGACTGACGAACGTATCCAGGAAGTCATAAAGCTGAAATGTATGCAGAAACCGCATCGACCGCCCCCAAGCCAACGCGACTTACCACGACAGGAGCGCGTCCGCCATGCCGGCATGACGGAGCGGCGAAGCGCATCGGCTCACTCCGGCTTGTGGGCCTTCGCTCGATGAGACACCGGTCGCGGTGGTCCCCGCGGTTTCGCGGGGACGACCCGTTGTAAATCGTTGCAGCAGAATTCTGCTCAGTTCTCCAGGTTCTTCGCCGGCGGGACGTCGCGGGAATAGACCGGGCTCGCCAGAAACGCTTCCTTGCCGTAGGTCCAGAACTGGCTGACGTCGGGATAGGTCTTGAACACCGAATTGACCAGCCGGCCATCCTTGCGCGTGACCTTGCGCAGATAGACGTTGCCGACCACGTTGCCGAGTTCGTCGAACTTGACCGGCCCGCGCGCGGTGTCGACATGGACCGAGCGCAACGCCGCCATGAAGGCCTTCTTGTCCTCGATCTTGCCGTCCACCGCCTTGAGCGCCGCTTCGAGGACCGCGCCGTCGACATAGGTGCCCGCCGCATAGAAGCCGGGATCGTACTTGAATTCCTTGCGGAAGGCCGGCGCAAACACCTGGTTCTGCTTGTTGTCGAGCTCGGCAGAGTACCAGCACGAGGTGACGATATTGAGCGCCTCGTCGCCCATGTTGCGCAATACGGCCTCATCGAGCGCGGTCATGCCGCCGATCACGGGCAGCTTGTCCTTGATACCATAATCGACCAGCTGGCGCAGGAAGCGAAAGCCATTGGATCCTGCGAAACCAAGGAAGATGGCGTCGGCGCTCTTGAGCTGTCCGACATAGGAGCCGTAGTCCGGCACGGTGAGTGGCGGAAACAGTTTCTGGATGATCTTGCCGCCATTGTCCTCGAACACGCGCTGGAAGCCGGCACACATCTCCTGGCCGTAGGCGATGTCGTCGGCGATGGTGATCATCCGCTTGTATTTGAGCTCCTTGGCGGCGTATTCGCCGAGCGGATGCGCGCACTGCGCCGACGTCGACGTCGCCCGAACGAACCAGGGGTTCGGCTTGCGCTGGGTCATGTCCTCGGCAGCGGCAACCGACAGCGTCGGCATCTGCGCCTCGCGGATATAGTCGTCGATCGCCAGCGCCTCGAACGCCGCCAGCGGTCCGATCAGGCACTGCACGCCGTTCTTCTCGACCAGTTCCTGAGTCTTGGTGCGGGCGGTGGCCGGGACGCCGCCGGTATCGGCGACGATGAGATCGACCTTGCGGCCCGCCAGGGTGTTGTCGCGCTCCTTCAGATACATCACCAACGCGCGTTCCATGTCGATGCCGCCGGACGCCAACGGTCCGGTCTTCACGGTCAGCAGGCCGACCTTGATCGGACCATCCGCCGCCCGCACGATGCCCGGCGCGGCCATGCTTGCGACCCCGGCGCCGGCGACACCAGCCATGAATCCTCGTCGTGAAACCCTCATGTTGTCCTCCCTCCGTGTTTATCCGGCCTGATCAGCCGGTTTGTTGAACTCTTCAGCGTTCAGGTTTGCCGACAAGCGGGACCAGCACGTAATTGGTGCCATCCGGGTCGAGATGCAGCGTGGTCGTTCCGTCGAACAGCCGTGCCGGCCGGTCGCGCGGGTCGTCATGCAGGAACGGGCCGCAGCCCAGCAGTTCGTTCTTGAAGTTCGACAGTTTTGCGCCGGTGGTCTTCTGCCACTGGTAATCCTTGCCGCGAATGCTGAGCGCGATACGATGCCCCTTGGGCACCACGATCGATGTCGGCCATATCTCGACGGCAAGATCGACCGGGACGCCGGGCTGCAAGGGCTGGATACGGCTGTGGCGGTGATACGGCCGATAAGGCTTCGAGAGCTCTTCGTCGAGCTCGCGATGCGATGCCCGCAGCCAGCCCTGCGCCACCGGGGTATGCGGATCGATGGCGCCGACGAAAGTCTGTTCGCGCAGATCGGCGGAGAACACGCGGAACACCAGGAAGATATCCGCATCCTCGGTGTTCGACGAGATCCGCAGATGTGCCGCCAGCGGTCCGGTGATCTCGGTGTCCTCACTGAGCGGCGCCGACATGAAGGTGAGTCCATCGCCCATCGCGGCAAAGCTGAGCTCGGCGGCGTTTTGCGGCGCTGCCTGCGTCAGCGTCTGCGGATCCGGATGCAGATAGAATTTGGTCCACTGGGTCGACGGCAGCGGCCAGTCGGCCTCGTGGCGTTCGACAAAGCGGTCGACGTGGCGGACCTGCAGCTGGACCTTCGGCTGCCTGTCCCAGCCGTTGGCTTCGCCCTTCAGATAATGATCGAAGAACCGCTTCTGCAGGTCGCGGCCGTAGTCGGTATAAAAATGCGTCCAGTGCTCGAGGCCGTGGCATTCCAGCCACTTTTCTTTGGACGCCGCGCGCGCAAAACCCTCAAAATTGCCGCGCGGGTGCAGACCCTGGCCACCCCAATTGGCCGCGGTGAGAAACGGCACGGTGACCTTGTCCCAGTCCGGTGAGCGCGCCTTGTGGTAGTCGTCGTCGAGCGGATGCGCCAGAATCTCGTCGCCAAAGCTGCAGCGGTTACGCGTCAGTTCGGCGTCCGACAACGTTTCGTCGCCGTACACCAGCGCGCCGGTCACCCGGCTGCGCGGGCCGCGTTCGCCGAGGCCGTACTGCACGGTCTTGACCTGCATGTCGTACCAATTGGCCCAGAAGGTCGACAGGATCCCGCCATGATGGGTCATGTCGCGGTACCAATCGGCGGCGCCTTCCCAGATGCACATCGCGGCGAGATGCGGCGGCTGCCGTGAGGCGACGTGCCATTGGTTGATGCCGTAATAGGAAATGCCGTTCAGCCCGACCTTGCCGTTGGACCACGGCTGCACCCCCGCCCACTCGATGCACTGATAAAAGTCGCTGGTCTCGCGCGGCGAAAAATGGGCGACATAGCCAGGCGAGCGTCCGGTGCCGCGCGAGTCGACGCGGACGCAAACGTAGCCGTGCGGCACCCACTTTTCCGGATCGACCACTTCCCAGTTCTGGTACTTGTTGGTCGATCCATAGGCGACGTCGGGATGGCCCGATATCATCGCCTGCCAGGCGCTCGGGTAGCCGTCCTGGAACGCCAACCCCTTGGCGTAGGGCCCATAGGTCAGCAGCACCGGGTACTGGCTTGCGGCGGGCGGCCGGAACACGTCGGCGCGCAGCACCAGACCGTCGTCCATGACGATCTCGACGTCCCAGTCGATACGCATGCCATCCCGTTCGACGGACTGAGCCATCTGTTTCGCTCCCGTTTATCGGGCGTCTTGCCGCGCCCCGATCTTGTTAGCCAAGTGTGGCGCGGAATGCGAATTTATCAAGTGAAAAATTAGCGAGGGCGGGAAACTAACGGTTCCGGGCGAGATGGTCGGCCAGATATGCTGCAGTCCGGCTTTCGCTTTTCGCCGCAACGTCCTGCGGCGTCCCCGTGGCGACGATCTTGCCGCCTTCGTCGCCGGCGCCGGGTCCGATGTCGATCACCCAGTCGCTGGCGGCGACCACGGCCATGTCGTGCTCGACCAGAATCACGGAGTTGCCGGCGTCGACAAGCCCGGAAAGTTGTGTGACCAGCCTCGCAACATCGGCGGGATGCAGCCCCGTGGTCGGCTCGTCGAGGACATACAACGTGCTGCTACGCTGCGCGCGCTGCAGTTCGGTGGCGAGCTTGACGCGCTGGGCCTCGCCTCCGGAGAGTTCGGTGGCGGGCTGACCGAGCCTGATGTAACCGAGTCCGACCTGACGGATCACTTCGAGCGACCGCCGCAGCGCCGGATCGTCGGCGAAGAATTCTGATGCGGTGTCGACGGTCATGCCGAGAACCTCGGCAATCGATTTGCCGCGCAGCCTGATCTCCAGCGTCTTGGCATTGTAGCGGGCGCCGTGACAGGTCGGGCATGGCGCGTAGACGCTGGGCAGAAACAACAGTTCCACAGTGACGAAGCCCTCGCCTTGGCAGGTCGCGCAACGCCCCTTGGCGACGTTGAAGGAGAAGCGCCCGGCATCATAGCGCCGCGCCCGTGCCTGCTTTGTCTGCGCGAACAGCTTGCGGACCTGATCGAACAGGCCCGTGTAGGTCGCCAGATTCGAACGCGGCGTCCGCCCGATCGGCTTCTGATCGACGACGACGAGACGTTTCACGTGATCGAGCCCGGCGGCAATCTTGCCGCCGGCGGTTTCCACATTCGGCTTTTCCAGCGCGTCGGCGTCGTCATCGTCTGACGGCAGATCCTCGCCGAGATGTCCGGCAACGGCGTCGACCAGGAATTGGCTCACCAGCGTGGATTTGCCCGAGCCGGAGACCCCGGTAATGCTGGTTATCACGCCGAGTGGAATGTCGACGTCGAAATCCTGCAGGTTGTTCCGGGTCACGCCGCGCAGCCGCAGCCAGGAGGACGGTTGTCGCGCGATGGTGCGTGCGGTACGCGTTTCGTTGAACAGATAGCTGCGGGTCTGCGAACGGGCCACGCGCCTGAGCCCGTCGGGCGGCCCGCTATACAGCACGTCGCCGCCGCCTTCGCCGGCGCCGGGACCGACGTCGACGATCCAGTCGGCGCGGCGGATCACGTCGAGCTCGTGCTCGACGACGAATATCGAGTTGCCGGAGTCCTTGAGCCGGTCCAGCGCGCGCAGCAGCGCCTCGGTGTCGGCAGGATGCAGTCCGGCGGAAGGCTCGTCGAGCACGTACACGACGCCGAACAGGTTCGAGCGGACCTGGGTGCCGAGCCGCAGCCGCTGCAGTTCGCCCGGCGACAGCGTCGGCGTGCTTCGGTCCAAGGTGAGGTAACCGAGGCCGAGATCGAGAAGCACCGACAACCGGCCGGCCAGATCGCGCGTGATGCGATCCACAACCATCGCTTTCTCGGGATGCGTTTTGCTCTCCGCCCTGGTTTCCCTGCCCGACGACAAAACGCCGGCCAGCCGTTTCAGCGGCAGGCCGGACATCTCGGCGATGTCGAGGCCGGCGAAGGTCACCGACAACGCTTCGCGTTTCAGCCGCTTGCCTCCGCACAGCGGGCATTCGGTGCCGATCATGTATTGCGCCACGCGCTTCTTCATCATGGCGCTTTGGGTGGTGGCGAAGGTTTGCAGCACATAGCGCCGGGCCCCGGTGAAAGTGCCCTGATAGCTAGGCTCCTCCTTGCGGCGCAGCGCGCGACGGACCTCCGCGGCGTCATAGCCGGCATAGACCGGCACAGTGGGTTGCTCGTCGGTGAACAAGATCCAGTCGCGGTCCTTCTTCGGCAATTGCCGCCACGGCTTGTCGACGTCGTAGCCGAGCGTGGTGAGGATGTCCCGCAGGTTCTGGCCCTGCCAGGCGGTCGGCCAGGCCGCGACCGCGCGCTCGCGGATGGTCAGCGTATCGTCCGGCACCATCGAGCGCTCGGTGACCTCGTAAACCCGGCCGAGCCCGTGGCATTTCGGGCAAGCACCTTCCGCGGTATTCGGCGAAAACGATTCGGCGTAGAGCAGCGGCTGCCTTGGTGGGTAGGTACCGGCGCGCGAATACAGCATCCGCAACAGGTTCGACAGTGTGGTGACCGAACCGACGGACGAGCGCGTGGTCGGCGCGCCCCGTTGCTGCTGCAATGCGACGGCCGGTGGAAGGCCTTCGATGTCATCGACATCCGGAACGGCCAATTGATGAAATAATCGGCGCGCGTAGGGCGATACCGATTCCAGATATCGTCGCTGGGCCTCGGCGTAGATGGTTCCGAACGCCAACGATGACTTTCCCGATCCGGAGACGCCGGTGAAGACCACCAGCGCGTTACGCGGAATGTCGACATCGACGTTCTTCAGGTTGTGTTCGCGGGCGCCGCGGACCATGATGAATTGGTCAGATGCAGCAGCGCTTGAAGCGGATCGTCGGGCCTTCTGATCCATGCGATCCCTTCTTGATTTGTCGCCCGCGATGGCCGGCCACAACGACGACTAACCTCGGTCGGACCCGCATGTTCCGGGCCGCTTGCCATGACCTGTCCACCCAAGCCAATACTTGACTCGCAAAGGAACTCCGCCAATAAGCGAGGCCACGCAACAATTCGAGCTGACGTCTTTACCCGCAGCGAAAATGGCTCGCATATCCTGCTGGAAGATATCAAGATCGGCGACATCATGTCGGGCATCGCAGCGATGCGAGACGGCCTCGCGGAGCCTGCTTTATGAATCTCGACACGCTGTTTGATGCTGCCACGACGCCGCGCGGCAAGGGAACCCAGCGCCTTGTGATCCGCCGGCCGGATGACTGGCACGTTCACCTGCGCGATGGCGCCATGCTGCGGGCGGTGCTGCCGTTCACCGCGGCGCAATTCGCCCGCGGCATCATCATGCCAAATCTGGTGCCGCCGGTAACCTCGGTCGCCGCCGCACAGGCCTATCGCTCACGAATTCTCGCCGCCCGGCCGGCGGGCAGTGATTTCCAACCGCTGATGACCTGCTACCTGACCGACCAGACTGCCGCGGACGAAATCGAAAAGGGCCATGCCGAGGGGGTGTGGGTCGCCGCGAAGCTGTATCCGGCCGGCGCAACCACCAACTCCCATCATGGCGTTCGCGACCTGAAGGCGATCCGCCCGGTGCTGGAGCGCATGGAGAAGATCGGCATGCCGGTGCTGATCCATGGCGAGGCCACCGACCCCGCCATCGACATCTTCGATCGGGAAACGGTGTTCATGAACGAGGTCCTGCTGCCTTGGCTCGGCGAACATCCGGGGCTGCGCGTGGTGATCGAGCATGTCACCACCGAGGAGACCGTCGCGATCGTTCGCGCCCATGCGCCGCGCGTCGCCGGAACCATCACGCCGCACCATCTGATGATCAACCGCACCTCGCTGTTCCAGGGTGGCCTGCGCCCGCATTTCTATTGCCTGCCGGTGGCCAAACGCGAGCATCACCGGCTCGCCCTGCGCGAAGCCGCAACATCCGGCGACGCCTGCTTTTTCATCGGCACCGACACTGCGCCGCACACGGCGCGCACCAAGGAAGCAAGTTGCGGCTGTGCCGGCGTGTTCGCGGGTGCTACGGCGCTACAGACCTACGTGCAGGTGTTCGACGAAGAGAATGCGCTCGACCGCTTCGAAGCCTTTGCGTCGCGGAACGGCGCAAGCTTCTACGGACTGCCGCAGAACACCGGCACCATCGAGCTGCAACGGCGCACCGGCACGATGCCGGCCGCGGTGGCGGTCGAGGACGACAACGTCGTGGTGTTTCGCGGCGACGAGGAACTTCCGTGGTCGATCGGCGAGATCAAGCCCTGACAAGGACCGGTCCCGGTCGCAGCCGATCCTACTTGGTCCCGTAGGCCCGGTCGCCGGCGTCGCCGAGCCCCGGCAGGATATAGGCGTGCTCGTTGAGGTGATCATCCACCGAAGCGGTCCAGATCGGCACGTCGGGATGGCGGCCGCGCAGCCGCTCGATGCCCTCTGGCGCCGCCAGCAGGCAGACGAAACGGATGTCCTTGGCGCCGCGCTCCTTGAGCCGGTCGATGGCGGCCACGGCCGTGTTCGCGGTCGCGACAACAGGCGTCACCACGATGGCGAGGCGCTCGCTGAGGTCGGACGGCGATTTGAAGAAATATTCGACCGCGGCAAAACTCAGGGGCTCGCGGTAGAGACCGATATGGGCGACGCGCGCGGTCGGCACCAGATCCATCATGCCGTCGACGAAGGTCGTGCCGGCGCGCAGCATCGGCACGAACACCAGCTTCTTGCCGGCGATCTTGGCCGAGTGCATCGTTGCGAGCGGCGTCTCGATCACGGTGTCAGTCAGCGGCAAATCGCGCGTCACCTCGTAGCAGAGCAGCATGACGATCTCCTTGATCAGCTCGCGGAAGGACTTGGTCGAGATGGACTTGTCGCGCACCAGCGTCAGCTTGTGCTGCACCAGCGGATGATCGACGATCGTGACGCCTTCCATGAAACGCTCCTAACGAAATGCACCTGGGTGAAATGCGACCGGTTGATG
>Ga0102590_1002201_pt1 | contig 24280 bp, 20 predicted proteins | sample AraplaMF_Col_mMF_FD_76859 | JGI IMG/M metagenome (GOLD analysis project Ga0102590, IMG submission 76859) | Arabidopsis root microbial communities from the University of North Carolina, USA - plate scrape MF_Col_mMF | ecosystem: Host-associated > Plants > Roots > Endosphere | place: USA... | reverse complement strand
CCGAGCGTCCGAACGCAGGCAAGGGCGGCGGCGGCGGGAGCGCCGCCCTGAGCGCCATGGACGCCGACCACGACGGCAAGATCACCGAGGCCGAGGCCCTGGCCGCCAGCAAGGCCCGCTTCGCCGCGCTCGACGCCGACAAGAACGGCGAGCTCAGTGAAGCCGAACTGCCCGCCCGCCGCGGCCCGCCAAACTAGCGATCACGCTAGCCCGGCGAACGGTTGACCGGCGCCGCGTAGTCCTGGCCCTGGGCGGCCATCGCCTCGATCGCCCGGTCGCCGACGAAGGGGTTGGAGCGCCGCTCGGCCCCGAAGGTCGACATCGGGCCGTGGCCCGGCACGAACTGGACGTCGTCGCCCAGCGGCCACAGCTTGCCGGTGATGGCGTCCAGCAGGTCCTGGTGGTTGCCGCGCGGGAAGTCCGTTCGACCGATCGAGCCCTTGAACAGCACGTCACCGACCTGGGCGAAGCGCGCCTGGCGGTGGAAGAAGATCACATGGCCGGGCGTGTGGCCGGGGCAGTGCAGCACCTCGAACTGGGTCTCGCCCAGGGTGACGACGTCGCCGTCGTCCAGCCAGCGGTCGGTGACGAAGATCCGCGCCTCGGGAATCCCGTACATCTCGCCGCTCTCCTGGATGCGGTCGATCCAGAACTGGTCGTCCTTGTGCGGGCCCTCGATCGGCGCGCCGGTCAGGCGCTTGAGCTCGGCCGCGCCGCCGGCGTGGTCCATGTGGCCGTGGGTGATCCAGATCTTCTCCAGGGTCAGGCCCTGGTCCTCCAGCGCTTTCATCAGACGGGGAACCTCGCCGCCCGGATCGATCACGGCGGCCTTCATCGTCCTGGCGCACCAGACGATCGTGCAGTTCTGCTGCAGCGGCGTGACCGGCGCGATGACGGCGCGGATCGGCATCTCGGTCATGCCCAAATCCTTTTCAAGCAGGCTCCCAACGAAAACGGGCGGGGACCCGAAGATCCCCGCCCGCCCGAACTAAGCGTTATGAACGCCCGTTCAAGTCCTAATCTCAGTCCACACCGGGCACGCCGGTGGGCGGCGCGTCGGGGTCCAGCTCGTGGACCTCGTCGTTGATGCCGCGGCCGACGTGGCTCTTGCGGTAGCCGTAGGCGAAATAGATCACCAGGCCCAGCCCGCCCCAGATCGGCAGGACGGCCATCGCCTCGAGCGGCAGGTTGAAGTAGAGGCCCGCGCAGCCGACCATGGCCAGGGGCGCGATGACCCAGACCGCCGGGGTCCTGAACGGACGCGGACGGTTCGGATCCTTCACACGCAACACCATCACCGCGATCGCCACCATGAAGAAGGCGAACAGGGTGCCGGAGTTGGAGATGTCGGCCAGTTGGCCCACCGGGAAGAAGGCCGCGGCGATCGCGACACAGACGCCGGTGAAGATCGTCACGATGTGCGGCGTCTTCCACTTGGGGTGGATGGTGGCCCAGCTTTGCGGCAACAGGCCGTCGCGGGCCATGACGAAGAAGATGCGGGTCTGGCCGTAGATCATCATGAGGATGACCGAGGGCAGGGCCAGGTTGGCGGCCAGGCCCAGCAGGTTGCCCACGACGGGCCAGTTGATCTCGCGCAGCACGTGGGCGAGGGCCTCGTTGGAGCAGACCAGGCGGTCGGCGTTGGCGGCGGTGGCGCAGGCGGCCTGGAAGGCGGCCGAGCCGGGCTGGACGACGGAGCCGTCCAGGGCCAGCACCGGCTGGGCGCCGATGGCGCCGATCGCGCCGGCGGCGACCAGCAGATAGAAGACGGTGCAGATCCCCAGGCTGCCGATCAGGCCGATCGGCACGTTGCGCTGCGGGTTCTTGGTCTCCTCGGCGGCGGTCGAGACCGCGTCGAAGCCGACATAGGCGAAGAAGATCGAGGCGGCGGCGCCGACCACGCCCATCCCCGTCGTCCCGTGAGGGCCGAACCAGCCGTTCGGGGTGAACGGCGAGAAGTTGCCGGTCTTGAGCACCGGGATGGTCAGGATCACGAAGGCGGTCAGGGCCGTGACCTTGATCACGACCAGGATGGCGTTGACCCGGGCGCTCTCGGTGGTGCCGCGGACCAGCAGGGCGGTCACGGCCAGGGCCACGACGATGGCCGGGATGTTGACAATGCCCTTGCTGAAGTCGGCGGCCGGCACGAAGCCGTTCATCGACCAGGCGGGCCCGGATCTCAGCAGGTCGGGCCAGTGGAAGTGGAGGGCGTTCTCGATCAATCCGAGGAAGTAGCCCGACCATCCGACCGAGACGGCGCTGGCGGCGACCGCATATTCCAGGATCAGCGCCCAGCCGACCATCCAGGCCAGCAGTTCGCCCATCACGGCGTAGGTGTAGGTGTAGGCCGAGCCCGACACGGGCAGCATCGAGGCCAGTTCCGAGTAGCAGAGCGCGGCGATGGCGCAGACGGCGCCGGCGATCACGAAGCTCCACATCATGCCCGGGCCGGCCTTCTGGGCGGCGGCTGCGGTGAGCACGAAGATCCCCGTGCCGATGATCGCGCCCACGCCCAGCAGAGTCAGCTGAATGGGGCCGAGAGAGCGATGCAACGACTTCTTCTTGGCCGTGGCTAGAATCGCATCCAGTGACTTAACGCGCCACATATTTCCTCCAGAGACCCGCGGCCACCCCCGGGGGCCGCGTAGATAAATTTTGCGGACCGTGACCCGGTTACAGGGACGCGGTCAAGGTAAAGCGGAGGGCGTGCGTAATTGTTCGCCCCGCTGTGCGCAATAAGGGCCATGACCTACCGCGCGGTTGCTGCGCCGCAGCACGGTTCCTAGCCGTTGCTGCCTCACGGTTGGGCGCTCGCGGGACGATCGAAGTTCGGCGGCTGGCGCTTGGTGATTTGCCGCGCCGCCCTTAAACCACGCCGCGTGACCCTTCCCATCCACGAAGCCTTGCCGGCCTTGAAGTTGGCGCTCGCCGGTCGCGAGGCCGCGGTGCTGGTCGCGCCGCCCGGCGCGGGCAAGACCACGGTCGTGCCGCTGGCCCTGCTGGACCAGGCCTGGGCGGCCGGCGGCAAGATTGTCATGCTGGAGCCACGCCGCCTGGCGGCGCGGGCCGCCGCCGCGCGCATGGCCCAGAGCCTGGGCGAGAGCGTCGGCGAAACCGTGGGTTTCCGGGTCAGGCTGCAGTCGAAGGTCTCGGCCAGGACCCGAGTCGAGGTGGTGACCGAGGGCGTCTTCACCCGAATGATTCTCGACGATCCGGGCCTGGATGGCGTGGCGGCGGTGATCTTCGACGAGTTCCACGAGCGCAGCCTCGACGCCGACCTGGGCCTGGCCCTGGCCCGCGACGCGCAAGGGTTGGTGCGCGAGGACCTGAAGATCCTGGTCATGTCGGCCACCCTGGACGGGGCGCGGATCTCGGCGCTGCTGGACGATGCGCCGATCGTCGAGAGCCAGGGACGGATGTTCCCGGTCGACACCCGCCATCTTGGCCGCGACGAGCGCCAGCGCTTGGAGGAGCGGGTCGTCCGCGCCGTCGAGCGGGCCCTGGCCGAGGAGGCCGGCAGCCTGCTGGTCTTCCTGCCGGGCCAGGGCGAGATCCGGCGGACCGAGTCCCTGCTGCGCGAGCGTCTGCGGTGGCCCGAGGTCGACGTCGCGCCGCTGTACGGCGCGCTGGAGCCCGCCGAGCAGGACCGCGCCGTGGCCCCCGCCGCGCCCGGCCGCCGCAAGGTGGTGCTGGCCACCTCGATCGCCGAGACCAGCCTGACCATCGAGGGCGTGCGGGTGGTGATCGACTGCGGCCTGGCCCGCGTGCCGCGCTTCGACCCGTCCAGCGGCCTGACCCGGCTGGAGACCGTGCGCGTCAGCCGCGCCGCCGCCGACCAGCGCCGCGGGCGGGCCGGCCGCACCGGGCCGGGCGTCTGCTACCGCCTGTGGGACGAGCCGGAGACGAGGGCCCTGCCAGCCTTCGCCCGGCCGGAAATCCTCGAGGCCGACTTGTCGAGCCTGGCGTTGAACCTGGCCCGTTGGGGCGCGCGCGACGCCGCCGACCTGGCCTTCCTCGACAAGCCGCCGACCGCCGCGTTCAACGAGGCGCGAACCCTGCTCAACCGCTTGCAGGCGCTGGACGGGCAGGGCGGCCTGACCGCTCACGGCCGGGCCCTGGCCGACATGCCGCTGGCCCCGCGGCTGGCCCACATGGTGGTCCGCGCCGCCGCCTCGGGCCAGGCCGAGCGCGGCGCGAAGATCGCCGCCGTGCTCAGCGAGCAGGGCCTGGGCGGCCGCGACGTCGACCTGCGCCACCGGCTGGAGAGCTTCGACCGCGACCGCTCGCCCAGGGCTCGGGACGCCCGGACCCTGTCGGAGCGCTGGGCGCGTTCAGCGGGACGATCATCCGGCGGCGCGCCGCTGGACGACGCGCTGATGCTGGCCGAGGCCTATCCGGAACGGGTGGCCCGGGCCCGCGGCAAGGCGGGCGAGTACCAGCTGGCCGGCGGCCGGGGCGTCTATCTGGAGCCGACCGACGCCCTGGCCCGCGAGACCTGGCTGGCGGTGGGCGAGCTGGGCGGCGGCGAGGCCCGCGACCGGATCCTGCTGGCCGCGCCGTTGGACGAGGCCGCGCTGCGCGAGGCCTTCGCCGACCGGCTGGTCGCCGAGGACCGGCTGGAGCCCGACGCCAGGGGCAAGGTCCGCGCCCGTCGCCTGCTGCGCCTGGGCAAGCTGGTGGTCGAGGAGCGGCTGCTGGACAAGGTCGATCCGAAGCTGGTGACGCAGGCCCTGCTGGCCCAGGTCGAGCGCGAAGGGCTGTCGGCCGTGCCGCTGGGGGAGGGCGCCCAGGCCCTGCGCCGCCGCGTGGCCTTCCTACGCGACCGCGACCCCGAGGCCTGGCCGGACCTGTCGGACACGGCCCTGCTGGCGCGCCGGGCGGAATGGCTGGAGCCGCTGCTGGCGGGCCGCTCGGCCCTGTCCCAGCTTTCCGACCCCGCCCTGGCGGAGGCGATCCGCGCCCTGGTCCCCTGGGACCTGCACCGCCGCCTCGACGCCGAGGCGCCGGCCCGGTTCACCGCCCCGACCGGCTCCAGCTTCGCCATCGACTACGCCGCCGACGGCGGTCCGCGCGTCGACGTGCGGGTGCAGGAGCTGTTCGGCCTGACGACCCATCCCAGCGTGGGCGGCGCGCCGCTGGTGCTGGCCCTGCTGTCGCCGGGCCACAAGCCGATCCAGATCACGCGGGACCTGCCGGGCTTCTGGAAGGGCTCTTGGCGCGAGGTGAAGACCGAGATGAAGGGGCGTTATCCGCGGCACGTCTGGCCGGACGACCCGGCGGCGGCGCCGCCGACGACGCGGGCCAAGCCCCGGGGGACGTGACACTTGTCCCCTACGGGTCGCTTCGCGATCGTCTTCCCCCAGAGGGGGAAGAGCCTGAAGCGCGAGGCTCCGCCCCCTACGGGGGCGGACAGGCGACGAAGTCGCCAGGTAGGGGCAAGGGGTCGCATTCTCACGCGACGGCTCGCTGAGCGGATGGGAAGGGTGCGAAGCGCCCGGGCCTCGCCCGGATGATTTGCAGCTTTGAGTACCGTTTCGACGAAGTTCAGGCGCTCCGCGTGGACCGTTTTCCAGAAGCCTTCGGATCGCGGATTTTTAACCCGCTCCGATGGAGGCCCCCGACGGGCGGAGAGTTGGCTAGCTCTCCGGACCATGCGGGCGATTTCAGCCCGCACCTGCCGCGTCCGCCGATCCTGCGCCGCCAGGGCTTCGTCCCGACTAAGGGGAACCTGCGCTGGACCGCCGCGAAGGCCGTCACTGAAGACCACCGACGAGCGCTTCCCGCTCGACCACCCCCGAAAGCCGCTCGGTCGCCGGCCGGACGCCCTTCCCGTGCTTTCAGGTGCAAGCATTATGCGGGGGGTTTGAAGCGTGGGGATAAGTTAGGTCGAGAAAATTTAGGGCGTTGAAATCGCCAAGCTCTATTCGCTATCCGCCGAGCATCGACGCCTGCTGACGGGGACGTGCGCATGCGCACGTCCCCGATCGTTGCAGACCATAAGTCCCTATAGCGGCGCGCAGACCTCTTCCAGCCAGGCCCGGACCTGCGGCTCGACCCGCGGCCCGATCTCCTTGACCACCCGTGCGTGATAGGCGTCGAACTGGGCGATCTCCTCGGGGCCCAGCAGGCTCTTGTCCACCAGGCGTCGATCGATCGGGGCCAGGGTCAGGGCGTGGAAGCGGTGCATCGGGCGGTCTCCGGTCCCGACCGCTTGGGCCGGCATGACCACCTCGAGGTTCTCGATGCGGATGCCGTACTCGCCGTCCTTGTAGTAGCCCGGCTCGTTGGAGACGATCATGCCCGGCTGCAGGGGCACCGTGTTGGGGGCCTTGCTGATCCGCTGCGGGCCCTCGTGGACGCCCAGATAGACCCCGACGCCGTGGCCTGTGCCGTGGTCGTAGTCCAGGCCGTGGCTCCACAGGGCGGCGCGGGCGAAGGCGTCGATGGCCGAGCCGGTGGTGCCGGCCGGGAAGCGCAGGCGGGCGATGGCCAGGTGGCCCTTCAGCACCAGGGTGTTGCGGGTGACCATCTCGGCCGTCGGCTCGCCGATGGCGACGGTGCGGGTGACGTCGGTGGTGCCGTCCAGGTACTGGCCGCCGCTGTCGACCAGCAGCAGTGAGCCCTTCGCCGCCCGCTCGTTGCTGCGCTCGGTCGGGCGGTAGTGGGGCAGGGCGCCATGGCCGTTGGCCGCGCCGATGGTGTCGAAGCTGAGGTCCTTGAGCACGCCGGTCGCCTCGCGGAAGGCCTCCAGCCTGGCCACGGCCTCCTTTTCGTCCGGCGGATTGACCTGGCCCTCGGTGGCCAGCCAGTGCAGGAACCGGGTCAGGGCCGCGCCGTCGCGCTTGTGGGCCTCGATCGTGCCGGCGATCTCGACGGCGTTCTTGCAGGCGCGGGGCAGGGTGCAGGGGTCCATGGCCCGGACCACCTCGGCGCCGGCGGCGGCCAGGGTGTCGAAGTACCAGGCCGAGGACTGGGCCGGGTCGATCACCACCTTCCGGCCCGCCAGCTCGGCCAGGGCGGCGTCCAGGGCCTCGGGGGCCTCCAGCGACACCTGGTTACCCAGCCAGGCCGGAAGTTCGTCCGTGACCTTGGCGGGGTCGAGGAACAGCCGCGCCGTGCCGTCGGCGCGCAGCACGGCCTGGGACAGCGGCAAGGGCGAGCGGATGACGTCGCCGCCACGGATGTTGAACAGCCAGGCGATCGAGGCCGGGGCGGTGATCACCGCGGCGTCGGCGCCCAGGGCCGCGACGGCCGCGCCGACGCGGGCGCGCTTGGAGGCCGACTCCTCGCCGGCGTACTGGACCGGATGCGGCACGACCGGCGCCGTGGGCTGGGCCGGACGCTCGGCGCCCCAGGCCTCGTCGATCGGGTTGACGGCCACGGGCTTGAGCGCCGCGCCGGCCCTGGCGGCGGCGGCCTTCAGGCCGTCCAGGGCTTGCGGGCTGTGCAGGCGGGCGTCGTAGCCGATCACCGAGCCCCTGGAGGCGGTCTCCAGATAGGCCGGCACGCCGCCTTCGACCAGGTCGCGGATCTCGAACACGCCCTGGTCGACCTGGTCGCGGACCTGCAGGGTGTAGCGGCCGTCGACGAACACGGCGGCGCGGTCCTTGAGGATCACCCCGGCCCCGGCCGAGCCGGTGAAACCGCTGGCCCAGGCCAGGCGGTCGTTGGCGGGGGGCAGGTACTCGTTCTGGTGCTCGTCCTCGTGCGGCACGAGGAAGCCGTCCAGGCCCTGGCGGGCCATGGCGGCGCGGATCAGGGGAACGTGGCGGGGGCCGAAGCCCGGATCGGTGGATTCATCGAAGGTCTGGCGCATGCCTTCGATTTAGTCCCGCCCCTCCGCGCTGGGAAGGGGCGGGTTGCGATCGGGACCCTAGTTCACCGGCTACGGTTGCTGGGCCGGCGGGGCTTGGACGTTCGGATCGGCCGACGGGGCCAGGGTGTCGTCGCGCGACGAGGCGGCGCGGGCGGCGGCGTCACGGGCGGCCTGGGCGGCGTTGGCGGCCGTGGCGTCGGTCGAGCGGCGGGCGCTGTCGGCGGCGGCGCTGGCGTCGCGGGCGGCCTGCTGGGCGACGATCGTGGCCTGGGCGGCCCCGGTCTGGGCGCTTTCGGCCACGGCGGCGGCGCGGCCCTGGTCCTGGGCCTGGGCGATCTGGTCGTCGCTGGGCGTGCGCGACCCGACGGTCAGCATGAAGGCGATGGCGACCACCGCGACGATGGCCACGGCGCCGGCCACGAACCAGCCGGTGGCGCCGCCCTCGCGGCGGACATGCACGACGCGTTCGGGGGGCGGGGCTTGGGGATCGACATAGGTCATGACGTTGCTCCTGGAGCGAGGGTGTCCCGCATGGAGAAACGTGAGGAAGGGGAACGGTGTTCCGCTTTTCCGAAACCCTCTCCCAAGGGAGAGGGTGTTTCCTCTACGGCCGCTGCAGCACCAGCGCCGCCCAGGCGTCGCGGTGGATGCGGTTGACGACCTTGAAGCCGCGCGAGACGTAGGCGGCCTTGACCATTCGCTCCTGGGTGCGCAGCAGGCCCGACAGGATCACCGAACCGCCGGGGACCAGGGCGGTCTTGATGTCCTGGGCCAGGCTGATCAGCGGCCGCGCCAGGATGTTGGCGAACACCAGGTCGTAGGGAGCGTTGTCGGCCACCAGGCGGTTGGACAGGCCCGAGGCGTGCACGAAGCGGGCGTTGGCCCGGTTGACCTTGGCGTTCTCCCTGGAGATCCGCACGCTGGGCTTGTCGATGTCGGTGCCCACGGCGATCTTGCTGCCCGTGCGGGCGGCGGCGATGGCCAGCAGGCCGGTGCCGGCCCCGACGTCGAGCACCTTGTTGAACTTCCGCGCCTTGATCAGCCGGTCATAGGCCAGCAGGCAGCCGACGGTCGTGCCGTGGTGGCCGGTGCCGAAGGCCGCGCCGGCCTCGATGCGCAGGTTGACGGTGCTGGCCGGCAGGCGGCCGCGGTCGTGCATGCCGTAGACGAAGAACCGGCCGGCGCGCACGGGCGGCAGGCCCGACAGCGCCATGGCCAGCCAGTCGGCGTCGGCCAGGGTCTCGCGCACCACCTTCAGCGGATAGCCGGCCAGGACCTCCAGCAGGCCCGCGTCTTCCTCGTCGGTGGTGGGGAAGGCGTCGATGCGCCAGACGCCCTTGTCCTCGTCCTCTTCCAGGATCGAGTAGGTCGCGCCCTCGAGGCCGGGGTGGTTGTCGATGGCGTCGGCGGCGGCTTCGGCGTCGGCGCGCGCGCCGCGCGCGACGATCTGCTGGGGCGTATAGTCGGTCATGCCGCTCCAGTAGCGGCCTATGCGCCGAAAGGCGAGACCGCGCGCTTGCCAAATGTGGGCGCGAAGGCTGGACGGCGGGTCGGCGCGGGGCCCCAGATCTCGGGCTGGGGCTCGGATTCGGGCTCCGTCGGGGCCAGGCTCCAGTCCAGGGGCGGGGCGGCGGCCGGCGGAGCGCCGGCGGGCGTGCGGCGCTTGAGGTCGATCCATACGGGTCCCAGCAGGCGCGTCACCGCCGCGCAGGCCAGGGACCAGACGATGCCGTTTCGCTCCAGGATGAAGCTCTCGGAGAAGGTGGTCATCAGGAAGATGGCCAGGAACAGGGTGGCCCAATAGCCGTCCTGGACCCGGCGAAACCGGAACAGGGCGACCAGCAGCGGTCCGACCAGCACCAGGGCGCACAGGCCCACCCCGATCCAGCCCAGCTGGGCCAGGATGTCCAGCCAGCCGTTGTGGGCGCTGGGCACCAGCCAGCCGGTCTCCTTGCGGATCCAGTTGGCGGGGACGGAATCCAGCGTCCAGAACACGCCGTAGCCGTAGCCCGTCAGCGGATGCTTGGCCGACTGGCGCAGCAGGGCGGCCCAGATGTCGGTGCGGCCGGTCAGGGAGGGGTCCTTGCCCAGGGCCTTGAACAGCAGTTCCGGGGCCAGCCACATCACCATGGCCGCCGTGACAGCGACCGTGACTCCCAGCCAGACGACGATCACCGCCGTGGCCGGGCCGCGCCGCATCGCCGCCAGCAGCATCGAGCCGCACAGGCCGATCATCAGGGCCAGCAGCGAGGTCTTGGACTTGCTCATCAGCAGCATCGCCGCGCACAGGATGATGGTGAAGACCATCTGCTTGCGCCGGGTCGAGCCCGCCAGCAACGCGGCCATGGCGGCCAGGGCGCCGTAGACCATCATCGCGCCCATCTGGTTCTTCTCGTACCAGAGGCCGCGCCAGTCGCCGGCGTTGATGTCGTGCTGCACCCCCATCTTCGGATAGGCGACGGCGGCCAGGAGGCCGGCCGCGGCCAGCAGCAGGAAGGTGGTGGCGAGGATCTCGGCCATCCGCCGCCCGTCGAAGCTGGCGGCGAAATAGAGGCCGAACAGGGTGGTGAAGGCCGCGGCCAGGGCGCGGCGGTTGGTGGTGTCGGGGTTCAGCGACCACGAGGCCGAGGCGTACACCCAGAAGACCAGCAGGCTGAGCATCACGGCCGGAAACCAGAACCGCATCAGGTGCGGGGTCCGCCAGACGGCCAGGCCCAGGATCAGGGCGTAGACCGGCAGCCACATCAGCCGCAGGACGGGAATGTTCTCGCCGCCCGCCTGCAGCGGATCCAGCAGCGGGCCGATCAGGGCGTTGGACAGCATGAACAGCACGAAGCCGCAGGCCAGCGCCTCCAGCTTGCGCCAGAGGTCCGGCCGGTCGTCGTGCTGCTGTTCCGTGTCGGCCATTGCGATCCAGGTCCTGGCGCGAAATGAGACACGCGCCATGGGTCGGATCGGCCGGCTGCAAGGGAAAGGCCGAGCTTGGCCGCTTCAAATCCGTTTCACCGGAGAGCGCCGGCCGGGCGTCAATACGCCGCCGCGAGCGCCAGGGGCGCGGAAGCGTCGGACGCATCCGGCGCGGGGATCGCCGGCGGAGGTTCGGGCGCGGGCGGCGCGTCTTCGGGCAGGCGGGTGTTCAGGATGTCGCCGCTCGTCGAGGGCCAGCTCCGCTCGGCCGTTTCGAGCGGCGGGGCGGGCTGCGGCGCCGGCTCGGGCGGAGAGGTGGGGCCGGTCCAGGAGGTCGGGACATATTCCGGGATCTCGTAGGACGCCACGACCACGGGCGGCTGCCCGGCCTGCTGGGCGGGGAGGAAGTCCGTGCCGACCACGTAGTCGGGAACCTTGCCGCTGGGCCAGGCGACCGGCTGGGCCTGGTCGTAGGCGGGGCCGGAGGCGAACGCGGTCTCGATCGCCGGCGCGGTCTGGGAGCCGGTCCTGAGGATCAGGCCGCCCGCCAGCCCGACCGCCAGGGCGACGGCGGCGCCGACCAGCGCGACGCGATGGGGGAGGAGATCCGAAGCGTCCATGCTGACAAAGCGCGCCGGACGACAAAACGTTCGATCCTGACCGCGCTGACGCTAGGCTTCCGACTCACCCGGAGGGAACGCCGCCATGTCACGCCGCCACATGCTTCGCGACCGCGCCTCGGGCGGCCACGCGCGGGTCACCTATGTCGAGCTGTTCTTCGACCTGGTGTTCGTGTTCGCGGTCACCCAGCTGTCGCACGGCCTGATGGCCCATCCCAGCCTGCTGGGCCTGGTCGAGACCGGCCTGCTGCTGATGGCCGTCTGGTGGGCCTGGATCTTCACGGCCTGGGTCACCAACTGGCTGGACCCCGAGCGGGCGCCCGTGCGGATCATGCTGTTCGTGGTGATGGTGGTGGGCATGGTCATGACCATGTCGATCCCCAAGGCGTTCGGCGACCGCGGCCTGATCTTCGCCCTGGCCTTCGTGGCGATCCAGTTGGGCCGCAGCCTGTTCACCGCCTGGGCGATGCGGGGCCATCCGTTCCAGAGCCGCAACTTCATCCGGATCTCCGCCTGGTTCGCCGCGTCGGGGGTGCTGTGGATCGCCGGCGGCCTGGCCGAGGGCGGCGCGCGGCTGGCGCTGTGGGGCGGGGCGCTGGCGCTGGAATATGTCTCGCCGGCCCTGGGGTTCTGGACCCCGGGTTTGGGCCGGGCCCGGGCCGAGGAGTGGGACGTCGAGGGCGGTCACCTGGCCGAGCGCTGCGCCCTGTTCACGATCATCGCCCTGGGCGAGTCGATCCTGGTCATGGGCGCGACCACCGCGACCCTGGCCTGGACGCCGGTGGTCATCGCCGCTTTCCTGGCCTCGTTCGCCGGCAGCCTGGCCATGTGGTGGATCTATTTCTCGTTCGCGGCCGAAGCCGCCAGCGAGGCGATCAGCCACGCCAAGGACCCCGGCCGGGTGGCGCGCGAGGCCTATACCTACATCCACCTGCTGCCCATCGCCGGCGTCATCGTCACGGCCGTGGCCGACGAGTGGACGATCCACCATCCGCTGGGCCACACCGAGCTGAAGACGGCGCTGGCCCTGATCGGCGGCCCGTTCCTGTTCCTGCTGGGCGGTGTGCTGTTCAAGCGGGCCGTGTTCCGGGCCTGGGCGCCGGCCCAGGTCGCCGGCCTGCTGGCGCTGGCGGTCCTGGGGGCGTTCAGCCTGGCGCTCAGCCCGCTGATCCTGTCGATCGCCACGACGGCGATCCTGCTCGGCGTGTCCGTCCGCGAGGGACTGGTGCGCCGCGCCCGGGCGAGGACCTAGACGTTCAGGGCCGCGTTCGTCGCCCGCACCAGGCCGTCGATGACGCCGGGCTCGGTCGAGGCGTGGCCCGCGTCCCAGACGATCTCGAAGCTCGCCTCCGGCCAGGCCCGGTGCAGGGACCAGGCGCTGTCCAGCGGCGTGACCACGTCGAAGCGGCCCTGGACGATCCAGGCCGGGATGTGCCGGATCCGGTCGATGTTCTTCAGGATCCAGCCGTCCTCCTCGAAGAACCCGCCATTGGCGAAGAAGTGGCACTCGATCCGCGCGAAGGCGATGGCGAAGTCCTCTTCGTTGAACTTCGGCGGACGCGCTTCGGGGCCGCGCAGCGAGATGGTGTCGCCCTCCCACTGGCTCCAGGCGCCGGCCGCCTCGGCCTGGACGCGGCGGTCGGGATGGATCAGGCGCTTGTGATAGGCGGCCATCAGGTCGCCGCGCTCCTCGACGGGGATCGGCGCCAGGAACCGCTCCCAGGCGTCGGGGAACAGCATCGCGGCGCCGTCCTGGTAGAACCAGCGCAACTCCTTCTGGGTCAGCAGGAAGATGCCGCGCAGCACCAGGGCCTCGACCCGGTCGGGATGGGTGATGGCGTAGGCCAGGGCCAGGGTCGAGCCCCAGGAGCCGCCGAACACCGTCCACTTCTCGACGCCCAGGTGCACCCGCAGCCGCTCGATGTCGGCGATCAGGCTCCAGGTGGTGTTGTCCTCGAGGCTGGCGTTGGGACGCGAGCGGCCACAGCCACGCTGGTCGAACAGCGCCATACGCCAGCGGCTGGGATCGAAGAACCGCCGCATGGTCGGATTGACCGCCCCGCCGGGGCCACCGTGCAGGATCACCGCGGGCTTGCCGCGCGGCGCGCCGCATTCCTCGTAGTAGATCTCGTGCGGACCGTCGGCGCCCAGCCAGCCGAACGAGAAGGGCTCGATGTCGCGAAACAGGCTGCGGCGACCGTTGGCGGACATGGGCGGGGCGGAAGCGTTACGATCCATGCTGCAACCCTAAACCGGTTTCGGGCCGCGAGGGAACGGCGCGAGGGGGGCATTCGCCCAAGCCGGCCGCGCGCCTCGCCCCGCCGCCGCGGCGAAACCCTGGCTGGAGGCCGTCGCCACCCGCGCGGCTTTTCCGTATTCTCCCGAGTCATGAACAACCCCGAAGACCTCAGCGACGACGAACTGCTCGAGATGCTGACCCCGCGCCAGCTGGCCGAGCTTGACCGCGCGATCGCCGAGATGATGGGCCCCGAAGGCCTGGACAAGGTCATCTCGCTGCAGGTGATGGCCCAGCTCTACACCGTGCGCGCCGCCGAGCGCGACGAGACCTCCGCCCTGGCGATGCTGCAGATGGCGGCGGCGATGCGGCGGCGCGCGGAGATCCTGGCGGCGGACAAGGGCTAGGTCGGGAACCGCCGGCCCAGCCAGTCGATCAGGATCGCGTTCACCTGCTCGGGCTTTTCCTGCTGGGTCCAGTGGCCGCTGCCTTCGACCAGCACCTTCTCCAGGTCCGAGACCTGGTCGCCCATGCGGTCGGCCAGGGAGGGCGGCAGCACCACGTCGTGCTCAGCCATGATCATCAGGCACGGGATCCCGTCGATCCGCGTGGGCAGGGACTCGGCGCGCTCCCAGTTGCGCACGAAGTTGCGGTACCAGTTGATCCCGCCGGTGAAGCCGGTGCGCTGGAACGTCTCGACGAAGACCTTCAGTTCCTCGGGGGCCAGCAACTGGCTGGAGTCGTCGGCGACGTCGTAGCGGGCCAGGCCGTCCTGCAGGGCCAGCGAGCGGCCATTGGTCTCGCCGCTGGTGAAGGCGGCCTGGACGCCGGTCGGCTTGCGCATGAAGTAGCGCAGGGTCTTGTCGACGTCGGCGGCCAGCTGGGCGTCGGCCACGCCGGGCTTCTGGAAGTGGACGATGTACATGTCCTCGCCGAACGCGTGGCGGAACATGGTGATCGGGTCGACGGGCAGGCGCGGCAGGAACGGGGTGTTGACCCCCACGACCCCCGCCACCCGGTCGGGGTGCATCAGCGGCATCTGCCAGACCACGAGGCCGCCCCAGTCGTGGCCGCAGAACACCGCCTTCTCCACGCCCAGGTGGTCCAGCAGTCCGACCAGGTCGCCGGTCAGGTGGGCCATGTCGTAGGCCTCGACCGCCTCGGGACGGTCGGTCAGGCCATAGCCGCGCTGGTCGGGGACGATCACCCAGCGCCCCGCCGCCGCGAGGGCCGCGACCTGCCAGCGCCAGGAATAGGAGAACTCGGGGAAGCCGTGGCACAGCACGATCGGGACGCCGACCCGCGGCCCGGCCTCGTAATAGGCCATGCGGATCCCGTTGATCGGCGCGAACGAAGGTTCGGGCATCGGCGGCGCAAGCTGGGTCATGGCGTTTCCTGCTTATGTTATTGGCGATCACCTTGCGGGCGGACGTCGCGCCGGGCAAGGCCGCGATTCCCACGGTCAAGGACTTACCCCTGGGGAAAACAAGCGTAAAAGCGCGTCCATGACCGAGAACGCACCGTCCGCGCCCGCCGCCACGCCCTGGCGGCTTGTCCTGATGCTGGGCGCCCTGACGGCCTTCGCGCCGATGTCGATCGACATGTACCTGTCCAGCATGCCGGACATCGGCCGGACCCTGCACGCGGGGCCGGAGGACGTGCAGGCCACCCTGGCGGCGTTCTTCGCCGGCATGGCGATCGGCCAGTTCCTGTATGGCCCGGCCTCGGACCGGTTCGGGCGCCGGCCGCCGCTGTTGCTGGGCATCGGCATCTTTGTCGCGGCCTCGGTGGTCTGCGCCATGGCCCCTTCGATCCAGGTGCTGATCGCCGCCCGCTTCGTCCAGGCCCTGGGCGGCTGCGCGGGGGCGGTGATCGCCCGGGCGGTGGTGCGTGACAGGTTCAACCACGCCGACACGGCGCGGGTGCTGTCCCTGATGACCCTGATCATGGGCCTGGCGCCGGTGCTGGCCCCGCAGTTCGGCGGCGTGGTGCAATTCTTCGCCGGCTGGCGCGGCGTATTCTGGACGCTGGTGGTGTTCGGCCTGCTGATCGGCCTGTGGATTGCGCTGAGCCTGGCGGAGTCGCGGTCGGAGGCCACGGCGGCCCAGGCGCGGTCGGAGAATCCGTTCCGGGCCTATCTGGCCCTGCTGCGCCAGAAGCGCCTGGTCGGCTACGGCGTGGCCGGGGCCCTGAACGGCGCCACCCTGTTCACCTACATCTCGACCGCGCCGGACCTGGTGATGGGGACCTACGGCCACACGCCCCTGGTGTTCAACATCGTCTTCGCCTTCAACGCCGTGGGGATCATCGGGGCCAGCCAGGTCAACCGCCTGCTGCTGCGCCGCTCGACCCCCGACCAGGTGCTGGTGCGGGCCAGCATCGCCTCGATCGTCGCCGCCTTCCTGCTGGTCGCCGCCGCCTGGAGCGGGGCGGGCGGGCAGTTCACCGTCCTGCCGCTGCTGTTCGCGGCCCTATCGAGCTACGGCCTGATGGCCGGCAACACCATGGCCGGGGCGCTGAGCGTCGATCCCAGCCGGGCCGGCTCGACCTCGGCCCTGATGGGCGGGGCCTCGTTCGGGGCGGGAGCCCTGGCCTCGTGGGTGGGCGGCCTGCTGCACGACGGCACGCCCCGGCCGGTGGCGGCGGTGATGTTCGCGTGCCTGGTGGGCTCCAGCCTGGCGATCTTCGGCCTGGCGGTCCCCAAGGGCCGGCGCGGCAAGGCGGCCGCCTAATCCGGACCCGAAATGGGCCTGACGTTGTCATCCCGGCCGTAGCGAAGCGAAGAGCCGGGACCCAGGAGACTGGGCTGATGCCGTGCGGTTCTCCTGGATCCCGGACAGCCTCTGCGAGGCTTCCGGGAGGGCCACGGATCTGAGGTCTTCGGTATTTCAGAGGTCCGTCGCGGCATCGAGCGCGGCCCTAGGCCTCCCGATCCCCGATCGTTCCGGCGCGCCAGGCCAGCAGGAGCCAGCCGACCAGGAAGCACAGGCCGCCGAACGGCGTGACCATACCCAGGATCCGCGGCGCGCCGAAGGCCAGGGCGTAGAGCGAACCCGAGAACAGCACGGTCCCGGCCAGGAACAGCACGGGGGCCGTCACGCCCATCTTGCCGCCGGACTTGTCCTGGCTGAGTTGGCGCATCGCCAGCCAGCCCAGCACGGCCAGGGCGTGGGTCATCTGGTACAGCGATCCGGTGTGCAGCAGTTCGGCCGCGCGGGCGTCCCTGGCGCCGTGGGCCGCGAAGGCCCCGAAGGCCACGGCCAGGAAACCGCTGAGCGCGGCGAGACGGACGACCAGGGCCGGGCCGCGCGTCATTTCTTGTGCTTGTTGTGCGCCGCCAGCTCGTCCGGCGTGATGTCCAGGAACGACGGCGCGGCGGCGTTGTAGGCCTCGGTCTTGTGCAGGTCGATGACCACGCTGCGGTGGCCCTCCCAGATCATGTGCACGGCGACGTAGAGCACGATGGCCAGGCCGACGAAGCCGATCCAGCGGTGCTTGTGCAGCAGGTTGGCGATGGCGGTGGCGGCCACGCCCATCAGGATGATCGACAGCAGGAGGCCGAACACCAGGATGGCGGGATGCTCGCGGGCCGCGCCGGCCACGGCCAGCACGTTGTCCAGCGACATCGAGACGTCGGCGATCAGCACCTGCAGGAAGGCCTGCTTGAAGCTCTTGGCCGGCTTGGCGCGGGGCTCCGTGGCGGGATTGTCGTCCAGGATGGCGCGGGCGTCCTCCTGGTCGTGGGTGATCTGCTCGCGCAGCTCGCGCCACATCTTCCAGCAGACCCACAGCAGCAGCACGCCGCCGGCCAGCAGCAGGCCGATCACGCCCAGCAGCCAGGTGGTGATCAGGGCGAAGCTGATGCGCAGCACCACGGCCGCGCCCAGGCCATAAAGGATAACCTTGCGGCGGTCCTTGGCCGGCAGGCCCCCGGCCGCCAGGCCCACGGCCACCGCATTGTCGCCCGCCAGGACGAGGTCGATCATCAGGACGGAAAGGAAGGCCGCGAACGGACCGTTCAGGCCGCCCACCTGGGCTAGGAGCGCATCAAACATGCGGCCTCAATGCGTCAGGCGGGCGGGTCTGGCAAGCATCCCTTAGTCGACAGGCTCGAGTTCCTTGCGCGCGTGGGCGTCTTGCCCGGGAGTCGCGGGAGAGCCGGCCTCAGCGACGGGGGGAGCCGGGTCATGAACGCCATGGCCGTGGTCCTCGTGCGCGGGGGCTTCGAACGGGTTGTGCTCCGGCGGGCGATGGCCGGCCGCGCCGGCCGCCACCGCGCCGATGGCCGCGCCCCCGGCGGCCGCGGCCATCGGGTTGACGTGGCCGCCCTCGGCGGGCCTCGGCGTTTCGAACGGCAGGTCGTTGCGATCATAGTCGGTCAGGGTGCGGAACTTGCGGCGGCGCTCGGCCCGGGCCTTGGCGGCCGAGGCGTTGCGCGAGATCGCCACCAGGATCAGCAGGGCCAGCAGCACCAGGGCCCCGCCCAGCAGTGACTTGCCCGGCAGCTTGCCCAGGCCCGGGACATCCACCGTCTCGTAGCGGCCCAGGTCGGGCACGGCGGCCTCGAGGCCCTTGGCCTTTTCCTTCAGCGCGTCCTGGAGCGGGGCGACCTGCCGGGCGATCGAACCCAGAGTGAAGCTCTGGGCCGGCTTGGCTCCATCCAGCACGACGCCGAACTCGGTCTTCAGCGGGCCCTTGGCGGAGGCGGCGGTCGGCTTGACCTGCCAGGCGAAGGTGGCCGGCTGGCCGGCCGTGACCACGGCGGTCTGGCGGCCGTTCGGGGTGATCTCGTAGCCCTGGCCCCGCAGGTCGGCGTAGGCGCTGGCCTTCCTGGCCGCCTTGGCCAGGCCCAGCTTGGCGGCTTCCGTCCTGATCAGGTCGCCGAGGGTGGCGGGCAGGGACAGGGTGACCTGGCCCGCCTGGCCCTGGGCCAGGCTTGGCGCCGTGGCCAGGGTCGCGCTCCGGGTGGCTTCCGGCGCGACGGCCGCCTGCAGCGCCTGCAACCGGGTCTGCGGCGCGGCGGGCGCGGACTTGGCGGTGGCGGTGACCGGGGCGGGCGCGACGGCGGGGGGGAGGGGCGCCACGATCGGCGCCCTGACCGGGGGCGTCTCGGGCTTGGCGGCGGCGATCGGCTTCAGCGGGGCCGGGACGGGCGCCGCCGCGACCGGCCTGGGCGCGGGCTTGGCGACCGGCGTCGGCCTGGTCGCGGGCCTGGCCGAGGACCGGGCTGGGGCCTGGGCGACCTGGGCGACCGAAGCGGCGACCCGGGCCGGCGCGACATGGGCTGGCGCGACATGGGCCCGGCGGACCGGCGTGGTCGGCGCGGGCCGCCCATGGCGGACGGCGCGATGCGACCTCTCGGGATTGGCGATCGGCGCCATGGCCGTGACCAGGGTCCCGTCGGGGCGGCGCCAGGTCTTCAGGGTCGATTGGGTCGTGGTGACCGGGATCGGGGGGCGCGCGGCGCTGGGCGGACCGCCCAGCAGACCGTCGGCCGGCGCGGCTTCGGCGGAGGGCGGCGCGCCCATCAGGTCCGGCGTCTGCGGGGCGCCGTAGCCAGGCTCGACAGCGGCGGGCGGCGCCTCGACGGGTTCGCGCGCGCCGCAGCCGGCGATCGCCACAATCCCCGCCGCGCACCCGGCCAGAAGCGCCGAACGGGCCTTGTCATGCAACATCGGGTCCCCCGATCCCATGTCCGAACTCTCCGCCAAGCAGCGCCTCGCGGCCTCGCACCCGAGAAAACCACGTCGTCGCGACGAAATCAAAACGGTTAACGGGGATTCACGAACCGGTTTCTTCCCTGGAGCGAACTTTCGACGCCTCGTAGAGCGCCACTGCCGCGGCGGCGGACACGTTCAGGCTCTCGAAGCCGCCCGGCATGGCGATCCTGCCCATCGCGTCGCAGTGCTCGGCCACCAGCCGGCGCACGCCTTCGCCTTCAGAGCCCAGCACCAGCACCGTGGGGCGTTCGTCCAGCACCTGGTCCAAGGTCCCCTCGGCCTCGCCGGCCAGGCCCACGGCCCGCCAACCAAGGTCGGCCAACTCCTCCAGGGCCCGGGACAGGTTGACTACGCGCGCGTAGGCAATCTTGTCCACCGCCCCGACGGCGGTCTTGGCCAGCACGCCGGTCAGGGCGGGGGCGTGGCGGTCCTGCAGAATCACCCCTTTGGCGCCGAAGGCGGCGGCCGAGCGGAAGATCGCCCCGATGTTCTGCGGGTCGGTGATCTGGTCCAGCATCACCAGCAGCCCCCGGGCGGGCGTCCCCAGGTCGTGGATGCTCAGCGTCTCGGGCTCGTCGATCTTCAGGGCCAGGCCCTGGTGCACGGCGCCGGCCGGCAACTGACGGGCGATGTCGGCGCCCTCCATGATCTGCAGGAAGGGGGCGCGGCTCAGAGTCGGGGCGAGTCGCTTGGCGCGGTCCGGGGTGGCCAGAAGGCGTTTCGGAACGGGTCTGGCGGGGTTGGAAAGCGCGGCCTCGACGGCGTGAGTCCCCCAGATCCAGTCCTTGGCGTCGCCCTGGCCCTTGGAAAACTTGTTGTTTTCCCGAGGCTTGGAACGAAAATCACGTCCGGGCGAAGAAGGCTTTTTCCGGTCGTTGCGTTCGGAATGAGAGGACACTATAAGACGCGCTCCGATTTGGGGCCCTGAGGGTTTCCAAGAGCCAGGGCGGCGCTGCTTTAGCATCGTCTCACCGGTCTCGAGGAAGCTTTTGTTCCTTTTTCGTGACGGGCGGTCCGCCGCCGGTTTCGAGGAGGGAAAGGCCGCTTTGAAGGAACTCTGTCGCGCGCTGGGGGAATGTCCCGAGTGGCAAAGGGGGGGGACTGTAAATCCCCTGGCGTACGCCTTCGTAGGTTCGAGTCCTACTTCCCCCACCACGCGCGACGAGAGCTCCCAAGAAGCCTGGGCCCCGAAGAAGCCAGACCGGGAGCCGATCGCGACCCCGCTAGCTTGGCGGGTATAGCACAATGGTAGTGCAGCAGCCTTCCAAGCTGAGGATGCGGGTTCGATTCCCGCTACCCGCTCCAGCTCCCAACACTGAAATTCCCTGAAACAAGCCCGCCGGCGCGAAGGTAGAGACGATGGCCAAGGAAAAGTTCGAACGTAACAAGCCGCACTGCAACATCGGCACGATTGGTCACGTTGACCATGGCAAGACGACGTTGACGGCCGCGATCACCATCATTCTGGCCAAGACCGGTGGTGCGACCGCGAAGAACTACGCCGACATCGACGCCGCGCCGGAAGAAAAGGCCCGCGGCATCACCATCAACACCGCGCACGTGGAATATGAGACGGCCAACCGTCACTACGCCCACGTCGACTGCCCCGGCCACGCCGACTATGTGAAGAACATGATCACCGGCGCGGCGCAGATGGACGGCGCGATCCTGGTGGTGTCGGCGGCCGACGGCCCGATGCCGCAGACCCGCGAGCACATCCTGCTGGCCCGTCAGGTCGGCGTGCCGGCCCTGGTCGTGTACATGAACAAGGTCGACCTGGTCGACGACGCCGAGCTGCTGGAGCTGGTCGAGATGGAAGTGCGCGAGCTGCTCAGCTCGTACGACTTCCCGGGCGACGACATCCCGATCACCAAGGGTTCGGCCAAGGTGGCCATCGACGGCGGCGACCCGGTGATCGGCGAGCAGTCGATCCTGGAACTGATGACCACGGTCGACACCTACATCCCGCAGCCGGACCGTCCGGTCGACCTGCCGTTCCTGATGCCGGTCGAAGACGTGTTCTCGATCTCGGGCCGCGGCACCGTGGTCACGGGTCGCGTCGAGCGCGGCATCGTCAAGGTCGGCGAGGAAGTCGAGATCGTCGGCATCCGTCCGGTCCAGAAGACCACCTGCACGGGCGTGGAAATGTTCCGCAAGCTGCTGGACCAGGGCCAGGCCGGCGACAACGTGGGCGTGCTGCTGCGCGGCACCAAGCGCGAGGACGTCGAGCGCGGCCAGGTGCTGTGCAAGCCGGGTTCGATCACCCCGCACACCAAGTTCGTGGCCGAGGCCTACATCCTGACCAAGGAAGAAGGCGGCCGCCACACCCCGTTCTTCACCAACTACCGCCCGCAGTTCTACTTCCGCACCACGGACGTCACCGGGATCATCAAGCTGCGCGAAGGCGTGGAAATGATCATGCCGGGCGACAACGCCGAGCTGGACGTCGAGCTGATCACCCCGATCGCCATGGAGGAGAAGCTGCGCTTCGCCATCCGTGAAGGCGGCCGCACCGTCGGCGCCGGCGTCGTCGCGAAAATCGTCGAGTAGGTCTCGACCTTCTAGCTTCGGCTAAGACTGCGAAGGCCCCGGAGGAAACTCCGGGGCCTTTTGCCATGCTGGTCCTCCCCCACAGGGGGAGGGCCTGAAGCGCCGCATTACGACACCTTAAGGTGACCTGGCTCCTGCCGCCCCCTAGCCTTGCCAGGGCCTCGCCAGGAGGCTTCCGGCCGGGGGCCTCCATGCTGCATCGACGCGACCTCCTGCTGGCCGGCGCCGGCCTGGCCCTGGCGCCCGGCGCGGCCTTCGCCGCCAAGCCGCTGGGCGCCGACAATCCGATCGTCGACGCCTTCGTCAAGGCGCAGGGCTTCAACGGCGTGGTCATGCTGGGCAAGGCCGGCAAGCCGACCTACGCCCGCGCCTTCGGCCTGGCCGACATCGAGGCGGGCAAGCCGGCGACCGTCGACACGGTCTATGGGATCGCCTCGATCTCCAAATGGCTGACCTCGACCACGATCCTGAAGCTGGCCGAGGCCGGCAAGCTGTCGCTGGACGCGCCGATCACGACCTATCTGAGCGACTACCGCGCCGACACCGGCGCCCGGATCACGCTGCGCCGGCTGCTGTCCAATTCCAGCGGCGTGCCCAACGGCTTCATGGCCGCCGCCAAGACCGATCCGGGCGTGCTGACCCGCGAGCTGCCGGCCGCGGAGGCGGTCAGGCGGTACTGTCAGGGCGACCTGGCTTTCGAGCCCGGCGCCCGGTTCGACTACGCGATGACCAACTGGATCATGGTAGTGGCGACGATCGAGGCGGCGACCCACCGGCCGTACCAGGACGCGATGCGGGCGATCACCCTGGACCCGCTGGGCCTGAAGCTCACCGACGCCGGCGAGGCGACTGCCGCCTCGCCACGCCTGGCGGTCGGCTACGCCAGCGTCGCGCCGCCCGTCCGGCGACCCAATACGCGCCTGTCGTTCACCCACGCCGGCGGCGGTTATTTCAGCACCGCGTCGGACCTGCTGAAGGCCGCGCACGGCGTCTTCGACACCGACTTCCTGTCGCCGGCCTCGCGCAAGGCGCTGGGCGCCATCGAGGTCGCCAGCGACAACTACGCCCTGGGGGGGCGGATCCGCACCCTGTGGGTGGACGGCAAGCCCCATCCGGCCGGCTGGGAGACGGGCAACACCGCCGGCTACCGCTCGGTGCTGGGCCACCGCTTCGACACCCGGACCAGCGTGGTGATCCTCAACAACACCAGCCTGTCGCAAAAGGCCCTGGACCTGTTCGCCGACCAGCTGTTCGGCGCGGTGACGCCGGCCTAGGACGGTTCCCGGCCCTGTGAGAACACGTTATCCTGCCGACCAAACCGGGGGTGATCTGTTGATCCGCACCAAGCTTGTCATCCTGTCCCTGGCGGTCGCCGGCCTGGCGGCGTGCCAGCGGACACCGGACCCGCCGGCCTCGGTGCCGCCGCCTCCGGGACTGGGCGATCGCGTGCGGGTGCTGAGCGCCGACGCCATGGTGATCGACGGCAAGCACGTCCGTCTGGCCAACGCCTATGCGCCGCAGGGCATACCCGACGCCCGCTGCTGGGCCGAGGCCACGGCCGCCCAGACCACCCTGGCCTGGGTGCGGGCCAAGGTCAAAGACGCCCGCGACATCGCCGTCGAGCCGGCGACGGGGTTCGACGAGTTCCATCGCCAGCTGGCGGTCGTCAAGCTGGACGGCGTCGACCTGGGCCAGGAGATGTACGAGACCGGCCTGGCCGCGCGGCGCACCGACGGCCTGAACGGCCGCTTCGCCTGGTGCGAGCCGATCAGCGGCAAGGCCGACGGCGCGCCGACGGTCAATTCCCTGCTGGACTAGAGACCGCGTCCTCTATCGGATCGCCGAGCGGCCAAGGCAATCAAAGTCCTATCGTGCCGTCATCCCGAACGAGCGCGTAGCGCGCCGATCCGGGACCGACGCCTGAGCTCGGCGCTTTCGGCGGTCCCGGATCCGCGCCCGGCTCGCGCCGGGCTTGTCCGGAATGACAACCCTTCTGGGCCCCTGGTTGTGTCCAGTCCCTACAGCCGGTCCACCGGCGACAGGGTCGCTCCGTTCGCCTCGCGCGGGGTGGTCATGCGCGACAGCTTGGGGGTCAGCCAGCGCTCGATGTCGTCGACGATCTCGTAGACCACCGGCACCAGGACCAGGGACAGCACGGTCGAGGTGATCAGGCCGCCGATCACCGCCACGGCCATCGGCTGGCGGAATTCCGAGCCGGTGCCGATGCCCAGGGCGGTGGGCAGCATGCCGGCCATCATCGCCAGGGTGGTCATGATGATCGGCCGGGCCCGCTCGTGACAGGCGTCGAGGATGGCGTCGCGCTGGCTCATGCCGGCCCGCTCCTGCTCGATGGCGTACTCGACCAGCAGGATCGAGTTCTTGGCCGCCAGGCCCATCAGCATCAGGAAGCCGATCAGCGACGGCATCGACA
>Ga0102590_1002200_pt1 | contig 24300 bp, 20 predicted proteins | sample AraplaMF_Col_mMF_FD_76859 | JGI IMG/M metagenome (GOLD analysis project Ga0102590, IMG submission 76859) | Arabidopsis root microbial communities from the University of North Carolina, USA - plate scrape MF_Col_mMF | ecosystem: Host-associated > Plants > Roots > Endosphere | place: USA... | reverse complement strand
CGCCCTGCCCCGACAGGTAGCCCTTCAGCTTCGACGTCAGTTCCGCCACCGAGCCCGCCGTCAGCGCAAGGCGGCTCTCCATCGCCTCGCGGCCGACCTGCAGCGTGTAGGCCACGTCCGCAAGCTCCGCATCTCCAAGCCCGCGGCGCTCCAGCGCCGACACGAGCTGCAAGGCCTGCTCCCGCAGCCGCTCCGCCGTCTTCGCCGACAGCACGATCAGCGCGGGACCAGAGCGGTTCACGACCATAGGGAGACGCTCCGACTGTGCCGGCATTACATGCTCCTCTATTGCCACCGACAGCCGCCGCTGGCGCGGCTGCGCACCAAAACGGACTTCCGTCTGCGCCGGCGGTGGTACGTATTCTTCAACGATGGCGTGATCGGCCCCCAAGCCTGCGCGCGATGCGGCAGGGATCCCGTCGCCGACATCGTCGTGCTGGCCGCTCCGAACGGCGAGGCGCTTGAGACCCAAAGGGCATTTTCGGAATCCTCGATGCCGTGCTCGCCTAGCGCCGCAATCGTCTGCTCCGGAGCCTCGCCGCCCCAAAGCCATGTCAGCCGCTCGATGCCCGACGATTCCAGCACGGTTACCGAACCGTCACCAACTCGATCGATGCCAATGAGCCGCAAAGGAGCAGCCTCGATCATTCGTCCGCGCAGCGATATCCGTCTGACTCCATCCAGCTCGCCCAGCACCCGACAGTCGCCGCCCACGCTGATCACATATTTCGGCTGAGCCGATACGGGCTCAGCATCGAAAAACGACAGGATCAATCGTTCCAAGTCAGTCGGAACGAGATCGACTTTCCCATCATCTGCCATTGCTTCGTTCCAGAAGGGCGCGCGAATCCACTTGGCCGCGCAACACCGTCACCCCGTTGCGGGGTGAGCTACGCGATCAATTTGCCGGTTGAAGCCACCGAGACTTGGTTGAATTGCGCACTGCGAGCCGATGCGCGCAGCTTGATCATTTACGGCGGATGACAGCCGCACGGCCCGCCAATGATGGCCGAACGGAACACGACGCCAGCCCGTATCAGTGGAACCGCCATACCGGATCGAAGCAGATTGATACGATGGCAGCGGACATCAGGAGTGAGGCCGTCGAAGTCGACATGCCCTTCAAGCTGACGCCCACGCGCGCGCCGCGTGTTACGCTTCGATTGCGTCGGAGTTAACGTACCTCTGACGGGGTCTAGTGAGCGGAGCAGCTGGCTGAGAGCCGTCTCGTGTCGATAGGTCCGGCGCGACGACGAATAGCGATATTCCAAGAACGACTGCGTGCGCTTACGACGGCTTGGTCGGGCGCATTGTGTTGGCACCGCTGACAAATACTCTTCAGGAATTCTGAAAGACGACACTGCCACGCCGCACCGCATGTCATTCGCGAAACTCGATGAGCACAGACAGTATGTGGAATATAACCTACGGTGTCAAATTCTATTGTCGCTCGCCTTGCGTTAGACGTCAGAGCTGAAAGATTATCGCCGGATGCGGCCAGCCGCACTCACGCGAGCGTGCAGGCGACAAATCGAATTGTCGCGACCTGTACTTGCCGACTGAGACATTTTCAGGTCACGCTTGATATCGAGGCTTGCGATCATCATGAGCGGAGCTTTTGATTGGGTAGACTCTCGGCAACCTGCATCGTGTGATGCAACGCCACCGGTTTCTTCGTCGCGCCTTGAGAAATAACGACAATCCGTCTTTGCTCGGATGCAAAGAGATCAGTCTCCCGGCAGGATTTCACGGACACAACGATCCAGAGTCATCGATCCGGTCCACTGGCTGGGATATCCCAGCGAGACTTCTTCGAACCTCACACCGTCCCGATAGGAGGTAGAACGGATATGAAGGTGGCCGGAGACAACAACGATTGCGTTGAATCTCAAATGCCAGTCTTCCGTTCGGCGAGTACCGCACCAAAGCGAAAAACGCGGTATACGCGGCAACGTCGCGAGATCTTCACGCAACGGGAAGTGATTGATCAGCACCGTGGGCAGATCATTTCTGAACGACTGCAAGCGACGTTCTGTCCATTCGCAGCGAGCGCGGCACCATTCAACGATCCCCGTATAGGGGTCTGGATGGAGAAGCATCTCGTCGGAACAGACAACTCCCGCTTCGCCAGCCCACTCGAGCGCACGCTCAACCGACACGTCCCTTGGCCGGAAGCTGTAATCGTAAAGCAGGAATAACGGCGCAATTCTGACGTGGCGCCGATTTATTTCAATAACCGGATACGGATCTTCCGGAGTCACGACCCCATAGGATCGGCACAGCCTCACCAACTCCTCATACTTGAATTTTCCGCGGGCGGAACTCTTGCCGGAAGGTAACGTCCAGAGCTCGTGATTTCCAGGTACCCAAATCAGCTTGGCAAACCGAGGCTTGAGTATTTCGAACGCCATTTCCAGGTGGGCAGCTGTCTCGCCCACGTCGCCAGCAAGAATCAGCCAATCGCCTGGGCGGCTTTCGATCTCCACCAGCGCATTCCGATTTGCTTCGTAGCCAAGATGAAGATCGCTGATTGCCAACAATTTCATGTCAGTCGAACACCGTCTCAGCTGCGTTTGCTCCAGCAGAGTCGGCTTGACCACACATCTGTCGAAGCCGGGGTGCCCTAGCGGAAACGAATTGAGAGCCGCGCTCCAGCCGACCCCGCAGTCGCGATCGCAAGCCTGTGCTGGGCTGTGGAGGCGGACTGGTGAAACCGCCAAGGACCTTGCTCATCGTCGCAGCGCTCCGTCACCTGCAGGACCGGCGGTGGGTGGCCCGCTGACATCAAATCGAAAGTGTCGAGCTGGGGCGGAAAGACCCAACGGACGACGCTCCTTGCCATCATGCAGTTGCACTCAGTTCCTGTCCAACGCGCTGCCCGGTCAATTCCGCGTTACTACCCGTGGGTGCGTCACATCATCGACCACTCCTTTTTCGTTCCGCTATCATAGATATACCACTTATCTGTATTGCTATTTCAGCGACAGTACGCAATTCTCAAACCAAGCTGTGCGCAGTGACCGTCTTCGTTGTCACGCCTACCAGCCATTCCAAAAGCGTGGCCTGAACAACGCCACCAAGCGGGAGAACGACAGGTGCTCGAGCATCATCGCATCGTATTGATGTTCTCCGGCCAAGGCTCTCAATACTACAAGATGGGGCAAGCGTTCTTCGACGGCGACGCCAGGTTCAGAAGCACGCTTCTGGAATTGGACGCCATCGCCAAGCACTACGTTGGTCACTCCATCGTTGACGTCCTTTACGACAAGCGCCGGAAAAAGGAGGAACCTTTCGAGGCAATCACGTCGACGAGCGCCGCCATATTCATGATCGAGTATGCGCTGGTTCACGTTTTGCTCGACGACGGTTTGAAGCCGGATTACCTGCTCGCGGCGAGTATGGGACTTTATGCCGCTGCCGCGACGGCCGGGGCGCTGGAGCCCCGCGATGTACTCGAATGCATATCGAAAGCATCGGCGGTATATGAAGCCCACTGCCCGCGCGGGGCGATGATCGCGATCTTCGGAAGTCCAACATTACACCGCGATCTGCACGTACTGCATGAGCGCTCGGATATTGCAGCCGTGAATTTTGATTCGCATTTTGTCATCGCAACTGTCCAAAGACATGTGAGCGAGATAACCGCGACGCTGGATCGCAACGGGATCGCGTTCCAAACGATTCCGGTCTCGTATCCCTTCCACTCGCGCTGGCTGAACAGCGCGAGCGATGCCGCGCAGGCGATTCTCGGAACGCTGCGCTGTCGTCAGCCCACAATACCGATCATCTGCTGTTCGCGCGCCGCCGTTATTGACGACATTTCTCCAGTCGCCATTTGGAACGCGATAAGAGAGCCGATTCAATTTCGCCAGACGATCGCGAACTTGGAAGCGCGAGGGCCCTGTTATTACGTCGATGTTGGCCCTGCAGGCACACTCGCCACCTTTCTAAAATACAGCCTTCCTCCGACGTCGGCTTCAAGGACATTCTCAATACTCTCGCCCTTCGCTGCGGATCTGAAGAACTATCAACGACTGATCGCAGCGCGTGAACTATTCGCTGATCGCTCGGTGAGCGAGATATGACAAGAAGGAATATGAAGAGACAGTGTACCGCTCCATGCAAGACAACGGCTATCCACGCACCTACTCAAGAAAAAGGGAAGAAAGCTCATGCACGTCTTTGTATTTCCAGGACAAGGCTCACAGCGACGGGGAATGGGAAGCGATCTGTTTGACAATGTCCCCGAGTTTACGTCAGCCGAGAAAGCGATCGATGAGCTACTCGGCTATTCAGTCAGGAAGCTTTGCCTGGAAGACCAGCACAGCCAACTTAGCCAGACACAGTACACGCAGCCCTGCCTGTATGTCGTCAACGCGCTCCATTACTATAAAGCATTGGCCGCCGGGCAACGTCCCGAGTATCTTGCGGGTCATAGCCTCGGCGAATATAATGCATTGATGGCCGCGGGCGCCTTCGATTTCGTTACCGGCGTGCGTCTGGTTCGGAAGCGCGGCGAACTGATGGCTAAGGCAAAAAACGGCGCTATGGCCGCTGTGATCGGCCTCAGCTCCGAAGTCGTCATGCGCCAGATTGCCCTGCATCAGCTCAAGGCCCTCGATGTCGCGAATTACAATTCTCCGACGCAGGTTGTGATCTCCGGATTGGAAGATGACATCAAGCGTGCGGGCCCGATCATGGAGCAAGCGGGAGCCAAGCTATATGTGCCTCTACCTGTGAGCGCGGCATTTCACTCACGCTACATGGTCGAGGCGGCCGACGAATTTGACAAGTTCCTGGCCGGCTTCGAGTTCCAAAATCTCAAAACTCCGGTCGTATCGAATGTTACGGGGCAAGCCTATCCATCCGGTGCAACGAATGCTTTGATCAGGTCTTTACTGGTCAAGCAGATGGTCCGGCCCGTGCTATGGATGCAAAGCGTCCGGCATCTTCTCAGCAAGGGCGCTCCGACATTTTCCGAATTGGGTCCGGGTGACGTACTGACCCGACTCATCAGCCAGATTCGCCAGCCGCCGGCCCGCAGTGCCTTGCAAGGCAACCAATCGAATCCGGCAGCGGCGGGGACGGCGAGCAAGATTGCATGACATTGCTCGCCGAAGATCAATCCCTGCAGCTTTAGCGCGTGCCGAAGAAGAAACTCTTCGGCCAATTTTCCCTCACCCGCCTGGGCGGCGCTCGCTTCAGAGCCGGCTGCGGCATAAAGCGCGCATATCTAGCCGTCGCCGTATACAAAGGCGTCGCTTCAGAGAAGATGGTGAGCGTTATTCACGTTTGAGATCTGCTGAAATCGGTGGAATTCGCAGCTATCCGCCCAGAACCGTTGATCGAGTGGAGATCTGACGATGAACACCTCGACCAATGACTCGCTCAGTGGCGCCGGCGCTCAATCAGCTTCACCAGTGACGTCGAACAGGTCGCCGGCGGCCACGGCCGCTGAACCAGTCGATGCGAGGAAACAGCTGCTGTTGGAAGGTCCGGCCTTCGGCACAATTCTGCATCTGGCCGCACCTACTGTTGTTGGCGCGCTCGCGCAGATGCTCGCCATCGTGCTTCAGATGTATCTGATCGGAAAGCTTGGCGTTGAAGCGTTCGCCGGCGTCACGCTTGTATTTCCCTGCCTCACCTTGATGCAAGTATTGTCCAACGGAGGGATTGGTGCCGGCGTCGCTTCGGCGGTTGCGCGAAGCCTGGGTGCAGGGCGCAAGGCCGAAGCCGAGGCACTTGCACTGAACGCCGTAGTGCTTGGCACTGCTCTGGGCATCATGTTCATGATAGCCGAGCTGCTGTTTGGCTCAATGATCTATCGGCTCATGGGCGGATCCGGAACCACGCTTGCCGCCGGCTTGGCTTACTCCCAATGGATCTTTAGTGCGTCGGTCTTTGTCTGGGTGCTGAACCTGCTGGCCTCCGCATTAATCGGCAGTGGCAATACCATGGTGCCCCCACTCATCTCGATCCTTGCCCTTGCGGCCGTCCCGCTGTCCGCCGTTCTGATGTTCGGTGGAGGACCGATACCACCGCAAGGCATTGCCGGAGCCGGTATCGCATTCGCCTGTTATGTCTTCCTGGCGGCTGTCGCGCTGATCGCCTATACGCGCTCAACACGAACTACGCTGCGACTTCCCTTCGATCTTCGGCTGCTGAACTGGCGGCTGATGGGCGAGATCCTGCGCGTTGGCGGACCATCCTGTGTTAGTGCCGCCATTCCGATGTTCAGCCTGATGCTGATCACCTCCGTGGTAGCTAGATTCGGCGACAGCGCCGTCGCTGGATTTGGGATCGCCATTCGTGTCGATTTTGTGTTGTTGCCGCTGTACATCAGCATCTGCACCGGTGTCCTTCCGATGGTTGGAACGAATGTCGGCGCCAAACAGATTCAACGGGCGAGGCAAATCGCTTGGACCGGCGCATTCATCGCTGCAAGCATAGGAGGCGCGGCTGGTCTTCTGCTGGTGGCGGCTCCCCAAATGTGGATGCGCCTCTTCAGCAGCGACCTCGAAGTGCTGGCCGCCGGCGCGCTCTATCTTCATATTATGGGCGCGCTATATCCCGTCACGGCCTTCGGCATTGTGCTGGGCGCCGCCGCCCAAGGTGCAGGTCGTCCGCTTTGGCCCCTCGTCGCCGTCCTGGTGCGCGTGATCATCGCTTCAGGTGGGGGCTGGCTTATCGTGGTTGGCCTCGGCTATCCAGTGGCCGCCTTGTACGCAATGGCGGCTCTTGCGGCCGTCATCCACGGCGTGATTCTCGGTGTAGGACATTATTCCGGACGCACCATTCCCAATCCTTCCGAGGAATGCAGGGCGGAGCGCCAAACACGCGTGAATAAGAGATTAGCGCGGCAACTCGTCAAATGATGGGCTACAAAGCGCGTCAAGCTCTGCATTAACGATGCGACCGCTCGATCAAAACTCTGACCTGCCGCCATGTTGTGCGCAGCCTACGAAACAATCACAGGCCTCATCCACCGCACGGCAATGGAGATTGCCTAAAGGCCGCAATCACCGGCGGCGTAACAAGCATGCGCGACGCGCTCGTTCCGTGTGCATGCCAACTATTCGCCGGCCTCCTGATGCCGGGCCGCATCCGGCCTCTTGTGATTTCGGAGCAATCGGAAATCCCGCTCGCGCCAGCTCTGAAAGACGACATACAGCATCGGGATTAGAAAGACCCCGATCGTGCTGGCGACAAGCATGCCGGAAAATACCGATGTTCCAATGTCGCGGCGGCTGATCTGGGCCGCACCATGCGCGAACACAAGCGGCACCAGGCCCAGGATAAAGGCGATCGACGTCATCATCACCGCGCGAAACCGCACGCGTGCACCGAGAACGGCGGCTTCGCGGATTCCCGCGCCGCGTTCGCGCTGCTTGCTCGCGAATTCGACGATCAGAATGCCGTTCTTGGCCGCCAGCGCAATCAGCACGACCAACCCGATCTGGGCGTAAAGGTCGAGCGTCAGTCCCGCCAGGAGGATTCCGCCGTAAGCGCCGAGCACGCCCACGACCACCGAAAGCAGAACCGGAATCGGAATCATCCAGCTCTCGTACAGGCCGACCAGGAACAGAAATGCGAAGACTACCGCCATTCCCAGAATCGGAGCGGTCTGGCCGCGCGCCTCGTACTCCTGATATGCCGTGCCGGTCCATTCAAAACCGTAGCCGGGCGGCAGGGTCTTCTCGGATACCTCCTGCATGGCGGCAAGCGCGGCGCCTGACGATCCTCCCGGTGCGGGACTGCCGTTGATCGTGATCGAACGGCGATTGTTGTAACGCGTGATCACTTGTGGACCGACGACGAAGCGAACGTTGGCAATCGAGCGCATCGGCACCATCTCGCCGTCCTTGCTGCGAACATGGATTTGCCAGATGTCGTCCAGCTCGCGGCGGTTCTTCGCTTCGCCCTCGATATTGACCTGCCAGGTTCGGCCATACAGATTGAAGTTGTTGACGAAGAAGCCGCCGAGCGTCGACTGCAGCGCCGTGAACACGCCGTTCATGTTGAGGCCGAGCGCCTGCGCCTTGTCGCGGTCGATGTCGAGATAGATCGAAGGGGTCGCCATCGTAAACGTCGAGAACACCCGGGCCAGCCGCGGATCCTGGTTGGCTGCCCCGATCAGCGCAAGGGCTACGCTGCCGAGCTTGACCGGATCCTGCCCCTCCAGCGCCTCGAGCTGATATTCGAAACCGCCGCTTGTCGAGAGGCCGATGATCGGCGGCAGATTGAACGCGACAATGTTGGCTGTCCTGATCTGCTCGCCTTCGGCAAACGTCTTTCGGATCAACGCCTGGGCCGCGTCCTCAACTCTCCGACGATCTTCGAACGGCTTGAGCTTGGCGAGAAGGAATGCGGCATTGGGTTCGTTGGCGCCATCGAGCAGGGAGAAACCGACCACTGCAAAGACGTCTTGAACCTGCGGCATCGCATTCAACATCGCTTCGACGCGCCGAACCGCCTCGCTGGTTCGCGCTACCGAAGCCCCTTCCGGCAATTGCACGTTCAGAAAAAACGCACCTTGATCTTCCTCGGGCAGAAAGCTCGTTGGCGTGAGCTTCGAGAGCCCGAAGATGCCGCCGGCGCAAAGCAGCACCAGCAACACCGACAACGCGCTGATCCGGACCAAACGAGCCACGATGGCGCCATAGAAATCACGCAGACGGTCTATGCCGCGCAGCACCAGCGCAACCGCGCGCCGCCTTCCGGTCTCATGCCGAAGAAAAACGGCACAGAGCGCGGGTGACAACGTCAACGCGTTCACGGCCGAGATCAGCATGGCGATGCTGATCGTCACGGCGAACTGGCGAAACAGCTGCCCCGAAATGCCCGGGATGAAAGCGATCGGCACGAACACCGAAAGCAGCACCAGCGTAATGGCGACAATGGGACCGGTGATCTGGGCCATGGCCTTGAGCGTGGCGCTGGCCGCGTCCAGCCCGGGCTCCTCCTCCAGAACACGTTCGACGCTCTCGACGACGACAATCGCATCATCAACGACAATTCCGATCGCCAGCACCATGGCCAGCAGCGAGACCGTGTTGGCGGAATAACCCATCAACAGCAGGACTGCGAAAGTGCCGATCAGGCTTACCGGCACCGCGACGGCAGGAATGATGGTGGCGCGCAGATTGCCAAGAAACAGAAACACCACGACGACAACCAGGGCAAAGGCCTCGCCCAACGTCCATAATACGGCGCGGATGGTATCTTCGACGAAAACAGTCGAGTCGTAGACGACACGCGCCTTGAGACCCGGCGGGAAGCGGCCACCCAGCCGTTCCAGCGTCCGGGCAACCGCTTTCGCAGTCTGGATGGCATTTGCGTCCGGCGTGAGATAGAGCCCAATGCCGACGGCCGGCTGGCCGTTGATGCGCGTTTCATTGTCTTCGTTTTGAGCACCGAGTTCGATACGGGCAACGTCGGCGATACGGAGCAGCGTGCCATCGGGATTTGCGCGCAGCACGATGCTGCCGAACTGCTCCGGGCTCGTCAGCGTTCCCTGGGTCTGCACGTTCATCTGGAATTGCTGGTCATCGCTGACCGGTCGCGCGCCGATGCGACCAACCGGCGCCTGGACGTTCTGGGCCCGTATCGCATCGATGACGTCGGATGGCGCCAAGCTCAGGCTGGTCAATCGCTGGGTGTCGAACCAGATGCGCATCGAGTAATTCAGCCTGCCGAACAGCAGGGCCTGCCCGACGCCCGGAATTCGCGCCAGTTCATCGAGCACGTTCAACGTGGCATAGCTCGTGATGAAAACCGGACTGAACTTTCCATCATCGCTGTACAGATTGATGAACTGCAGAATCGCCGCCGATCGCTTGATGACGGTAACGCCCTGAGACTGCACCGCCTGCGGGAGCTGAGGCATCGCGGTCTGAACGCGGTTATTGACATTGACTTTGGCGAGCTCCGGGTTCGTTCCCACCTCGAAGCTGACCGTCAGGCTGTAAGTTCCATCGTTCGCGCTTGTCGACTTCATGTAGATCATCTTGTCGACGCCGACGATCAGGGCCTCGAGCGGCTGCGCCACGGCGGCCTCGATCACAGCCGCGGATGCACCGGGATAACTCGCAAAGACCTGCACGCGCGTCGGCACGATATCCGGAAATTGCGCGACGGGAATGCGCGTCAGCGCGATCAGCCCGGCAAGCGTGATAACGATGGCGATGACTGCCGCCAGCCTCGGTCGCCTGATGAAGACCGTGGAAATCATCGGACGAGCCCGTTAGCCCGGCGTCGGCGAGCCCGGCACACCTTCAGCGCTGGCGGGCGCGCCGGGCGACACCAATTGTCCCGGCCGGATGCGCTGGATGCCTTCGACAACGACCTGCTCGCCGTCATTGAGTCCTCCCGTGACCGCGACCGTGCCTGCCGTGGAAGGCCCGAGATGGACACGCCGCTGTTGCACCTTGTTGCCGCCGTCGATCACGTAGAGGTAATCGCCCTGCTGGTCGGTCAGGACCGCGACGCGCGGAATGGTCACCGCCTCCACGGGCTCGGCGTCTTCAACGATGACAGTGACGAATTCTCCATCGGTGAGTTCCCGTATCGCATTCCCCGACGCACTGCCATTGGCCGGATTTCGCACGTCGCCGCGCAGCGTCACGGTGTCCGTGTTCCCCGCCACGGTGTTGTCGAAGAAGTCGACGTGACCGGTCTGGTCGTACATGCGGCCATCGGCCAACCGAATCCTGATGACGACCGGTTTTGCGGCGCTGCGATGACGCAACGCCAGCGCGGCACGTGAAGAGACGGAGAACACCACGTGCATCGGATCCTGGCTGACGATGGTCGTCAGTACCCCGGAGCTTGGACTGACAAAGTTGCCGGCCGTGACCATGGTGCGTCCGATCTTGCCGTCGATCGGCGCCCGAACGTCGGTATACCCCAAATTGATCCGGGACTGCTGCAATTGGGCCTCCGCGCCGAGCACCTGCGCATCCAGCGCCTGGGCGTTGGCTGTTGCGGTATCGACACTGGCCTGCTGCCCGGCGGGCGAGTTCAGCAGCGCCTTGGCCCGGCCGAGAACGATCTGTGCATTCTGAAGCTGCGCCTTGAGCTGGGCTATCGTTGCTTCCTTGGCCTTCACGTCCGCCAGAAACAGGCCCTGCTCGAGGCGATAGAGCAAGTCGTCCTTCTTGACCTCGGCGCCCTCAGTGAAAAAACGCCGATCGAGAAAGGCCGCAACACGCGCCGTGATATTGACGCGCTCGATCGCGTGAATACGACCGACATACTCGTTCGAGCGCGTGATCTGTTTTCGAACAGCCGGGACAACCCCGACGGCTGTCGGCTTCGGCGGGGTCTGCGCGGCCCCGGATGTGACGACGATGGCGGCGACCACAATCGCCATGGGCAGCCGAATGCGTCTGGCAGTCCGCATGTCTCACCACTCCCCGAATGGTTGCGCCTTGCCTGGGTGCCAAACTTCGGACGTCGCTGGTAGAAGACGCCCGAGCTGCGTAACCATGTTGAAGGCCAGAACAAGATCAGGAATCGGCCAATGCAACGTGTCTACGCTATCGCGTCGTCATCTTTCTTGAATTCCACAGAAAACGCAACCTTATGTTGTCAGATGCTCGGGACATGGCTCCAGATCCGAACGTTCCGTCCTCTCGCCTGGATGACGTCCCTGCCGCCACAGCCGATACGCTCGCCCAAAACTCGTCGCTCGACGATCACGACCAAGAAAGATCGCGATCCGGCGGTAGCCGTAACGTGGATACCGTGCCACCGGCTCCGCCATCCGCGCCAACGCCGGTGCATCCTTGACCGGCTTCCGCGGCCGATAGTGCGACGCACTTTGTCCAACTTGAGCAGCGTGCAAGCACACCGTTGCGACAGGCCTTTGCTTGTCGTATTCCCCGCCGCGACACGGCGAGCTAGCACGCTCACCATTTTTTTAGCGATCTCCTTCATCACCTCGATCTCGAGGTTGCACTCCGCAACCAGCTTCTTCAGCCGGGCATTCTCGGCCGCAAAGCTGCCTTAGCCGGCGCACGTCATCGGCTTGGAAAGCATGGAAACGACCAGGCGATTGCCTAATGATAGCGGCCTGGACTTGCTTGGCGTGTCGAGACGCTTCTGCAGCGGGGCCTCCTCAGCCCCTTCCAATAGACGGGTGACGCGGAAGCGGCCGCTCGACCTCAGGAGCGCCTCCTCACATTGGCTGTCGCAAGATTATTCTTGATCTTCCGGTGCGCACGTCGTGCACACACGATCCCTTAACCTGCTGAAAAACTTCAACTCTCGTTCCAATCCATCATCGGCCAACATGAGCTAACTCCGGCCAAACAGCGGCCAGTTCTAGTAAACTCCAAGAGACAACCGACGGCCATCCACCCGTCGCGTCGCCAGCCTGGCGCCAGCGAGCAAATTCCGATCTTCAGTCGGTCTGCATCAAACATCTTGTGAGGTTCGAAAAACCGCAAGCTTCTGCCGGCTTCATCAATCAAGGGTGTTAGCCGAGCATCGCGTGAACGCTCGAACCCAGCATTCCCAAGCCCGAACCGACGAGTAGCATGCAGACGATATTCTTCACTGCGGCTTTGGAAATCGGCGGAGAGCGCGTGGCACTGACTGCGGTTACGATCAACGTGATCGGGATCGCCTCTGCTGCAAGCACGACAGCCAGGTTGCTGAAATGGCCGGACCACGCCATGATGACCAATCTCAGAACCGCGCCCACTGCAAAGCTGAAGATGAGCGATTCCTGTATGCGTTCGAGCGGCCATGGCTGACGGTAGACGGCATACACCAACGGAGGACCAGCGGCGGAAAACATCCCGCCAAGTATCCCGGCGAGCGAACCGACCACGGTGAAGTAGCCTGCACCCGACGTCGTACGGAATGGCGTTGCCGCTCGCCACAACAGGATGGCGCAGATCACCACGCTGATGCCCAGGATCATCCTGAGAGCTTCATGCGCATTGGCCGCCAGGAAGGTCAGAAGCGCCATGCCCGCAACGGCGCCAATCAGACTTGCTCCGACTGCCGGCATGATTGCGCGCTCCACGCGAGCGGTTCTACGACTGTAGAAGAACATCAATGCATTGACGATGATCAGGACGGTAACCGCGTTGGCTGCATCGGGCAACGGCACCAAGTCGGTCACGCCCACCAACCCCAGAAGGATCAAGGCCAAGGCAAAGCCGGTCAAACTCTGGGCGTAGACAGCCAGAGCAACGAAAGCGGCAAAGAGTGTATGGGTTACCATTTTTCCATCGACATTTAGTGCTTCTTCAGCGTGCGAAGGTGTTCCAGCACGCGATCAATCGCCGCCTCAGTTCCATCACCCGTCGCAGGCCTCCGGTCACCGAGCCTCAGACGCGCAATGGATGAGCCGACGAAAGCGGCGCCGCCGTTCGTCGCTCGTCACTTGCGTTCCGTCTAGAAAGGAGGTTCCCAGCCACGTTTCTCGTCGCCGGCTGGCGGCTCAATCTTGATGACCCCGGCGCCATGATCCGCGAGAATGTGCTCGGCGTAACTCCGCCGAGCACACGGCCTGAATCGATGACCCTTTAGATCGGCGAGGGAGCCTGCGTCAGCGATCATGACTTCACCCATGGCGCGGTCGAATTTCGCCTGCTCCCCTTTGCACGATATGGGAAGCTGACGTTGGCGAGTTCCTGTCGCCATCCACCTACTTGCAGTTCGCCTTGCATTTCAGGTCGTCGGTATCGGGTCTCCCATCGGGAATGAAGCCGTCCGCGTTTGGCATCTTCACCTTCTTCAATTCCTGCGCATCCATGATCGTTTGCCGCGGTACGATGTCGTTGAGGTACAGGAGGTAAGCCACGACCGAATAGACTTCGTCCGCCGTCAAACTGTTCGGCGCCGTGAATGGCATGGCCCGGTTGACGTAGTCGAAGATCGTTGTCGCGTAGGGCCAGTAGCTGCCGACCGTCTGAACGGGCTTTGGTGTCGCCAGCGTACCTTTGCCGCCCACGAGGCGATCGAAACCTTTCGCCGGATTCTGCCCTTTCTCGCCATGACAGGCGGCGCATTGTTCGGCATAGACCTTCTCGCCTTGCTCGACGCTGCCCTTTCCCGGCGGCAACCCCGCGCCGTCCGGCCGCACGTCGATGTCCCACCCACGAATCTGTTCCGGAGTAGCCGGCGTTCCGAGACCGAGTCGCGCTTGCTGTGCGAATGCAGAACCGGCGAAGAAGAACAGGCCAACAGCAACGGAGATGCTAAGTGCTCGCATTGGTGAGGACTCCATCAGCAGCGACTTTCCAGCCTTGGATTGCGTTGAAGTGGTACCGGGGATTTGTCCCCCGCGCGGCAATCAGGCTCGAACGGGTGGGCTGCATCCAGCCCTTGTCGTCATAGGCTCTGCTCTGGATCTCCAGAGGCTGGCCCTGCCAGTTGAACGGCAGCCGGAAGCGAGTCAGGCATTTGTCGAGAACTGGCCCCTGGAGCGTGGCTTGGCGCCAAGTGGCACCGCCGTCGATGGAAACATCGACACGCGTGACATGGCCGCGTCCCGACCAGGCGATCCCCGAAATTTCGTAAGACCCCGGGGCTTTGAAGCTGCGATCCGCATTCGGGAAGGTCACGACGGACTTTACGTCCATCTCGAATGCGAATTGGTAAGCCTTGCCGTTTGCAAGCAAGTTGGTGTAACGCGAGGTTTCCTCTCGTGTATGCCACGGATGATCGCCGATCTTCAGGCGACGCAGCCATTTCACCGACATGTTTCCCTCGAAGCCCGGAAGGAACAGTCGAACGGGATAGCCTTGCTCCGGCCGTAGCATCTCGCCGTTCTGGGCATAGACGATCAGCGCATCGTCGAGTGCTTTTTCGATCGGCACACTGCGCGTCATGGCGGCCGCATCGGCGCCCTCGGCCAGGATCCATTTGGCATCCGGCTTCAGTCCGACCTCGCCCAGGATTGTCGAGAGGGGTACGCCAGTCCACTCGCAACAGGACAACAGCCCGTGCGTGCGCTGAACGGAATGGTAGCCGGACTTTCTCCATTCGGTGGAGCTGTTTCCGGAGCATTCCAGGAAGTGGATACGAGTGACCGCTGGAAACCGCAGCAGATCATCCATCGTCAGGACCAGCGGCCGATCCACGAGGCCGTGGATGAGCAGACGATGCTGATCCGGCGCGATCTCGGGCACGCCGGCATGATGACGTTCGAAGACCAGCCCGTTCGGGGTGATGATGCCGTGGAGGTTCTGCAGCGGCGTGACGCTGAAGGCCTCGGTGTCGGTCGCGCGAGGCTCCCGAATGCGCCGAACGACATCTTTCTCGAATTTCGACGGCAGTCCGTAAGCTGGCGACAGGATCGGCCTGCCCTGTTCATGCATCCATTCGGGAACGTCTGGCGGGGTGGTGCCGGCCAGAGCCTCACCGGACTTCACCGAGGACAAGCCGCCGATCGCGAGAACTGCTCCCGACGCCAGGATTCTCCGTCGACTGACGCTCATTTTTCTCTCCCTAGCCCTTTGGCGCATTGATGGCCCCGCCAAGACCGGACCGCACCGATCTCAGAGTAGGGAGAAATCGCTGGCCTTTCCTTCGACAGAATGCCAATTTATGTCGATGAAACGTCAATCGCCAAAGCACCTTGGCTGGAAGCCGCTTCAGGCCCCGCAGGGTCTTGGACCACCCAAGCCTATGATCATTCGTGTGCAGTCGCTTGCTGCAAGAAGCTACTTCACCGAACACAGTCACACCTGGAATCAGCTTGTGTACGCGATTTCGGGCGCGCTCACCGTCAACGCCAACGGAAGGAGCGTCGTAATTTCTCCAGAGCAAGCCGTCTGGCTGCCGACCGGCACAACGCACTCGGTCGGGTCTCTCATGGGCGCGGAATTCCGGAGTCTTTGGGTGGCTGATGATCGAGGCTCAAGTATAACGCCCCGGACGACCGTCATTCATGTGTCCCCGTTTCTCAAGGCGCTCATCGTAGAGGCCGCATCGCTGAAAAAAGAAGACCGTCACTACGCTGCGCGCGTTACCGCGCTCATCCTCGATCAGTTGCGACGGGCGACGCCGATTTCAGGAGCCCTGCCCTGGCCCACACACCCCGCTTTGCTTGCACTCTGTGAGAGCCTTTATGCCGATCCCGCCAATCCCCGCCACACTGACAAGTGGGGCATCGAAATCGGGATGTCATCGCGAACGCTGACCAGGCGTTTTGAGAGCGAGGTCGGCATGAGCCTGCGCACTTGGCGCCAGCGTCTTCGCCTGTTTAAGGCCATCGAATTGTTGGGTAGTGATCTCCCGATTACGGAGATCGCGCTGCGTCTTGGATATTCATCAGCGTCGGCATTCGTATTCATGTTTCGATCGGAAATGAGCGTAAGTCCCCTGCAATATAGACGAAATCTAAGCCGGGTTGGCGAAGGGACTTCATGAAGCCCATATTTGTTCCGCAAGGAAATCGGCTGGAGCCACTTGAGATATAGACGCGGTCCAAGCCCGACCGACCAGACGGACTTGTGAGCCATCGAAATGTCGCGTTGCACGGCGGCAACGTGTTGGATGACGGCATCCGTTGCGCCGCTCAGGTCTTCGTATTCTTGTCCTCAATCGTCACCTCAACGATGCTTTTCAGCAGCTTTGCCGTGAGATGCGAACGAGCATGAATCTTGCGTTCGACGAGTGAAACGTTGCGTTCGAAACCGGGGATCGGAACGACTTGCAAACATTGATCAACGATCTGGGCCTCGCCTCGAAGGATTGGAAGCACGCTGACGCCGTGCCCATATTTGACGAAGGTGAGCACTGCGTCCTGCGAGCTTAGCTCCACGGCGGGGCGTATATCGATGCCGCTGCGCAACAAGAACGCGTCGATCGATCGCCCCACCCAATTGGTGCGGTCGAGTGCGATGTAGGGAGAAGTGGTCAGGGTTTCCGTGAGGCTGGCACATGCCCAGCCCTCAGGTAGAATCAATGCAAACGGCTCCGAATAGAGATGATGAACGAGCAACTTGTCGGATAATGGGTGCGGCGGGCGCGTGATGACGGCCGCATCCAGCAAGCCAGCCTCAACCTGTGCGATGAGCTCAGGCGAATTGCCGCCCGTGATTTTTACCCGCAAGCGCGGAGCTTCCGCCTTCAGCTTGCGCAGCACGACGGGGAATATGCCGAGCAGCACCGTGTGAATGCCGCCCAGGGATATCGGGCCTTGCAACGCGTCCGGATCGGAAAGTTGAAGCATTTCTTCGTGAACCGACATCATTCTTTCGGCGAGCGGGATCAGACGATGCCCTGCGGAAGAAAGCTTGAGCGAGCGCTTGGTTCGTACGAAGAGCTCCACCCCGAGTCTTTCCTCAAGCAGCTTCAACTGCGCACTCACAGCCGCTGGCGACAGGTGCACGTCATCGGCCGCTGCAGCGATCGTGCCGCGATGATGCAGTGCAAGAAAAGCACGCAAGGCACGTAGCACAGTCGTTCTCCGTCGTTCGGCTTGGGGACGATCGATACCTAGCACACCCTGCCGCCAGCATCAGCGCTTTCGATGCTCAGGCCAAAATCTTTTAGTTTTTCCCGACAATGGTTTCTCTCCTACGATCCTTGATAGGCCTGCCATCAAGAGCAAGCCACAGGGAGGAAGAGATGAGAGCACTCAAGCGTCTTATGGCGCGGGCATGCGTGGTCTTGGTCGCCGCAATTCCGATGACTGCATCTGCCGCCTGGCCCGAACGAATGATCACTTTGGTCGCACCTTTCCCGGCCGGGGGTAACGCCGATGCAGTGGCCCGGATCCTGGCTGACGGACTCGAGCCGATCCTCGGACGGCCAGTCATCGTTGAAAACCGACCGGGTGCCGGCGGAATGTCAGGATCGAGTTCGGTGGCAAAGTCCAAGCCTGACGGCTACACATTTCTGCTCGGAGCGCTAGCGAACGTGCTCAACGAATACCTGTACAAGCAGAAGCCGTTCGACCTGCGCAAGGACCTGGATCCGGTATCACAGGTCGTCAGCGTACCAAACTACTTTGCCGCTACTCCCAGTCTCGACCTCAACACCCTCGCTGATCTCGTTGCGCGCGCCAAGACCAAATCGGGTCAGATGACCTGCGCAACCAGCGGGGTTGGCACAAGTGGACATATTGCCTGCGAGATGTTCAAGCGCGGTGCCGCCGTGAACGTTTTGATAGTGCCGTACAGGGGTGGCGCTCCCGCGATCAACGACGTGATGGCGGGGCACACGGACTTTCTCGCCGTGAACGAGGCCCTTCCCTTCATTCGGGATAACCGGCTGAAAGGTCTCGCCATAACCTCTCTCGACCGGTCGCCCTTGGCACCGGAGTTGCCGCCAGCGGCGGAAACGATCCCGGGCTTCAACATCGTGTCCTGGTACGGCGTGTTTGCACCAGCCGGTACTCCGCCGGAGATCATCGCCAAGGTAAGTGCAGCCATCGCGGCGACGATCAAGTCGCAGCAAAGCCGCGACCGCCTGACGATACTCGGTGCAACTCCGGTCGAAAGCTCACCCAGGGAGTTCGCGGACTTCCTCACGCAGGAGTCCGTCCGCTGGGAAAAGATCATCAAGGAGCTGAACATCACGCTCGATTAAGATCGCCGCAGCACGGAGCTGTCGGCGCGACACCACAACCATATACCTTATCACGACACGGAGGTACCTATGCTGAACGACTGGAAAGCCCAACTCGCCAACACCCGAAAAGCTGCAGCCACGCTTGCCGAAGCGAACCCCAAATTCGTGCAGGCGTTTCAGGCGCTGAACGCAGCACAAGGCGCCAACGGCCATTTGGACGCAAAAACCCGCGAGCTGATCGCGCTTGCCGTTGCGGTCACCACGCGTTGCGACGGCTGCATTTCATCGCACGCCGCCGCGGCGCGCCAAGCCGGCGCAACCGAGGGAGAACTGGCGGAAGCGCTTGGCACGGCCATCGCTCTGAATGCAGGTGCGGCGTACGTCTACTCCGTCCGCGCCATGGAAGCCTTCAAGCAGTTTGGAGAGTGAACGTGTCATCAATGAAGGTCACTTCCGTTGAAACACTGATCTGCGACGCAGGATGGCGTAATTACTATTTTGTCAAGCTAAGCACGGACGCCGGAATTACGGGCTGGAGCGAATACGACGAAGGATTTGGATCTCCGGGCGTCACGGCCGTCATTGAGCAATTGAAGAACCGCCTCGTCGGCCAGCCGGTGAACGATCACGAACGATTCTTTCAGCTGGCCAGTTGCCTGACGCGGCCGGCTCCCGGCAGTGTGGTCGGCGAAGGCATCGGAGCCCTGGAAAATGCGTTGCTTGACGCCAAGGCAAAGGCGCTCGGCGTCCCCTGTTACGAATTGCTTGGCGGCAAGCTGCGCGACAAGGTCCGCGTGTATTGGTCGCACTGTCCGACCTGGCGTATCAACCATCCAACCTTCTATCCTCCCGCCGTAACGGACCTCGAAGGCGTGAAGCGGACTGCCGCGGAGGCGCGTGAGCGTGGATTCACCGCGCTGAAGACGAACCTGTTCATCCACGAGGACGGTCCCGCCTATGCCTGGCGGGCCGGCTTCGCCATTCCTTTCCTTCCGGAACTCCCGATCGACAAGAAGTTCATCCGCAACGTCCGCAGTCATCTTGAGGCGTTGCGCGAAGGTGGGGGGCCGGACATGGACATCCTCATCGACATCAACTTCAACGCAAAGCCGGAAGGCCTGCTCAAGTTCTTAAGGGCCATCGCCGATCTCGACATGTTCTGGGTCGAGATCGATCTCCACAATCCGGCGGCGCTGGCTTACGTGCGCCAGCACAGCGCACATCCGATCAGTTCGTGCGAGACGCTCATCGGAGTCCGAAATTTCCTCCCCTACTTCGAGAAGCAGGCAGTCGACGTCGCGATCGTCGACACGGTGTGGAACGGCGTCTGGCAGAGCATGAAGATCGCGGCCCTTGCCGACGCCCACGACGTGAATGTGGCACCGCATAATTTCTATGGCGACCTCTGCACCATGATGAATGCCAACTTTGCGGCGGCGGTTCCGAATCTGCACATCATGGAAGTCGATGTCGATCGCCTGCCGTGGGAAAACGAGCTGTTCACGCACGCACCGGAGTTTCGAGACGGCCACTTGCTTGTGCCGACGCGGCCCGGTTGGGGAACTGAGCCGATCGAGGAGGCGATACGTGCTCGCCCGCCAAAAGTCGCGGGCGGCCTGCTCCAGTACAAGCGCAGCTGATCATCATGCCGATGCCCCTTGGCGCCGATTGATGCGTGTCAGTAACGTACCCCGACAAGTTCTGCCGGTCATCGTCGTCTCGCAATTCTGCGCGACCTCGCTGTGGTTCGCCGCCAATGCGGTGATGCCCGATCTGCAGAACGCCTGGAACCTGCCGCCGACCGCGGTCGGCGCGCTCACTTCTGCGGTCCAGGTCGGATTCGTCGGTGGTACGTTCACTTTCGCGCTGCTGATGGTGGCGGACCGCTTCGTCCCTACTCGCGTGTTTTTGGTTTGTGCAGTTCTTGGCTCGGCTGCAAACGCGCTGACTGTGGTTCTTGATCGTCAATGGGAAACGCTGCTCGTAATGCGGTTTGCCGTCGGCTTCCTGCTGGCCGGGATCTATCCCGTGGGAATGCGTATCGCGGCAAGCTGGTATCGCGACGAACTGGGTGCCGTCATGGGTATCCTGATCGGCGCTCTGGTGCTGGGAACCGCGCTGCCGCACGGAATGCGCGCGATTGGGGGAAGCGCTTTTCCATTCTCCTGGCAGGTCTTGCTGCTCTGCGTATCAGCCCTGGCAACATCGGGTGGGGTGGCAATGGTGCTTTTCGTGCCCACCGCCTCGTCCCCGGCGCCCCAGCATCGCATCACCGCACGGGCATTGACCGTGATCTGGACCAACAAGGCTGTCCGCGCGTCCATCTTTGCTTATTTCGGACACATGTGGGAGTTGTACACCTTCTATGTACTGGTGCCTTCGGTGCTGGCGACCAGGCTTGCCGGAAGCCAGGTCAGCGGAGCGGCCTTCTGCGCGATCGCCTCCGGTCTGGTCGGCTGCGTGGTCGGCGGCATGTTCGTGCAACGCTTCGGTAGTGCTCGCGTCGCTGCTACACAACTTGCGATCAGTGGGGCGTGCGCGCTTGCCAGCCCGCTTATGCTTGCGGCTCCGCTGCCGCTTTTTCTGAGCTGGCTCCTGCTGTGGGGCGCGACTGCCGCGGGCGACTCACCGCAATTTTCGACGCTGACCGCACAGAATGCGCCGCCCGAACTGGTCGGCAGCGTGCTCACCTTCGCGAACTGCGTTGGATTTGCGATCACGGTAGCAAGCATCGAGCTCTTTGTGCGCTGCGCCGAGGCCATCGCCATGCCGAAGCTCCTGCCGTGGCTCGCATTGGGCCCGGCGCTCGGTCTGATCGCATTTCGCTCGCTGTGGCGTGCTCCCTATCATCCCTCTAACCCGGCACCCGCTCGGCCGTCATGAAAATCATCATTCCCGAAAGTATCCTGGCGGCGGCGTTGGAACTGCTACGGCCTGCCCGCGAAATCCATTCCGATCCGAGATCGTTTGCCGATCGAACCGTGTTGCCGATGGGAAGCTGAAGTCGGGAAGCTTGCGTTAGCCAGCCAGCAAGCCTTCGCCGATCAACCCCGCAGCCCAAAGCGTGCGTTAGCGAAAACGCTACAATTTCTTGAAAACGGGCGTAGCCGCGGCGAACTACTCTCGGCCGATTGTTCGACAATTTCGGAGGCCGGGTAGGACAGATCGCCAACCAGCCCGCCGATCAGTTGTTGGAGTATGCCGATCTCGTCATCACGGTTGGGTACGACCCGGTCGAATACTGGCCGGTGCTGTGGAACCGCGGGAGCCACCGTCAACTGATCCATATCGACCTACTGCCTGCCGATCTGGACGATTGGTACACGCCTGCCGTCGAATTGACGGGCGACATCTCCCAGACGCTCCTTGCGTTGACACCGCAAATCCACCGCGCGGGCAAGTCAGCGCTGTCGGCACAAATCTTCGACAGTATCCACGCCGACCGCCAGTCCCTAGACAGGGAAGCAATGCTTCGTGGCGGCACTCCCACTCATCCACTTCGCCTGGTGCACGAACTGCAGCGGTTCGTCAGCAGCGATACAACGCTTTGCCTGGATATCGGCTCGTTCTATCTCTGGATCGCCCGCCATCTCCACAGCTTCAAACCTCGACAGGTTCTGATCAGCAATGGCCAGCAAACCCTCGGCATCGCATTGCCCTGGGGTATTGCAGTTTCGCTGGTTCGGCCGGGAGAGAAGATCCTCTCCAACTCCGGAGACGGAGGCTTTCTCTTTTCGGCCATGGAATTGGAAACGGCCGTACGGCTAAAGGCGAACGTGGTTCATATGGTCTGGATCGACGGGACTTACGACATGGTTGCCGTCCAGGAGAGGTTGAAATACGGACGCACTTCGGGGATCGATTTCGGTCCGATCGACTATGTCAAGTATGCCGAAGCCTTTGGCGCGAAGGGGTTCATGATCAAAAGAACGGAGGACAGCGTTCCCGTCATGAAGAAGGCGTTCGATCTCGAGGGTCCGGTGATCGTTGGCGTGCACGTCGACTATAGCGAGAACCAAAAGCTCTTCGAGATGGTGAACCCCGACGCATTCCATTGAGACCATGGCATCTCCTCGGGGAACAGTTGCCGATATCGCAAAGCTTCCGGGCAATATCCGCTCCCATCGGCGAAATCGCGTGGAAGTCAGTTCGAACCTGCGGAAACGGGGCGCTCATGCTTACCGGCGTCTGTCGGCTTCGGCGCGCATGGATCATCGTTTTTGCTGGGCGTCTCGGCCCCCATGTTATCGGATATCGGCTTCCTGGCCTGTTCATTCGCATCAATGCACGACCGAGCATCTTTCTCCTTGGTCGGATCGGGGATTGCTACGATCCCGCGGCTGAATGTGTCACCCGGGTCGCTCAAAACAACCGGTACCGCGATAATAGCCAGAGCAACGAGAGCAAAACCGGGCCACGCAATCGGACGCCGGTACCAAGCAACTGAAGCCACCGTCACCGCCAAGACACTCGGCCGGTTTTGTTCCGACGCGGCAAGAATGCCGGCCGCCCGCCCCATCAAATCAGTCGGAGCAGTCACAGGCTCCGCCTGGACTTCGTCGAGCAACGCCGCCGCGGCAGCCAACTCCGCGCGGGCCACCGGGTCGTTGACAAGTCTCGCGGCGACGGCATCCCACGCTGCCCGCGACAGCGAACCGTCGAGAAACGCGGCGATCTCTGCGTTGTCGATCTCACCCCATTGACCCGCGGCGGAACCCTGCCCGAAGCCCTCCGAAATGGTTCGCGACAGGTGTGCGCGAAGCAGCTCGAGCGCTTGTTGCCAGTCGGAGCGGCCATCGTCCTCGGCGAGCGCCGGCGCCGGTTCGTGACTGAGGCGTTCGATCATCGGGCAGGATTCCAGTACCCATGTCTAGACGGACATATCGGAATTATTTTCCAGTTGCACCGTGATTTCTTTCAACCACTTCTGGGTACGCTGCTTCAAACGATAGACTTCCTCGACCGGACACCCCATCAGCCTTGCAATGCCGCGGGCCGGCAACGGCTCATTCGCCGAAAATACGATCTGAAGGTATAATCGCTCATCGGTCGGAAGCTTCTCCGCGGCCGCATTGACGGCGGCGACGAGCGCTGCGCGACGCTGTTCCTCCTCAAACAGCACCAAGCTGTCCTCAGGCGTTGGCGAGGAATCCGCGATCGAAAGACCTCCCCCTTCGCCAAGCAGCGCATCAAGCGAGATGGCCTCGGTGGCCGGCGAGGCGCGTTCCAGCCTCGCGATACCGGCAAGCCGCGCAAGCGACTCGGCGATGTCAGCGACTGCGGGATCCTGCGCCAGCCTGCCGCGCAGCGCCGCGGCAAGCCGATCGGCGTCATGCGGACAGCCCTCCCACACCACAGCTGCATAAACCGCCTGGTCGAGCGGCGCCGCTCGTGAAATCGCCGCCGGCATACGCCGTCGCGGCATTTCACGCCGCACGAGATCGATCAGGATACGATCGACCACGGTCAGAATATAGCCGGTGAAGCTACCGCGACCTCCGTAGGAGCGGATGCGACGAAAATCATTCTCGATCAGCTTGAGGCAGACTTCCTGATACGCGTCCTCGCGACCGGCCCTACCGAGCTTGCTTGGCAATTGTCTGCAAATCCGGCTTCGAATGTCGGCCTCGAAGTAGCGCGAGAATCGTTCCCACGCCTCGCGCGGCGTGCTGCTGAACTGTCCCGCCAGCTGATCGGCGAGAACATCGCGGGCGACAAGCGACAAATACGTCGCCAGCCGTGAGCGCCCGTCGAACCCGCGCA
>Ga0102590_1002199_pt1 | contig 24304 bp, 22 predicted proteins | sample AraplaMF_Col_mMF_FD_76859 | JGI IMG/M metagenome (GOLD analysis project Ga0102590, IMG submission 76859) | Arabidopsis root microbial communities from the University of North Carolina, USA - plate scrape MF_Col_mMF | ecosystem: Host-associated > Plants > Roots > Endosphere | place: USA... | reverse complement strand
TTTCGGGCCAGACGATGCGGTTCGCCTCCTCGAGCGGCGTGGTTATCGCGTCAGAGATGTGAGGGACGTGGGTGAACGATATCTGATCAGAGCATGGCGAGACGGGGACGATCTCCTCGTGAGCGTATCGCGCAGGGGTGAGATCATGGGCGTCGTGCACGATCGCGAGTGATAAGCCGCTTGGGCTTTTGTTCAAGAACCGGGTGTCTGGTTCGCGCCGATGGCTGCCCCACGTGGCCTTGCGAGAGCGAGCGGGGAACGGAGACGTCGCGGCATGCCCTCTTCTCCCCTCGGGGAGAAGGTGCCGGCAGGCGGATGAGGGGGCCACACGGCACGTCCTTCACGTAAAATCTACTCCGCCCCGCCGACGGCAGTCGCGCTGAACACGGTCGAGACTATACCGGCGCGGTCGAAGTTCGCATAGGCGTTGTTGAAAAGACCGGCTTCGCCGGCCCCCTCATCCGCCCTACGGGCACCTTCTCCCCGCTGGGGAGAAGAGGGAATCGAGATGTTGCGGCATATTCCCTTCTCCCCGCAGTCGGGCTAACCCACCGCCTCGATCGCCCTGCGCATCTGCCTGACAACCGCGACATCGGTCTTGTTCGTGCTTTTCGCCTCGAAGCCGAAGGCGACCGCGCGTGGATCGGCGCTTTCGACCGGAGAGCTGCAGGAACCGTGGACCTCGCGGGCGCCGGTCGCCTGCAGGATCTCGCCGACATTTGCCGGGCGGATGCCGCTGCCGGGCATGATGGCGATCCGGCCGGCGGCCTTTGCCGAAATGCGCTTCAGCGTTTCGAGGCCGTCGGCCGCCTTCAGGGCGCAGCCGGAGGTCAGGATGCGTTCACAGCCGAGTTCGACCGCCTGCTCCAGCGCCTGATCGGCGTCCGGCACCAGATCGAAAGCGCGATGCAGCGTCGAGCCGAGGCCGGCCGCATGCGTCTTCAAACGATGGATCAACGGCATGTCGAGCGTACCGTCCGGCCGGTTGGCGCCGATGACGACGCCGGCGAGGCCAGCGGCGCGCACGGCATCGATATCGATCATCATCGCTTCCTCGTCTGCCCCGTCGAAGATGAAGGGGCCGGCGTGAGGACGGATCATCGCGTAGACCGGAATGGGCGCCCGGGCGGCGATCTTCATCAGGCTCGGCAGCGGCGTCAGGCCGCCGAGTTCCAGCGCCGAGCAGAGCTCGATGCGCCCGGCACCGCCTTCGATCGCGGCGGCGAGGCCTTCGGCGCTGTCCACGCACACTTCGAGCAAGATTGTCACGTTGCAGTCTCCCTGGCTCCGGCGTCCGCCGGCCTTTTGGTGCGCGCCACGGATTCCGATGTAATTCTCGCCGCCACCTCGATGATGACTGTGCAGGCATCGGCGGCGGCTTTTCGATGATTGAAGGCAACGTGATAGGACATCGGCAGATGCTCGTCGAGATCGACGATGCGCACCTTGTCGGCGATCGGCATGGCGCTGACGCGGCCGAGGAAGGAGACGTAACCGTGATTGGCGACGAGGTCGACGATGACCGGCAGCGAATCCGCCGCGGTGATATCCTGGCCGCGCAGGCGCCAGTTGGGCGCGCGCTCGTAGCTAAAGGCCATGGCCGCATGACCGAGGCCGGTGCGCGGGCTCGGCATGCAGATCGGGTGGCCGGCGACGAGATCGGCGACGCTGGTCTCGGTGCTATCCGGTGGCGCGATCACCACCATGTCGGTCTGCAGCAATTCGCGATGGCGGAAGTTCTCCAGCCCGAAGACCGAATCCAGGATCGCGACATCGATGCGACCGCTCTTCAGCGCCTCGCGCAGATCGTCGGCGGTCATGGAGACCAGCGAGATCGCATTGTTGTTGCGGCGTGCATTCCATTCCGAAACCAGCGTGCCCAGGCAGCGCGCCACCCAGCTTTCCGAGCCGGTCGGGATGATCGAGCCGATGCGCAGCGACCGGGCGGTGCGCCGATAACGCTCGTCGGCCGACGATTTGAGATCGTTCCATGCCTGGCTGATCGCCATGAAGATCTGGTAGGCGCGCCTGCCCTCCTCCGTCAGCACCGAGCCCTGCGCCTGCCGCTCGAACAGGCGATGGCCTAAAAATTTCTCAAGATTGGCAAGCTGAAGCGAAAGCTGCGGCTGACCGAGGCGAAGGCGGCGGGCGGCCCGGTTGATGCTGCCCTGGTCGGCAACTTCGAGAAAGCGTTCCATCGTGACGATCTTGACGGGAATGCGGGATGCCCAGGCCTCGTCGATCCCGGCGGCGGCGCCGTCGTGACCGGCCCATTGGCCGAGTTCAGCGATCGCAGCCGTGATCGGCTCCAGGCTTTCCAGCACCCTGCCGCTCGCAATCAGAGTCGCGAGCTCGCCGGAAGCGCGTTCCGTCAGCTTCATCGCCAGTTCGGTCTCGAGATTATGGATTGCCGTCGAGACGGTGGAGGGCGACAGCTGGAAGCGCCGCGCGGTCTCGCGCACCGAACCGGAGGTCAGAACATGGCTTGCGATGAACAGGGCACCAAGATGCAAACGGCCACCTCCGGAAAGCGCTGGAAAAACCGGACGATATGATGTGTTCATGAAAAAAGATATCCCTGCCTCCAGGCGGGCGGGCTATCGTTGCCGTCATAAAAAACCGGGCGGCGGGAAACCGCGAAAGAGCCGGGGAATATCGTGGAAACACGCAAGGGAACAAAAACAAATCGCGCCGGCCTTGGAAAAGGGAATGCGTTTCCGCGCGCGGAGGTGCATTCGCCGCCATAATCGTGCCGCGACCGCAAATACTGGAGGGGGCTTGCATCGATTTTTCGGGCATGAACGCTATTTCCATGACGCACGCAATTCCGGCATGATGGCGGCTTGGTCGCCTTCGCCGGCGGATTTCCTATGCGCAGGCCTCCCGCCCGAGGCTTGGGCCACATTCAATGGTTTTGAAAAAGGGGACTTTCCATGCTGAAGAAACTCGCACTTGCCGTCTCGCTCTCCGCCTTCGCGGTGGGTGCGGCCCATGCCGCCGACGTCGTCGTTTCGTCGAAGATCGACACCGAAGGCACGCTGCTCGGCAACGTCATTGCGCTCGCACTCGAAGCGAACGGCATCAAGACGCAGGACCGCATCGCGCTTGGTGCGACACCCGTCGTGCGCAAGGCGATCACCGCCGGCGAAATCGACATCTATCCCGAATACACCGGCAATGCCGGCTTCTTCTTCAACAAGGCCGATGACGCCGCCTGGAAGAACATCGACCAAGGCTATGAACTGGCAAAGAAGCTCGATTACGACGCCAACAAGATCGTTTGGCTGACCCCGTCGCCCGCCAACAACACCTGGGCGCTTGCCGTGCGCAGCGATGTTGCCGGTCCGAACAAGCTGAAGAGCCTCACAGACTTCGGCAAGTGGGTTGCCGGCGGCGGTGCCGCCAAGCTTGCCGCCTCCGCCGAATTCGTCAATTCGGCCGGCGCGCTCCCCGCCTTCCAGACGACCTACGGTTTCCAGCTGAAGCCCGACCAGATGGTCGTTCTTTCCGGCGGCGACACGGCGGCAACGATCAAGGCGGCCGCCGACCAGACGAACGGCGTCAACACCGCCATGGTCTACGGCACCGACGGCGCCATCGAAGCGGCTGAACTCACCGTTCTCGAAGACGACAAGAACGTCCAGCAGGTCTATGCCCCGACGCCGATCATCCGCGAAGAGGTGTTGAAGGCCAATCCGAAGATCGAGGAGGTGCTCTCGCCGATCTTCAAGAGCCTGACCGCCGACGAATTGCGCAAGCTCAACGCCAAGATCCAGGTCGACGGCGAGCCGGCAAAATCCGTCGCCGAAGCCTATCTCAAGGAAAAGGGCTTCCTGAAGTAATCATCGCTCGCTCCGCCCGATTGCGGGCGGAGCCCCCTTTGCTGATAGGGTTGGGCTGATGTTGGCCAGACAGGGTTGATTTGATGGAAGAAACCTTAGCGGTCCGCAAGCTGGACCGGCTCGGCGTGGTTCTGGTGGCCGGCGGCATCGCGGCGACAGCACTGATGCCCTTCATCTACGTGAAGGCGAACCGCATCGCCGCCGGCAAGCCGATGCTGCTGATGCAGCTTCTTCCCCAGCCTTCCGTCGTCATCCTGACCGTGCTTCTCCTTCTCACCGCCTTCGCCACGCTGTTCCTCACCAATGCGATAGCACGGCTTATCATCGCCACACTCTGCCTTGCGGCGCTGATCGTTGCGATCGGCCTCGTCTCGACGGCGGCAACGCCCCCCGGCAGCACGGTGGCGCGCATGACGCCCGGCGGCGGCTTCTGGGCGCTGTTTGCGGTGATCGGGCTCGTCATATCCGATGCGCTTGTCAAAATCCGGCTGGCGCCATGGATGCGGGTCGCAGCCCTTGCAGCCTATACGGCGCTGCTCTTCATCTCGCTCTCCTCCGGCCTGCTCGACAGCCTCTCGATCATGAAGGAATTCTCGACGCGGGCCCCGCAATTCGAGACCGAAGCGATCTCGCATCTGCTGCTGGCGTTCGGCTCGCTTGCCATCGCCATTGTTCTCGGCCTGCCGCTCGGCATCCTCTGCTTCTGGGTGCCGAAGCTGCGGGCCATCGTGCTGCAGGGGCTGAGCCTCATCCAGACGATCCCGAGCCTGGCACTCTTCGGCCTATTGATGCTGCCGCTCGGCTACCTCGCCACCCATGTGCCGCTCGCCGCCGCGATCGGCATCCGCGGCATCGGCACGGCGCCTGCCTTGATTGCGCTGGTGCTCTATTCGCTGCTGCCGATCGTCGCCAACACCGTCGTCGGCCTTCAGGGCGTCGACCCCTCGGTGCGCGATGCTGCGGCCGGCATGGGGCTGACACGCTTGCAGATTCTGACCGGCATCGACATGCCGCTCGCCTTTCCCGTCATCCTCACCGGCATCCGCATCGTGCTGGTGCAGGCGATCGGCATGGTGACGATCGCGGCGCTGATCGGCGGCGGCGGCTTCGGCATCTTCATCTTCCAGGGGCTCGGCCAGACGGCCATGGATCTCGTCCTGCTCGGCGCCGTGCCGACCGTCTTCTTCGCCTTCTCATCGGCCGTCATCCTCGATGCGGTCATCGACAGCATCCGGGGAACCGCCGCATGACCATGATCGAGATCAGGAACGTCACCAAGCGCTACGGCCCGGCCACCGTCGTCGACAACGTCTCGATGAGCGTCGAGAAGGGTGAGATCACCGTCATCGTCGGCACGTCGGGCTCGGGCAAATCGACGCTGATGCGGATGATCAACCGACTGGTGCCGATCACCGAAGGCGAAATATCAGTCGGCGGACAGAATGTGATGGACGTTCCAGTGACGGAGCTTCGCCGCAAGATCGGCTATGCCATCCAGGGACACGGCCTGTTTCCGCACCGGACGGTGGCGCAGAATATCGCCACCGTGCCGCAGCTTCTCGATTGGGATTCCGCCCGCATCGCCAAACGCGTCGAAGAACTGCTCGGGCTTTTCAACCTCGATCCGGCAACCTTTGCCGACAAATATCCGCACCAGCTCTCGGGCGGCCAGCAGCAGCGCGTCGGCGTGGCCCGGGCGCTGGCGGCCGAGCCGGAACTGCTGTTGATGGACGAACCCTTCGGCGCGCTCGATCCCGTCATCCGCGGCAAGGCGCAGGACGACCTGCTGGCGATCCAGAAACAGTTCGGCACGACGGTTATTCTCGTCACCCACGACATGGACGAGGCCTTCCATCTCGGCAACCAGATCGCGGTGATGAGCCAGGGCAGATTGCTGCAATGCTCGACGCCGGAAAAGATCCTCACCGAACCCGCCGATCCCTTCGTGCAGCAATTGACCGGCACGTCCGACCGGGCCTTGAAGCTGATGTCGCTGCTGCCGCTGAAGGAAAGCATGGAGCCGGCCAAGAACGGTCTCGCCTATGCCCTGCCGCAGTCACTCAACCTGCGTGATGCGCTGGCCGAAATGATCTGGCAGGGGGTCGACGAGGCGGCGGTGCAGGACGGCGAAAAGGCCCCGGTTGGCTCGATCTCGATGACGCGGCTTCTCGAACTGGGCCGCAAGGCATGAAGCTCCTCGTCGCCAATCTCTTCCGCCTGGCGGCGCTGGCTTTGCTGCTCATCCTGCTTTTCAGGACGGAGTGGCTTTCCTTCCTGCTGGTGCCGCTGACCAGCAACAATGCGCCTGCCGTCTATACGCAGAACAGCCTTGCCTCGCTTGCCGCCGGGCATCTGCAACTGGTGATCGGCTCGATTGTCTGCAGCGCCGTGCTTGCCGTTGTCGGCGGCATCTTCGTGACGCGGGAAAGCGGTGCTGACTTCCTGCCGCTGTCGCGCGCCATCGCCAATGCCGGGCAGACCTTTCCGCCCGTCGCGGTGCTAGCGCTCGCGGTTCCCGCGACCGGCTTCGGCGCCATGCCGACGCTGATCGCGCTCTTTCTCTACGGCCTGCTGCCGATCTTCGAAAACACCGTCGCCGGCTTGAAGCAGGTTTCGCCGCAAGTTCTCGATGCCGCCGACGGCATGGGCATGAACGGCACGCAGCGGCTATTGCGGGTCGAGCTGCCGCTTGCCTTGCCGCTGATCCTCGAAGGGCTGAAGGTGGCGACCGTGATCAATATCGGCACGGCGACGATCGGCTCGACGGTTGCGGCAAAGGGCCTCGGCGAGGTCATCATCGCCGGGTTGATTTCCGACAATACCGCCTTCATCCTGCAGGGCGGCCTGATCGTCGGCCTGATGGCGGTGCTGATCTATGACGCCATGGGTCTGGTCGAAGCGGCGATCACCCGAAGAATCGGCTTGCGCGCGGCGTAGGAGGACGAGTACCAAGACTGCCGTGACTACTGCATAATTCCTTAAATCGATTCCGATTTAAGGAATTATGCAGCAATTCAAAGTGCTACAGCGTCCTTTGCGCGTCTAAAAAGACGCGCGGCGCTGTAGTGCAATGGGAGGCAGAATTGGCGAAGATGATCCACTCCATGATCCGCGTTCTCGATGAGGCGCGCTCCGTCGAATTCTACGAGAGGGCCTTCGGCCTTTCGGTGGCCGACCGCGTCGATTTCGAAACCTTCACGCTGATCTATATGAGCAATGCCGAGACCGGCTTCGAGCTGGAACTGACCGTCAACAAGGGCCGGACCGCGCCCTATGACCTCGGCAATGCCTATGGCCATCTCGCCGTCTCGGTCGAGGAGGTGGCGGTCGAGCGGGAGCGGCTATCGAAGCTCGGGCTCAATCCGGGTGAACTGGTAGAGCTCAACCGCGACGGCAAGCTCTTCGGCCTGTTCTTCTTCATCAGCGATCCCGATGGCTACAAGATCGAGGTGCTGCAGCGCCACGGCCGGTTTCTCTGACGCATCGTGCCGAGCCGGATTGCGGCCGCACCGTTCCAATCTCCCGATAATCCCACAGCTTCGAGCGGCATGAACTAGGAGCCTGCCCATGATCGAGAAGACCGAGCTCAATTCCGGCTGGACGCTCTCCTGTAACGATACAGCAAGGCCCGGACTGCCTGCCGCAATCCCAGCAACGGTGCCGGGCTGCGTGCATCTCGACCTGATCGCCAACCGGCTGATCCCCGATCCATATATCGACGTCAACGAGATCAGCAGTGACTGGATCGGCAAGACCAACTGGACCTATCGCTGCACGTTCGAGGCGATGCCTGACGATGGCAGGGTGCAGGAGCTCGTCTTCGACGGGCTCGATACGATCGCGGTGATATCCCTCAACGGCGAAGAGATCGGCCGCACCTTCAACATGCACCGCACCTATCGTTTCGATGTTTCCCGGCTGCTGAAGGCTGGCCAGAACGAACTCACCGTCACCTTCCGTTCGGCTTACGCCTATGGTGCGGAGATGGAAAAGCATTACGGCTACCGTCCCAACAACTATCCGGGACCGGGCAATCTGATGCGCAAGATGGCCTGCAATTTCGGCTGGGACTGGGGGCCGACGCTGGTGACGGCGGGCGTCTGGAAGCCCGTCCGGCTGGAAAGCTGGGACCGGGCGCGGCTTGCCGAAACACGGGTGTCGGCAACACTTGCAGGCGGTGACGGGCTGGTGAAGGTGCATGCCAGGCTGGCGCGGCAAGGCGGCACGACGCCGTTGAGGCTCATCGCCGAAATCGGCGGCGTGACCAAGACGGTGGCGATCGCCGCCGACGAAGACGAGAGCGCCTTCGAGCTTACCCTCCCCTCGCCGCAGCTCTGGTGGCCGCACCATCTCGGCGCGCAGCCGCTTTATCCCCTGACTCTCCGGCTGATCGGCGACGGGAGCGACGATCTGCTCGACGCTCATGAGCGCGAACTCGGATTCCGCTCACTGCGGCTCGACACCTCGGCCGACGACCATGGCTCGGCCTTCACCTTCGTCATCAACGACGTACCGCTTTTCATCTGCGGGGCGAACTGGATTCCGGACGATTGTTTTCCCCCGCGGGTGACGGCTGAGCGTTATGCCGCGCGGATCGAGGAGGCAAAGGCCGCCAATATCCACATGCTGCGCGTCTGGGGCGGCGGCATTTTCGAGGCCGACGAATTCTATGAGGCCTGCGACCGCGCCGGCATGCTGGTCTGGCAGGATTTCCTCTTTGCCTGCGCCGCCTATCCGGAGGAGGAGCCGCTCAGAAGCGAGGTCGAGGCGGAGGTGCGTGACAATGTCGTGCGGCTGATGCCGCATGCCTCGCTGGTCCTCTGGAACGGCAATAACGAGAACATCTGGGGCTTCGACGAATGGGGCTGGCGGCCGATCATCAAGGCGGGCGAAAGCTGGGGCCTCGGTTATTATCTCGACCTGCTGCCGAAACTCTGCGTCGAACTCGATCCGGACCGGCCCTATTATCCCGGCAGTCCCTATTCCGGCTCGATGGAGATCGAACCCAATGCCGACGGCCATGGCTGCAAACATATCTGGGACGTGTGGAACGATGTCGGCTACGAGGTCTACCGCAACTATATCCCGCGCTTCTGCTCCGAATTCGGCTGGCAAGCGCCGCCGGCCTGGGCAACGATCGAAGAAAGCGTGCACGACGCCCCGCTGACGCCGCAATCGAACGGCGTCTTCCACCATCAGAAGGCCACACAAGGCAATGACAAGCTGATCCGCGGCCTGTCCAGCCATTTGCCGGAGCCGCGGACAATGGATGACTGGCACTTCGCCACCCAGCTCAACCAGGCGCGCGCCATCCGCTTCGGCGTCGAACACATGCGCTCGCATCGGAATATCTGCAAGGGTGCGGTGGTCTGGCAGTTCAACGATTGCTGGCCGGTGACCTCATGGGCCGCGCTCGATTCGGCCGGACGCCGCAAGCCGCTCTGGTATGCGCTGAAGGCAGCCTATGATCCGCGCCTGCTGACGATCCAGCCGCGCGGCGGCGGACTTGCCGCGGTGGCCGTCAATGAACTGACGCTGTTCTGGCGGGCGAAGATCAGCGGCAAACGCGTGACGCTCGACGGCACCGTACTGGCCGAATTCGAATTCTGGCGCCTGCTCTGCGATCGTTTCGAGGCAAAGGAATTTCCGCTGCCCGAGGATATCGTCACCCCCGGCTTACCGAAGAACGAGCTCATCGTCGTGCAGATGCTCGACCGGCGCGCCTTCCATTATTTCGTCGAGGATATCGAGCTTGCCTTGCCGGCACCGCAGCTGACGGTCGATGTGGTCGGGATCGACGGTGGGTATGAGGTCAAGGTGACGGCGCAAAACTTCCTCAAGGATCTCTGCCTGATGGCGGATCGACTGCATCCGGATGCCGTTGTCGATTCGATGCTGGTGACGCTGCTGCCGGGCGAGAGCCATGTCTTTGCAGTTAAGACGGCAAAGACGATCAGGGCCGATGACATTACCATCGGCACCGTACTGCGATCGGCCAACGATCTCGTCGCCAAACACTAAAAAGGCCCCGCATCCGCGGGGCCCTTCCAGCTCGGCCTATCGGACGACGTTACATCCAGTAAGGCGGCACGCCGTAGTAATCATAGACCCGGCGGCCATTGTCGTTGTACCAGGTGTCGTCATCGTCCGAATAGCTCGGGGCGCCTTCGATCTGCTCCTTGGTCAGGTCGATGCGATAGCCATCCAGCTGGGTGTCGTAGTTCAGCTTTTCCCAGGGAAGCGGATAATGGTCGTGACCGATGCCCAGGAAGCCGCCGAAGCTCAGCACGGCATAGGCGACACGGCCGTCGAGCTTTCCGATGATCAGCCGTTCGATCGAGCCGATATGCCTGCCATCGGGCCCATAGACACGGGTGCCTTCGACGCGGTCGCTGGCGATCAGCGAGTGCGTGACCTTGACATTCGGGTCACGGCGGGTGGCGTCAGTATCCTGGTTCAACATTGTGCACCTCCTTTTGGTGTTTCCTCATGGTGAGTATGCAAGATCAACGTCATGGCGGACTCAAAGTTCCCCATCCTTTCCATGATCGTGCGCGGGCCGAATGTTGACGTTTACGTCAAGGTTAGTATAGCTTCATTCGGCTTGAACCATTCAGGCAATCGCATAAGCTGCCGGACTGGAAGATGGAGGATCTTTCCGGTTATCTGCCGAATGATGTCGGCGCGGCGGCCGCAGGGGAGAGAGACAGATGAACAGCATTTCCGTCCATCCAAACGGCGCCAGGCCGGACAAGCCCTGGCTTGCCGCCTATCCCGATATTGTTCCGGCAGAGATTCCGCCGCTGGAATATGCCTCGCTTGCCGAACTGCTGGAAAAATCCTGCGCCCGTTACGCCGACCGGACCGCCTTTTCCAGCATGGGCAAGGGGATGCGCTACCGCGAACTGGAGAGCCAGACGCGCAAGGTCGCCGCCTGGCTGCAGAGCACCGGCCTTCAGAAGGGCGACCGCGTCGCCGTGATGATGCCGAACGTGCTGCAGAACCCGATCGCCACCTATGCCATCCTGCGCGCCGGCCTCGTCGTCGTGAACGTCAACCCGCTCTATACGCCGCGCGAACTCGAACACCAGTTGAAGGATTCCGGCGCCAAGGCGATCTTCGTGCTGGAGAATTTCGCCCGCACGGTGGAGCAGGTTCTCAACAAGACCGACCTTCGCCATGTCGTCGTCACCTCGCTCGGGGAAATGCTCGGGCCGAAGGGGCTGATCGTCAATTTCGTCGTGCGCAAGGTGAAGAAGCTCGTTCCCTCCTGGTCGATCCCTCAGCACAAGAGCTTCGGCCAGGTGCTCCGCGAAGGTGCCGGAAAAAAGCTCCAGCCGGTCACGCTGACAGGCAGCGACATCGCCTTCCTGCAATATACCGGCGGCACGACGGGCGTTGCCAAGGGAGCGGTGCTGACGCATCAGAACCTGCTCGCCAACAAGGTGCAGCTTTCGCTCTGGCTTCGATCCGCCTTCGAGCGCAAGAAAGAGCCGGAGGTGCTGAATTTCCTCTGCGCCCTGCCGCTCTACCACATCTTCGCGCTGACGGTGAATTCGCTGATGGGCATGTCGCTCGGCGCCCACAATATCCTGATCGCCAATCCGCGCGACATTCCCGGTCTCGTCAAGGAATTCGAAAAGTCGAAGGTCCATATCTTCCCCGGCCTCAACACGCTGTTCAATGCGCTGATGAACAATGCCGATTTCGCCAAGCTCGACTTCTCCTCGCTGATCATGTCGCTCGGCGGCGGCATGGCTGTGCAGCGCCCGGTCGCCGACCGCTGGCTGAAGATGACAGGCACGGCAGTCACAGAGGGCTACGGCCTTTCCGAGACATCGCCCGTTGCCACCGCCAACCGCTTCGATTCGGCTGAGTTCACCGGCACGATCGGCCTGCCGCTTCCCTCCACCGACCTCGACATCCGCGACGCGGCGGGCAATTCGCTGCCGCTCGGCGACGTCGGCGAGATCTGCATTCGCGGACCGCAGGTGATGGCCGGCTACTGGCAGAAGCCTGAGGAGACGGCGCGGGTGATGACCGATGACGGCTACTTCCGCTCGGGCGACATGGGCTTCATGGACGACCGCGGCTACACCAAGATCGTCGACCGCAAGAAGGACATGATCCTCGTCTCCGGCTTCAACGTCTATCCGAACGAGATCGAGGAAGTCGCCGCCATGCATGCCGGCATCCTCGAGGCCGCAGCCATCGGCGTGCCGGACGGACATTCTGGCGAGGCAGTAAAACTCTTCGTCGTCAGGAAGGATCCGAACCTGACGGAAGCCGAGGTCAAAGCCCACTGCATCGCCAACCTCACCAACTACAAGCGGCCGCGCTTCATCGAGTTCCGCACCGAGCTGCCGAAGTCGCCTGTTGGTAAGATCCTGCGCAAGGACCTGCGCGGCTGAATTTGACGAATTGAAAGTGTTACAGCGTCCTTTGCGCGTCTTTCGGACGCGCGGCGCTGTAATGAAATTAAAGCCATCCGCTTGCCGCGGGTGGCTTTTTTCCATTTCGGCAGGTGGCTGAACTTGATTTGCGAGTGATAAAGCGAATAGTTTCCGCAACCTTTCCGCCTCCAAAGGAGCCTCCCATGAACGCCATCGTCGAACAGCTGAAAAGCACCGCTGATGCCACCAAGGCAACTGATATCCGTGCCGCCTTCGCCGCCGATTCGCAGCGCTTTTCGCGCTTTTCCGTCTCGCTTGACGACCTGTTGATGGATTTTTCCAAGACGGCGGTGAATGACGACATCCTCAAGCTCTTGGTGAAGCTCGCCGAAGACGGCGGCGTCGAGAAGAAGCGCGAGGAAATGTTCTCCGGCAAGGCGATCAATTTCACCGAGGACCGCGCCGTTCTGCACACCGCGCTGCGCAACCGCTCCAACACACCGGTTCTGGTCGACGGCAAGGACGTCATGCCCGACGTCAATGCGGTGCTTGCCGCCATGGGCAAGTTTGCCGACGACGTCCGCTCCGGCACGCTGAAGGGCGCCACCGGCAAGGCGATCACCGATGTCGTCAATATCGGCATCGGCGGCTCGGATCTCGGCCCTGTCATGGCGACGCTGGCGCTTGCCCCCTTCCATGACGGTCCGCGCGCGCATTTCGTCTCCAATATCGACGGCGCCCATATCGCCGACATCCTGAAGCTGGTGCAGCCGGAAACGACGCTGTTCATCGTCGCCTCGAAGACCTTCACCACCGTCGAGACGATGACCAATGCGCAGACGGCCCGCAACTTCATCGCCAAGGCGCTCGGCGAAGCCGCCGTGCAGCACCACTTCGCCGCCGTCTCGACGGCACTCGACAAGGTCGCCGCCTTCGGCATCGACAGCGGCCGCGTCTTCGGCTTCTGGGACTGGGTCGGCGGCCGCTACTCGATCTGGTCGGCGATCGGCCTGCCGCTGATGATCGCCGTCGGCCCGGAGAATTTCGGCAAGTTCCTCGACGGCGCGCATGCCGTCGACAATCATTTCCGTAAGGCGCCGATTACCGAGAACCTGCCGATGCTGCTCGGCCTGATCGGCTTCTACCATCGCAATGTGCTGGGCTACCCCACCCGCGCCATCCTGCCCTACGACCAGCGCCTGTCGCGTTTCCCGGCCTATCTGCAGCAGCTCGACATGGAATCGAACGGCAAGGGCGTCACCATTGACGGCACGCCGGTCGAAGGCAATTCCGGCCCTGTCGTCTGGGGCGAGCCCGGCACCAACGGCCAGCACGCCTTCTACCAGCTCATCCATCAGGGCACGAGCATCATCCCGGCGGAATTTATGATCGCCGCCAACGCCTTCGAGCCGGAGCTGCGCCACCAGCACCAGCTGCTGATCTCCAACGTGCTTGCCCAGTCGGAAGCACTGATGAAGGGACGCAGTTTCGAAGAAGCCAAGAAGCAGCTGACCGACAAGGGCATGGACGACAAAAAGGCCGATTTCATCGCGCCGCACCGCGTCTTCACCGGCAACCGGCCGTCGATCACCTTCGTCTACGACAAGCTGACCCCTTATGCGCTCGGCCGCCTGATCGCGCTCTACGAACACCGCGTCTTCGTCGAAGGCGTGCTCTTCCGCATCAATTCCTTCGACCAGTGGGGCGTCGAGCTCGGCAAGGAACTGGCGACGGGCCTGCTGCCGGTCGTCGAAGGCAAGGAAAGTGCCGCATCGCATGACTCGTCGACGCAGGGCCTGGTTGCGGCGCTGGCGAAGCTTGCGAAGTAACCGTACAAGATTTGCCCCTCACCCTAACCCTCGCCCCGCACGCGGGGAGAGGGGACGTGCCCCGCGAGACGTCAATGGGAATCGAGAGGCCGCGGCATTGTCCCTTCGCCCCGTTTACGGGGTGAAGGTGGCGGCAGCTGGATGAGAGGCGGATGCTGGCTTAATCGTAAAGACCGATCTCGCGCGCCGAGGGCGGATTGGCACAGTCACCAGCACTTTCAGATGCGTCGACGCGCCTCAACCCTCGCCTTGGCACGACCATGTGCGGGAGCTTGATTGCCGAAGCTAGGCCGAGCCTTGCCAGCAGCCGGATGAAATACCAACCGAGATCCAGTTGCCCCGGCTCGATGCCGAGCCGCGCCGATTCCGGGAAAGCGTGATGGTTGCCGTGGAAGCTCTCACCAAAGGTCACCAGCCCGAAACGCGGCAGGTTATAGCCCTGCACCGCGACATCATCGACGCTCCAGCCCTGATGGCCGTCTCGATGCGCGAAATGGCCGACCAGCCAGTGTCCAGTCAGCGACATCGATATCCGCACGGCAATACCCCAGACCACCCACGGCAGCCCGCCGAGCGCAAAGAGCACGAGCCCCAAGGGAATCTGCTGCGCCATCCATGTCGCCTCCAAGAAGCGATAGAAGCGGTCGCGCCGCTCACGCTCGTCAAGGGCGAAACGTGGCGGATGATCCAGCGCCACGATGCAATGCATCTGCCAGAAGGCATCGATGAAGAAAGGCCGCCGATGGGCGTAGAGGTCATGGCAGTCTCGGGCGCATTTCCACTTGAACATCGCCCATCAATTCATTAATTAAGCAATTACCTAATTACTTTGCACGAATGGAATCAATTAAGCAATACATTAATTGCTTAATTGATTAACGCATCGATGCGATGATGCCGCAGGCACGGAGACCGGACTTGGACGAAGAGACTTTCGATGACGCTGTAGAAGGCAGCTCCGTCAGCGCCGCCCAGCGGGTATTCCACGCGCTGTCCAGTGCGCCACGCCGGAAGATCCTCGCCTATCTCTCAGCGTCGGGCCTGACCGCTGGCGAGATCGCTGACCGCTTCAGCATGTCCAAGCCAGCCGTTTCGCAGCATCTTTCTATCCTCGAAGCTGCGGGGCTGATCAGACGAGAGAAACAGGGCCAGTTCGTCCACTACTCCCTGATCGAGAACAATCTCGTCAATACGCTCAACGGCTTCGTGCAGGAGGTCTGCCCGGTCGGTCGGCCGATCAAGAAGGAAAGCAAGGCGCGCGCGCGTACGAAAGAATTGCCTTGAGCGCAGGATGCCAAGACGATGCCGGCGCGGTCGAAGCCCGCATGGGTGTTCATCTTGTGTTGGGCAGACCGGCTTCGCCGGCGTTGCGGCAACCCCTTCGCCCCGTTTACGGGGAGAAGGTGCCGGCAGGCGGATGAGGGGCGAAGCTGGGCTTGAGCCCTAAAGCCCAATCTCGCGTGCCCAGGGCGGGTTGGCGCCGGCGCGGGAGACGGTGACGGCGGCGGCTTTGGCGCCGAGGGTCAGGGCGTTGCGCAGCGCCTTTTCGTCGAGCGAGACGACCTGCGCCTTGGTGAGCAGATTATCCATCTTCAGCGACGCCAGGATGCCGGCATCGAAAGTATCGCCGGCGCCGACCGTGTCGACGACGGTGACCCGTTCGCTCGGGACCGTCACCTTGCGCTCCTTGGTATAACCGGAGGCGCCTTCTGCGCCCTTGGTGATGACGACGAGCTTGGCGCCGTGGTTCAGCCAGTGGGCGGCGAGCGCATCATGGTCGCCTTCCAAGCCGAACCATTCGAGGTCCTCGTCGGAAAATTTGACGATGTCAGATTTAGCGGCCATGCGCTTGATGCGGGCCATATGCGCCGGCTTGTCCTTGATGAAACCCGGACGAATATTCGGATCGAGCGAGATGACCCGGCGAGCGGCTTCGCGGTCGAGAAGCGCCTCGTAGGTTTCGCCGCAAGGGCTCGGGATCAGGCTGATTGCGCCGAAATGCAGCGCCTCGCAATCGTCACCGAGAACAGGCAGGTCGGCCGTGGTGATCATGCGGCCGGCGGTGCCTTCGTCGTAGAAGGCATAGGTCGCCTGGCCGTTCACCAGCTTGACGAAGGCGATGGTCGAGGGACGCGGCGTAATGGCGCATGGGCTGTAATCGACATTGCTCGCCTTCAGCGTTTCCAGCAGGATTTCGCCCATCATGTCATCGGCGATGCCGGTGAAGAAGGCCGTGGGGATGCCGAGGCGGCCGAGCGCGATTGCGGTGTTGAAGATCGCGCCGCCGGCATAGGGCGCGAAGCCCTTTTCGCCCAGCGTTGTGTCCCTCGGCAGCATGTCGATCAAGGCTTCGCCGCAGCACAAAATCATCGTATTCCTCCCAACAGCATCTATACGTTCATCAACCGATTAAGCGAGCTTTTGTCAACTGGCTAGAGCGAAAGCTCACTAACCCCACCATTCCTTCCCGACCAGGCCAGCGGCGCATCGAGGAAGGCCTCGACTTCCGACAGCGTCTTGTCGTCGAAGAGCTTCTGCTCCTTGGCGACGGCCAGAACATTCCGCCAGGTGGCGATGTGATGCAGCCTGACCTTGCCGTCGGCAAAGCGCTGTTCACCGAATATGCCGTAGAAGAACAGCGCGATGCCATGATCGACGACGCCGCCGGCGGCACGGACCGCATCGATGAACTTGAACATGCTGCCGCCTGCTGTCGTCAGGTCTTCGATGACGAGCACGCGCGAGCCTTCCGGCATATTGCCTTCGATCTGGGCATTGCGGCCATGGCCCTTCGGCTGCTTGCGGACATAGATCATCGGCAGGCCGAGACGATCTGCCAGCAGGGCGGCGAAGGGGATGCCGGCGGTCTCGCCGCCGGCGATGCAATCGAACTGCTCGAAACCGGCATCGCGCAGCAGGGTGCTGGCGGCGAAATCCATCACCGTCGAGCGGATGCGCGGAAAGGAGAGCAGCTTGCGGCAATCGATATAGACCGGGCTCGCCATGCCGGAGGAGAGTTTATAGGGCTGAGCGGCATTGAAATGCACCGCCTTGATCTCCCAGAGCATCTTGGCCAGCAGTTCGGCCATCACGGCGCGGTCGGGAAATGTGGTCTGGATCATGCGGCTCTCCTTCGGCTTGGATCCTTGCGGGAATAGCAGCAAGAGCCCGACGTTTCCAGACGAAAGGCGCGCTCATGACAGCAGCAGACGGCCGATATCGGCGATCTGCATCTTCTTGAACAGGGCAATCGCCTGAGCGCCCTCCTCCGCATCCAGCGAAACGGCATAACGTACGCCGGCGGCAAGCAGCTGCATCGTCAGACGGGCGATCGCCAACAGCTCCTTGTGGTCGCGATCCGGCCATAGACGGATCAGCACGGCGAGAAATGCCTGGGCATGAAATTCCATGTCCTCGGCATCGACCTGCTGCAGCAGCTTGTCGGTATGGGTCGCATGCCAGATGTCGCGCATGACGGGCTCACGGCGGAAGAAGGCATAATATTCATCGGCGATATTGGCGAGCGCGCGCTGCAGGGCCGCAGCGTCGGTCACCTTCGCCAGTTCCTCTTCGACGCACCGCCTGCCCTGCTCGTTGAAGCGCTCGGCCAATGTGCGGATGATCGAGGTCTTGTCGGGGAAATATTGGTAGAGGGCGCCGAAGGAAAGACCGGCCTTTTCGACGATCTCGCTCATCTTCAAACCGTCGCTGCCATGGCTTTCGATCAGCTGCGAGGCAACCGCGAGGATCTTTTCGAAGCGCTCGCGGCCGCGCTGCTGGCTGGGGATGCGGCGCGGCTGGCCGGTAGACTCCTGCTGGCGCCTGCGCGTTGCGGCCGGCTGTTCCGACATGCTCTCTCCTTTTCCACGTTGACAAACAAAATAAGAGAGATTATCTCATTTTGCAAATGAGAGAGTTTCTCTTGTTTGCAACATTTGGAAGGAGTTTTGACATGCAGACTTCCGAAATCGTCCTAGTCGGTGGATCGGGAAAGACCGGCGGCCGCATCATCAGGCGTCTGGAAGCGCGCGGCCTGGCCGTTCGCGCAGCATCGCGCTCCAGCGCCCGTCCCTTCGACTGGGAGGACAGGTCGACCTGGCGCGACGCACTTCAGGGCGCATCGAGCGCCTATGTCGCCTTCCAGCCGGACCTTGCCGTCGCCTGGGCGGCGGAGGCGATCGAAGCGCTCGCCAAGGTCGCCGTGGAATGCGGCCTTGAGCATATCGTGCTGCTCTCCGGCCGGGGCGAAGAGAGCGCGCAGCGCAGCGAGGTAGCGCTGACCGCTTCCGGCATCGATACCACCATCCTGCGCGCCTCCTGGTTCTGCCAGAACTTCAGCGAGGGCGCCTTTGTCGACCAGATCATTGGCGGCCGGCTGCAATTGCCGGCGGGCGAGATCGGTGAACCTTTCATCGATGCCGACGACATCGCCGATGCCGCCGTCGCCGCCTTGACCGACCCGCGCCACCGCAACCAGACCTACGAGTTGACCGGCCCTCGGGCGCTGACCTTCCGGCAGGCGGTCGGCGAAATCGCCGCAGCCACTGGGCGGCCGATCGAATATCAGCAGGTCTCGATGGCGGATTTCACCGGCGGGCTTGCGGCTGCCGGCCTGCCGCAGGGCCTGATCGATCTTCTGGAGGAGCTCTTCGGCCAGGTGCTCGATGGGCGCAACTCCAATGTGATGGGCGGTGTCGCCGAAATTCTTGGCCGCCCCGCCACCGATTTCAGCGAATATGTCCGCCGGACTGCGGCAACCGGAATATGGAGCGCCTGACCATGCAGATCATTCTCATCCTCTCCCTCGTGGCGGCGGCGATCGGCAGCGGCCTTGTCGCCGGCATCTTCTTCGCCTTCTCGACCTTCATCATGACCGCCTTCTCGCGGATACCGGCAGAGCAAGGCATCGCGGCGATGAACTCGATCAACGTGACGATCGTCCGCTCGCCCTTCATGGGCCTCTTCGTGCCGACGGCGATCCTCTGCATCGTCATCGCCGTGCTCGCCCTGATCGACTGGCGCGGCGGGGCATCTTTTCTGATGCTGGCCGGAGCAGCCCTCTATGTCTTTGCCTCTTTCGTCTCGACCATCGTCTTCAACGTGCCGATGAACGACGCGCTGGCGAAGGTCGGCGGCAACGGGCCGGAAGCGGTTCAGCTCTGGACCAGCTATGTCAGGGACTGGACGTGGTGGAACCATGTGCGGACCATCGCCTCGCTGCTCGCCTCGGTCGCCTTCATGCGGGCGCTGATGATCGTCTGAGAAGCGAGCGGGGCCTTCAAGAGAGCCTCATCCTGAGGTCCCAGGAGCCTCGAAGGACGAGGCGGGTGCGCTGACATCAGATGCATGCAAGAAGCAGCGTTGCAGCGTGTCCTTCGAGGCTTCGCCCTGCGGGCTACGCGCCTCACGATGAGGAACGCTGGAGAGTGCCGCGGCTTTGCTTCCGGCTCCGGTTTGCCTTCATCCGCAAGCGGAGGAGCAGCCTACCCAGCTATTTGCCAGCATCCCGGCTTCGGAAAACGCGCCGGGCTGAGATCACAGCGACCAACAAGAACAGCCCTGCCAAACCAGCCCACAGAGAGCCGCCTTGCGTTAGATTGTCACCGTCGGGAGTGAGGCAACTGGACAGGACCTGCGATATGCAATCTCGGAACTTCCAGTACCTTTCATAAAATAACCATCCGAAAAAAATCGACAGAAGCGCTAAAATCAGGACCGAAACAAATTTCATCTGGTTCCCACCCTGCCGACCAGGAGTCATTTCCATTGAAACAACGTCGATGGTGTGACTGTAGATTCCAAGGACGGAGATGCAAGCGCCGACATCCAAGGGAGCGCCATCCTTGGAGTTTGTCGTTGGTGTATAAAGGGGTTCCGCGACCTCTTAGACGCAGCCAAAATCGTTTCTGCTGCCCTGATCGTGCCCCCTTGAAGCCGCCAGCCGAAATGTGACACAGAGTGATTGACAGGTTGCGATGTAAAGAGCGGTGCGTTGTCCATGGGGTGGAAGGAAGAGAGTGTCAAATGGCCGCTCGGTAAACCGGGCGGGATTCTTCTGACCATGTTGCTTTTGCCGGGTGTACTTGCCATTTTCGTCCAGATACCCGGCTGTAATTTTCTGCCGTCAAACGAGTGGATTTCCAAGGCGGCCCTTCCTACTCTCGCTGTCAGCGTGGTCTCGGCGGCATTGTCGTTTTGGCTCATTTTGAAGAGCAGTCGCGAGATTGTCGGCGTGAGGAAAGGTTTCGGCCTGATAATCGCTCCGATCGCTGGTTATTTCTTCGGAAAGCATCTCGTCATCATCGCAGTGCCGATGCTATTCGCCTTTATCGCTGGCCATCGGGTGGAGCTTTCTTTCACCGTCGTCGACGCGCATGAATGGGGTAGCAAAAAATGCCGGTCACCGGTTCAGGTCGAAGGGGTTCCGATGCTATTCGACGAAATTTGCCGTGTCCCTGAGAACATCAGGCGAGAACTTGGACCGGGACAGCGGATCGCCGTTTCGGGCCGAGGCACCAGTCGGGGTGTCTTTGTGGAAAGTCTGCGCCGGGTAGATTGAAGAAGCGCCGCGCCTCGAAGGCTTTCCGGATGAACTCGGCGGCGAGCTCGGCCCGGCGGGGCATGATCTCCGTCAGCACCAGCGCAAACTCTTCGCCGCCGAGCCGGGCCGCGGTATCGCCGGGCCGTCAGTTCATCGGCGAAGACCTGAAGCACGCGGTCGCCGGCGGCCGGCCATAGCGGTCGTTGACCGATTTGTCACCTAAAGCCAAGCTGCGCTGACGACTACGTCTGCTCGCAAAAGACGATGCGGTTGCTGAAGGGGTCGATGACGGTCATCTCCAGCCCCCACGGCTCTTGCTCGATACCGGGCTTCATGTAGCGGTAGTCCTTGCCTGAGAGTTCGGCGTGATAGGCCCGGACATTGGCGACGCGGACGAATGCCTTGGCGCCGGGGCTGGCGTCGCCGGAATGTTCGCTCAGGTGCAGCGCCATGCCGTCACGCGAGACCTGGCAATAGAGCGGAAAATTTTCGCCGAAACGGTGCTCCCAATCGAGACGGAAGCCCAGGAAGCCGCAGTAGAATTCCATGGCTTTTTCGACCGAGAAGATGCGGAAGATCGGCATCGGCGGCTCGATGCCGATGACCGAGCGGGAGGCGCCGGCCTCCTCTATCTTGGCCGAGAGAATATTCCATTGATCGAGCCCGAACTGCCGGGCAACGATTTCGAGCGTTTCGCTGTGGGTGAGCGAAATGTCGCGGTCGGCCAGGGCCTGCCGCAATGTTTTTGCCATGAGCTTGGCATCGCGAAAATCGCGCATGAAGTCATCCTTCCGTTGACGGCAAACAGGAAGATCAGTGCCCGCGTCTGCTGACCCGTTCGCCATCGATCGCCAAACGGCAAGGATGTGAAGGATGTTGTCTGGATGCATTCACCATAACGCCAGAGCGTCAAACTCGAGCGTCGCGGGCCGGCTGGCCGCATCCGGCCGATGGCGATAGTATGAGAGGATCGATCGGCGATCAAGACGCGGTGCGCGCTGCCTCGACGGGAACGGCCTGCAGATGGCCGGCAAGCTCGACCCGGTTGCGGCCGGCGCGCTTGGCGACGTAGAGCGCCTTGTCGGCGGCGCTCAGCATGGCGTCGAAATCCTGCGGCTTCGAGCGGCCGGGCGCGACGCCGACGCTGACCGTGCATGTCAGCACTTCGTCATCGATATGGATCTCGCGCGCCTCGAAAGCCCGGCGGATGCGCTCGGCCGTCAGTTCCGCCCGGCCGGGCATGATCTCCTTCAGCACCAGCGCAAATTCCTCGCCGCCGAGCCGGGCGGCGGTGTCGCCGGTGCGGCAGCTGGCCGCGAGTTCGCCGGCGAAGACCTTGAGCACGCGATCGCCGGCAGCATGGCCGAAGCGGTCGTTGACGGATTTGAAATGGTCGATGTCGAAGACGATGACGGCGGTGGTCGTGCCCATCGGGCGCGTGCCGTACTCGTCGAACAGGGCGCGGCGGTTGAGCAGGCCGGTCAGCGGATCGGTGATCGCATCGAGACGGTGGCGGGCAGCGAGCCGCCATTGATGCAGCGCCAACGACAATGCACCGATCCCGGTCATGCCGGCGATGCAGACGGCGAGGCTGAGATCTTCGGCCCAGTTGCTGGGGGCCTTGCCGAGCACCAGCTTGCCGTCGGAGATCAGCACGGCGGCGCAGAGGACGAAGGAGATCGCCGTCAGCGTATAGAGCGCGGTAATGCCGAGGAGCGGCGCGGGTGCTTCGACACGGGCGAGCCAATATTGCCGGGCGGTGGCAAAGAGCAAAAGGGCGATAGCGAGATTGTCGGCGATGAAGGCCAGGCCGTCATACCCTGATAGCATCGGCACGATGGAAAAGACCATCGCGGCATGCGCGCGGATCGCGATGGCCGGAATGGACAGGCGGCCGGTGAGGAACTGTCTGCCTGCCCCCCATATGGTGGCAAAGCCGGCATGAAACAGCACGAAATTGGCAACGCCCAGCCATGTCTCCGGCCTATTGACGTAGGCGCTGTAGACGAAAATGCCGCTGACGACGAGGACCAGGCCGATGGTGGCGGTGAGCAGCACCGTTTCCGCCCGGCGGACAATCCAACTGCCCATCAGCGTGACGGCAAGGCATGCCGCGGAGACGCCGAGCGCCAGCAAGAGAGAGTTATAGTCAAGCGTCATGCTTTTCAGTCTCCGCAGCTGTTGCCGCGCCAGATGTTGGCAGCTTATGGGCTCCGCGACGAGGAATGTCTTATGCATCCGTTAACAAATGATGCACTGCACAATGCAAATGTTACGCGTTTAACGTCGCGCCGAAGTTTAAGATGAATATTCTATTTAAAATTGAATTCCGAAAGCTTACGCCTGCTGCACCACCTGCCAATGCAGGGGAAACATCGGATCGAACACCGTCACCGGACCGGCTCCGGTTTCAATCCTCGCGGGAAAGACGACCGGCTCGGCCTGCCTTGACAGGGTGATGCGCTCCTCGTTCGGCTGGAGCCCGTACCAGGCCGGCCCGTTCAGCGACACGAAGGCTTCGAGCCGCTCCAGGGCGCCCTCCTGTTCGAAGACATGGGCGAGGCAGCTCATCGTATTGACCGAGGTATAGATGCCGGCGCAGCCGCAGGCGCATTCTTTCAGCGGATCGACATGCGGGGCGGAATCCGTGCCCAGGAAGAAGCGGGCGTCACCGCTGACGGCGGCCGCACGCAGAGCCAGCCGGTGGTTTTCGCGCTTGGCGACCGGCAGGCAGTAATAATGCGGGCGGATGCCGCCGACGAGGATGGCGTTGCGGTTGATGATCAGATGGTGGGTGGTGATCGAGCCGGCGAGATTGCCCTTGGCCGCCTTGATGTAATCGACGCCATCCGATGTCGTCACGTGCTCCATCGTCACCTTGAGCTCCGGCAGGCGCTGCCGCAGCGGATCAAGCACGGTCTCGATGAAGACGGCCTCGCGATCGAAGATATCGACATCAGGCGTCGTCACCTCGCCATGCACGCAGAGCGGCAGGCCGATCTTTGCCATGCGCTCCAGCACCGGCATCGCCTTTTCCATGTCGCGCACGCCACCATGCGAATTGGTCGTGGCGCCGGCGGGATAAAGCTTCACGGCGGTGATGAGGCCGCTGTTCTTACCCTCCTCCACGTCATCGGGGCTGGTATGTTCTGTGAGATAAAGCGTCATCAGCGGCTGGAAGCGATGGCCGTCCGGCAAGGCCTCGAGGATGCGCTCGCGATAGGCCTTGGCGTCACTGGTGGTGACGACAGGCGGCACGAGATTGGGCATGATGATGGCGCGGGCGAAGGTGCGGCTCGTATCGGCGATCACGCCCTCCAGCATGGCGCCATCGCGCAGATGCAGGTGCCAGTCATCAGGACGGCGAATGGTGATCGATTGCATGGCAGGCCTCCGAAGCGATGCGTCTGCGGCCTCGATAACACTAAAGCGCGTCGCATTGAAATTGAATCATGCGACGCGCTTTAGCTCTTTTTTTCGTGAATGTCGCGCGGCATCACGCCAGCGCGATCTCCAGCGTCACATCGGCCGGGCGGCGGTTTTCGAGGATCAGCCGGCCGTTCGGCAGGTCATTGCCGTAGACCTTGGCGCTGGCGGCCTCTTCGGTGAGCTTATAACCGCGCCAGCGCGCCCAGAGCCTCTCCTCGAGCACCTCGATCGGCGGCGCCAGCATGATCGAAAAGTCGAAGACGCCTTCGA
>Ga0102590_1002198_pt1 | contig 24310 bp, 22 predicted proteins | sample AraplaMF_Col_mMF_FD_76859 | JGI IMG/M metagenome (GOLD analysis project Ga0102590, IMG submission 76859) | Arabidopsis root microbial communities from the University of North Carolina, USA - plate scrape MF_Col_mMF | ecosystem: Host-associated > Plants > Roots > Endosphere | place: USA... | reverse complement strand
TCATCCGCCCCAGACAATTCGTCGGATGGGTAGAGCGCATCACCCGTCCGTAAGGGATTGATGGGTTTCGCTTACGTTCTACCCATCCTGCAGACTACCCATCCCGCAGACTGCGGACGTGGCGCGATTTAACGCGCCCGTTCGTCCACAATCGCCGTCGCCGTTCGAAGCGCCTGCTCATAGCTCTTCAACTGCGCCTGCGTATGCGCTTGCATGGTTCGCAGCTCGTCCGGCGTCTTGTTCTTCAACTGTGCAAAGCTGGGCGATAGCGATATCTCGCTATCGGTTGCCGACCGGCTCTGGTCGACTGCAAGCACGCGCTCGATGCGTTGCAATCCGAGCCGATTGCGCTGCGCTCCCTTTTCCGCGTGTTCGATGTAATGCCGCAGCCTGTCGGTCGACATGGCGCGCGCGCCCACCTCGTCACCTTCGATCAGGCGCAGCAGTTGCTCGTCGACGATGTCGGTACAGAGACCGATGCATTCATCGCAGATGAATACGGCCGGTCCGGCCACCAGCTTCGCCACCTCGTTCTGGTTCTTGCCGCAGAACGAGCAATAGAGGAGCTTGGCCTCCGATGCTGAATCCTGCAGCCTGCCTGGCCAGTTGGACGGTGGCCGGGCCGCGTCGATCTTGGCCGACAGGATATTCCAGTTGTCGTAGCCGAACGCCTTTGCGATCAGCTCCAGGGATTCGCTGTGCGTGGTTTGCACAGACTTGGCCGTCAAGGCATCGCGCAGGGAACGCGCCATGACCTTGGCATCGCGGAAATCGCGCATGAGAGCACCCGTATCGGCGAACGGAGAAGATCGGGGCCTGCCTTGCCGACCCGTTCGCCAATAGCGAGGGCCGCGATATCAGATACGTTCACCATCCCAGATGGGCGCAGGCGGCCGGTGTATCAACCGGTCAATATAGTTGGACCGGCCGCGGGCATTGTCAACCCGGAGGAGGAAGGCACGCCGTCACCGCAGCTCCGCAGCCCGCAGCGGCGCGCGGCTGAGTTCGTTGCCTGACGCAATCGCCTTGCGGAGCAGGCGCATCAGCTCCGCGCCCTCCTTGGCGGTGAGGCCGCGCAGCATGGTGCGCTGGGCCGCCTCGACGGCCGGCGTGATGGCGCGCAGCGTTCGCTTGCCGGCGTCGGTGATCAGCAATTCGCGGGCGCGGCGGTCGCGGGCGCTCGCCTGGCGCACCAGCAGGCCCTTCTGCACCAGGCGGTCGACCACGCCGGTGATGGTGGTGCGGTCATAGGCGATCAGGCCGGCGAGCGTCACCTGGTCGATGCCCGGGTTGATCTTGATCGCCGCCAGCGCCGCGTATTGCACGGGCGTGAGGTCAAAACCCGCCTCCTCGACCTCGGCGAGGAACACCGCCACTGCGATCTGCTGGAAGCGGCGGGCCAGATGGCCGGGCATCTCGTTGTTATCTCTCACCGAACGCTCCAAGGCAGGTTCGAACGCAGGTCTGGAATTGACAAGTATACTGATAATCAGCATGCTGAGCAATATCCAAGGAGGCCGACGGGAGGAAGCGACCATGCAGTTTCATCTGAATGGATTCGAACCGGGCGATCCCGAGATCGCCGACCCCGCGCGGCGGGTTGCCCCATCCGGCACGCCCGGCCCCGTTCCGGCGGAGGTCGACGTCCTCATCGTCGGCTGCGGACCGGCGGGGCTGACGCTGGCGGCGCAGCTTGCCGCGTTTGCCGACATCAAGACCTGCATCGTCGAGCAGAAGCCGAGCCGCCTGTTGCGCGGCCAGGCCGACGGCATTGCCTGCCGCACCATGGAGATGTTCGAGGCCTTCGGTTTCGCCGAGCGCGTGCTGAAGGAGGCATGCTGGATCACCGAGACGACGTTCTGGAAGCCGGGCGCGAACAAGCCTGAAAACATCGTGCGCAGCGGCCGGGTTCAGGACGTCGAGGACGGGCTGTCGGAAATGCCGCATCTCATCCTCAACCAGGCGCGCGTGCATGATTGCTATCTCGATGTGATGCGCAATTCGCCGGCAAAGCTCGAGCCGTATTATTCACGGCGATTGCTCGATCTTTCGGTCGCGCCGGCAGCGCGGTTCGAAGACCATGCCGTGACCGTGCGCCTCGAACGCAGCGATGCCGGGCACGAGGGCGAGATCGAGACCGTCAAGGCGCGCTATGTCGTCGGCTGCGACGGCGCGCGCAGCACGGTGCGCAAGTCGATCGGGCGCGAGCTGCGCGGCGATTCCGCCAACCATGCCTGGGGCGTGATGGACGTCCTGGCCGTCACCAATTTCCCCGACATTCGTTTCAAGGTGCTGATCCAGTCGGCGCGCGACGGCAGCATCATCGTGATCCCGCGCGAAGGCGGCTATCTCGTCCGCCTCTATGTCGAACTCGCCAACCTCGATGCCGGCGAACGGGTCGCCAGCCGCAACATCACCGCCGACGACCTGATCGCGAAGGCGCGGCGAATTCTGCATCCGCATACGCTTGAGGTGAAGGAGATCGCCTGGTGGTCGGTCTACGAGATCGGCCAGCGGCTGACCGACAAATTCGACGACGTGCCGGCGGAGGAGACCGGGACGCGCCTGCCCCGCGTGTTCATCGCCGGCGATGCCTGCCACACCCACAGCCCCAAGGCCGGCCAGGGCATGAACGTCTCGATGCAGGACGGCTTCAATCTCGGCTGGAAGCTGGCTTCTGTGCTGCGCGGGCGCAGCGCGCCGCATCTGTTGCACAGCTATTCGGCGGAGCGGCAGGCGGTGGCGAAGGAGTTGATCGACTTCGACCGCGAATGGGCCGAAATCCTCGCCTCCGCCAAGGGCGACAACAAGGGCGCGGACGCCGCAGCCACCCAAAACTATTTTGTCAGGCACGGCCGCTATACCGCTGGTACGGCGACGCATTATCGCCCGTCGCTTCTCACTGGCGAGCCGGATCACCAGCATCTCGCCAAGGGTTTTGTGATCGGCACCCGCTTTCATTCCGCGCCGGTCGTCCGCCTTTCGGACGCCAAGCCGGTTCACCTCGGCCATGTCAGCAAGGCCGATGGGCGCTTCCGCCTCTTCATCTTTGCCGGCGCTGGCGACGCCGCGGCCGATGGCACCCCTCTCTACTCACTATGCGAATTCCTGAGCGAGAGTCCGAAGTCTCCCGTCAGGCGACATACGCAAGCCGGCGCCGACATCGATTCCGTGATCGACGTCCGCGCCGTGTTCCAGCAGGCGCATGCCGACCTCGCCATCGAGGCGATGCCGCAGCTCCTTCTCCCACGCAAAGGACGCTACGGGCTGATCGACTACGAAAAGACGTTCTGCCCCGATTTCAGGAGCGGCCACGATATCTTCACGATGCGCGGCATCGATCGCGACAAGGGCTGCATGGTCGTGGTGCGGCCGGATCAATACGTCGCGCATGTGCTGCCGCTCGATGCGCATGCCGGGCTTGCGGCCTATTTCGACCGGTTCATGCTGCGGGCGGAGTGAAGCACAGTCCGCATGAGCGCAGCGATATGCGGGAAGACCAATCCCGATATCGCTCCGCTCATCCAGGCTACTTATTCCGTCCCGCACCCCTCCCCGAAACTGCCATTTTTCGCGCCAAATCCATCACCCGGGGATCGGCCCCTTTCCATTGAACTAAACGCCCTGCTCCGATATACGGGCACTCGACTCCGGCCGGGGGATCTGGGCCTTCCGGGGCCGTTCACCCGCCTCCTCCAAGCCGCCACGGAATATCTCCAATATATCAAAGGCTTAATGATGTCTTCCACATTCGATCAGATCGCCAACATTATCGCGGAGACCTGCGACATTCCGCGCGACACGATCAAGCCGGAGAGCCACGCCATCGACGATCTGGGAATCGACAGCCTGGACTTCCTCGACATCGCCTTTGCCATCGACAAGGCGTTCGGGATCAAGATGCCGCTCGAAAAATGGACCCAGGAAGTCAACGACGGCAAGGCCACGACCGAGCAGTATTTCGTGCTGCAGAATCTCGCCGATCGCATCGACGAACTGGTCGCCGCCAAGAATGCAGCGCCGGGCGCGTAGTCGCCCGCCATGGACCTTGATTATTTCAAGCTGATCGACCGCATCGTCGACCTGAACCTCGACGAAAAGAAAATTACGGTCGAGGCGCAGGTTCCGGCTGCTCATACCATCTTCGAGGGACACTTTCCGGGCTTTCCGATCATGCCCGGGGTGCTGCTGACCGAAGCGATGGCGCAGAGTTCAGGCTGGCTGATACTTGGCGTGATGAAGTTCGAGCGCATGCCGTTCCTGGCCATCGTCAAGGAAGCCAAGATGCGCGGCTTCGTTCCTCCCGGCACGTTGCTGACGATCGAGGCGAAGCTCGAGCATGAAGGTTCCGGCTTTGCCGTGACCAAGGCCAAGGGCCGCGCGGGCAAGGACCTGAAGTGCAGCGCCGAGATCACCTTCGGCCTCGCCCCCTTCCCCGACGCCTCCATGCGCGGCTACATGGACGCGATGGCCGCCAAGATCGGCTTCCCACTGCAGGCAATCACGAATGACTGAGCCAAATTCCGCAGCCAAGGAAGTCTGGATCACCGGCATCGGCATCGTCTCCTCGCTCGGCGAAGGGCTGGACGCGCATTGGGATGCGCTGAAGGACAAGAAGATCAACGTCGACGACAAGCGGTTTGCGCCCTACATCGTGCACCCCCTGGCGCCCGTCTCCTTCGACGCGCAGATCCCGAAAAAGGGCGACCAGCGCCAGATGGAAGCGTGGCAGCGCATCGGCACCTATGCCGCGGGGCTGGCGCTGGATTCGGCGGGCGTGAAGGGCGACAAGGAAATTCTCGGCCGGATGGACATGATCGTCGCCGCCGGCGGCGGCGAGCGCGACCTCGCGGTCGATCTCGCCATCATGACCGCCGACGCCAAGGGCAATTCGAGCCCGGCCTTTCTCAACGAAAGGCTGATGAACGATCTGCGGCCGACGCTGTTTCTGGCGCAGCTCTCCAACCTGCTCGCCGGCAACATCGCCATCGTCCACGGCGTCAGCGGGACGTCGCGCACCTTCATGGGCGAGGAAGCCGCCAGCATCGACGCCGCCCGGATCGCGCTGGCCCGCATCTCTTCCGGGCAGAGCGAAATTGCCCTCGTCGGCGCCGCCCATAATGGCGAGCGCTCCGATCTGCTGGTGCTCTATGAATTCGGCGATTTCAACCTGAAGGAAAAGTTCGCGCCCGTGTGGCAGCGCGAGGGCCAGAGCGGCTTTGCGCTCGGCTCCGCCGGCTGCTTCCTGGTGCTGGAATCCCGCGAGCATGCCGAGGCGCGCGGCGCCAAGCCCTACGCAAAACTCACCAAGGTGGTCGCCGATCTGGCGCAACGCAAGCAGCCCGGCGCGGTGACGAAGTCGCTGGAAGCGATGTGGCCGAAACTCGGCGTCACCGCCGAGAGCGGGCAATTGATCACGGGCGCGACCGGCGCCGAGCCGGTGACCTCGGAAGAAAAGGCGTTCCTGCGCCAGCATCCCGGCTTTGCGGTGCGCGCCACCGGAACGATGTTCGGCCACACGCTGGAGACGCAGTTCCCGCTCGGCCTGGCGCTGGCGGCGCTCTCGCTCTCGCGCGGCGCGCTGTTTCCGCCCAACGACCCCTCCGGGTTCGAGGTTGAAAAGGCCGGCCCCCCGGACCAGATTGTGGTGGTGGGCGCCGGTCACTGGCAGGGCGAAGGCATGGCCCTGGTCGAGGCCGTCAAGTAAGCGACGCTTTCGGCACGGCGAGAAGCAACAAAGCGCGCGAGGCGCGCATTCGGGTTACGGCGCAACATCGGGGGAACCATGTCAGCACCATCGGATAAATTCGGCAGGCCGATCGTCGTCGTTACCGGCATGGGCGTGGTGACCTCGCTCGGCGCCGGCAAGGAAGACAATTGGCGCCGCCTGACCGCGGGCGAGTCCGGCATCAAGACCGTGACGCGCTTTCCGGTCGACGGCTTGAAGTCGACGATGGCCGGCACGGTCGATTTCGTCACCGTCGACCCCGTCACCTCGACAGGGCTGACCGAGCGGCTGGCCGAAATGGCGATCCAGGAAGCGCTCGGACAGTCCGCGATCGGCGCCAAGGCCGACTTCCCCGGCCCGCTGTTCCTGGCGGTTGCGCCGGTCGAGGTCGAATGGCCGCAGCGGCTCGAGCTCGGCCGCGCGATCGGCAAGACCGAATTCGACTATGGCGACATGCTGCGCGTTTCCGGCGGCGGCCGCTTCACGGCCTATCATCACCGCTTCATGTTCGGTTCGGTGGCGAGCCATATTGCGGAAAAGTTCGGCACCAAGGGATCGCCGATCTCGCTCTCTACCGCCTGCGCCTCCGGCGCGACGGCCATCCAGCTCGGCGTCGAGGCGATCCGCCGCGGCGAAGCCGATGCCGCGCTGTGCGTTGGAACCGATGGCTCGGTCAATCCGGAAGCGCTGGTGCGCTTCTCGCTGCTGTCGGCGCTGTCGACCCAGAACGATCCGCCGCAGGCCGCGTCAAAGCCGTTCTCCAAGAACCGCGACGGTTTTGTCATGGCCGAAGGCGCCGGCGCGATGGTGCTGGAAAGCTATGAGTCCGCCATGGCCCGCGGCGCCAAGATTCTCGGCGTCGTCGCCGGCTGCGGCGAGCTGACGGACTCGTTCCACCGCACCCGGTCCAGCCCGGACGGCAAGCCGATCATCGGCTGCATGCGCAAGACGCTGGCCGATGCCGGTCTCGAGCCGGAACAGATCGACCACATCAACGCGCACGGCACCTCGACGCCGGAAAACGACAAGATGGAGTACAACACGACCGCCGTCGTGTTCGGCGATCATCTGCCGAAGATCCCGGTATCGTCGAACAAGTCGATGGTCGGCCACACGATCTCCGCGGCCGGCGCGGTCGAGGCCGTGTTCTCGCTGCTGACGCTGGAGCACCAGCGGATTCCGCCCACGATCAATTACGAGATTCCGGATCCCGCGATCCTGTTCGACGTCGTCGGCAACAAGGCGCGCGACGCCAAGGTCACCGCCGTGATGTCGAACTCGTTCGGTTTCGGCGGGCAGAACGCCTCGCTGATCCTGACGCGCGAACCGGCATAGAAGCGCCAGCCGCTTGTCACAATGAACCGACTGCTCCTACGTACCAAGGCGCGCCTGCGCGACGCCGCCAAGCCGCTGGCCGAAGCTGCCGTCGGCGCGCTGACGGTCGCCCTGCTCCGCACCACGCGCTATTTCGATCCGGACAAGACCGCGAACTTCTTTGGCCGCTGCACCCGCTTCATCGGGCGGCGGCTGCGCGAGGACCGCATCGGGCGCGAAAACCTCACGGCCGCCTTCCCCGAGAAATCGCCGGAAGAGATCGAGACCATCCTTTCCGGCGTGTGGGACAATCTCGGCCGCATCGGCGCCGAGTTCGCCCATCTCGATCATATCTGGGACTACGACCTCGACCATCCGGACAAGCCGAGCCGCATCGAGTTCACGCCGCGGACCAAGGAAATCTTCGACGCGCTGCGCGACGACGGCAAGCCCGCCATCATTTTCGCCAGCCATCTCGGCAATTGGGAGATACCGGCGCTCGGTGCGGTGGCGCATGGGCTCGATTGCGCGATCCTGTTCCGCCGGCCGAACATCGAGTCCGCCGACCGCGCGATCGAGCGTATCCGCGCCGTCAAGATGGGCACGCTGGTACCGGCCGGCCGCGAGGCGCCGCTCAAGCTGGCGGAAGCTTTGCAGCGCGGCCAGCACGTCGCGATGCTGGTCGATCAGTACATGGGCAACGGCGTCGAGGTGACGTTCTTCGGCCGCAAGACCAAGGCCAACCCGACGCTGGCACGGCTGTTACGGCAGGTCGAATGCCCCGTGCACGGCGTCCGCATCATCCGCCTGCCCAACCACCGCTTCCGCGCCGAACTCTCCGAAGAGGTCAAGCCGGCGCGCGACGCCTCGGGCCAGATCGACATCCAGGGCACGATGCAGGCGGTGACGTCCGTGATCGAGGGGTGGGTGCGGGAATATCCGGACCAGTGGCTCTGGCTGCACCGGAGATGGCGGTAGCGGCCTGCTACCCCCTCTTCGCCCGACCTACCCGCCGAACAGCAGGCCGAGGCTCCACGCCTTCATCGCGACGGCCGATCCCAGCACGAAGACGATCTGCAGCAGCGTGCGCGTTGAAAAGAACGTGAGGATTGTGGTCATGTGATGCTCCCGGCGGGAGCTATAGATTCCGACCCGGGTTCTGGCAACAGGAGTTTGTTGGGGCGAGTAGCCGGACGAGCGAAGTGACGTCCGGGAATTTGCGGGGTCGGTCCCGGATGTCTGCGCATCCGGGCAAAGGGCAAGCGTGCGATGATCAACACTGATCTCGCCACGTCCATTGCGAGCGGAGCGAAGCAATCCATCTCACCGCTTGCGGAGATATGGATTGCTTCGTCGCTTCGCTCCTCGCAATGACGGCGGAGAGAGGCTCGGGCTTCGCCGTCACTTCCCCGTCTTTACCCGCGTCCAGAGCCGGTTGATGATGCGCTGCGTGGCCGGATCGCGGGCCTTGATGACGAACAGCTTCTTCTGTGTCGCCTCGTCCGGGTAGATGTTTCTGTCGCCAAAGATCTTCGGGTCGATCAGCTTCTGGCTCGCCAGATTGCCGTTGGCGTAGGACAGGAAATTGGAATTCCTGGCCGCGACGTCCGGGCGGTACAGATAGTTGATCAGCTCATAGGCTTCCGCGACGTTCTTGGCATCCGCAGGGATTGCGAGATTGTCGAAGAACATCTGCGCGCCCTCTTTCGGGATGGTGTAGCCGATCTCGACGCCGTTCTTCGCTTCCGCCGCGCGGCTGCGCGCCTGCATGATGTCGCCCGACCATCCCACGACAAAGCAGATCTCGCCGGAGGCCAGCGCGCCCAGATATTCCGAGGAGTGAAACTTGCGGACATTGGGCCTGATCTTGCTGACGAGGTCGGCGGCCTTTTCGAGGTCCGCCTGCTTGGTCGAGTTCGGATCGATGCCAAGATAGCCCAGGGCGGCCGGCAGAATGTCGTCTGCGGAATCCAGCATGTGGATGCCGCAATCCTTGAACTTGGCGAGGTTCTCCGGCTTGAAGACGACGTCCCAGCTATCGATCTTCGCGTCGGGTCCCAGAATCTTCTCGGCCGTCTTGACGTTGTAGCCAATGCCCGTGGTGCCCCACATGTAATTGGCGGCGTAGTCGTTGCCGGGATCGTAGGTGGCAAGCTGGCTGGTGACGACCGGCCAGGCGTTGGCGAGATTGGGCAGCCTCGCCTTGTCGAGCTTGAGGAAGACTTTTGCGGTGATCTGGCGCTGCAGGAAGTAGCCCGTGGGCACCACGACATCATAGCCCGACTTGCCGGCCAAAAGGCGCGTCTCCAGCGTCTCGTTGGCATCAAAGGTGTCATAGACCACCTTGATGCCGGTCTCCTTGGTGAAATCTTCCAGCACGCCGGGCGCCATATAGTTCGACCAATTGTAGAAATTGACCGTGCGCTCCTGCGCCCAGGCGGGCGAGAGCGACAGCGCCATGGCGAGCGCGCCGACAAGGCGCAGCGGATTTCCAAAGGAAGCGCGCATCTCTACCTCTTGCGACGGCCGTGCACCGCGTCCGACAGGCGCTCCAGCGCGGTGTCGAGCGTCTCGTCCTTCTTGGAGAAACAGAACCGCACCACCGAGGTCACCGCGTCCTGCTCGTAGAACGCCGACACCGGGATCGCCGCAACCTTGTAGTCGCTGACGATGCGCTTGCAGAACTCGACGTCGGTCTCATTCAGACCAAGCGGCGACAGGTCGACGGTGAGGAAGTACGTGCCCTGCGACTTCAGCACGGGAAAGCCGATGCTCTCCAGCCCCTTGGTCAGCCGGTCCCGGCTCCGCGCCAGATCCTTGCGCATGTCGTGAAAATAGTCGTCGGGCTTGCCGAGGCCGTAGGCGACAGCGGCCTGCAGGTTCGGGGCGGTCGTGAAGGTCAGGAACTGGTGCACCTTGGCCGCCACGCGCAATAGCGGCGGCGCGGCACAGACGAATCCGACCTTCCATCCCGTCAGCGAAAAGATCTTGCCGGCGCTGCCGACCTTGATGGTGCGGTCGCGCATGCCCGGGATGGTGATCAGCGGGATATGCTCGCGGCCGTCGAAGATGACGTGCTCCCAGACCTCGTCACAAATGGCAATGGTGTCGTACTTCTGGCAGAACCGCGCTAACAGCTCGAGGTCCTCGCGGGGATAGACCACGGCGGCCGGATTGAGCGGGTTGTTGAACAGCACCGCCTTGGTCTTCTCGTTGAAGACGCTCGCCAGCATCTCCTCGGTGAGCCGCCAGCCTGGCGGCTCCAGCCGCAGCAGGCGCGGAATGCCGCCAGCCTGGCGGATGATCGGCAGATAGCTGTCATAGACCGGCTGGAAGCAGACGACCTCATCGCCGGGCTCGACGACCGCGAGGATGGACGACGTCAGCGCCTCGGTGCCGCCGGAAGTCACCATCACCTCGGTCATCGGATCGAGGTTGAGCTTGTGCCAGCGGCCGTAATGGGCGGCGATGGCCTGCCGTAGTTCCGGAATGCCCATCATCGATGGGTACTGATTGTAGCCGTTCACCGTCGCCTCGGCGGCGGCGCGGCGGATATCCTCCGGCCCGGGATCATCCGGAAAACCCTGGCCGAGATTGATGGCGTTGTTGTCGCGGGCGGCCTGCGACATCGCCTCGAACACGGTGACGGGAAGGTCGGCAAAGACCTTGTTCATGGACGTCATGGCGCGTCAGCCGCCGGTCTTGGTCTGCAGCCCTGCTGCCTTCCAGGCCAGGATCCCGCCCGCCAGATGCTTGTCATAAGGCAGGCCCGCCGCCTGCGCCGCCAGCGAGGCCGTCACCGAGCGCTTGCCGGAGCGGCAGGCAAATACCACCTGCCTGCCCCTGGGTTCGGGAATGGCCGCCGGGTCGAACGACTGCAGCGGCACCACCACGCCATCAGGATAGGCTTCCACCGCGACCTCGTTCGGCTCACGGACGTCGACCAGCAGATAGCGCCCCTCCGCCATCCCCTTCGCCACGTCTTCCGGGGTCAAATCGTGCACCTGATGGTCCGCCACGCAATCCTCCTGACAAGCTGCCCGCGAGGGCTCCGGTGAACCCTTGCCCAAGCGGGCGCCAAAGTCGCCCCTTGTGCGGCGAAAATCAAGCACCGCAAACGGCTTAATCGGCCCTCCGAAACTTCAGCCTAAGCCTCAGCTTGCTGCCCTCGGCCGCTTAAAGCAGTTTCGCAATGGGCCAGGCCCCGTTCGGCACTTGCGGTCCGTTCGCCCGGTAGCCACGCCTGATGTAGAAGGCCAGTGCGTTGGAGCTGGCCTCGGCCCGCACCGAAGGGAACCGCCGTTCGCGGATCAGGCCTTCGAGCATCCCGAGCAATCCGGCCCCTATGCCCTGCCCGGCCGATTCCGGCGCCGTGTACAGGCCCTCCAGATAGTCGCCGCGAATGGCGCCCCACCCGGCGACGATGCCGTCCTGCTCGGCTACCCAAACCTCCAGCTCGCACAGCTTCTGTTCCATGCCCGAGGGCGTGAGCCTCGACGCCCACGCCTGCGCTTCGGGGACAGGCATTGTCGGAGGCGCAAGCTCAAGGATCGATCGACGCCGGATGTCATGGAGAAGGCCTGCGTCATCGGGCGTCGCCAGACGGTGAACGGCAGCCATCATCACCTGCCCCGAGTTTTATTTTCACAAGACATGACCACCATCGCACGCCGCCTTGATTTCTGCACTTTTCGAGCAACAAATTGAAACATGTAAGACGGGTAAGTCTTGCAAGACGGACAAGTCTTGGGGGGACACGCGATGACGAAGCGTGGGCTCGCGTTGTTACTGGTGGGGCTGCTCGGCGGTTGCATGCAAGCGACGCTTGCCCCGTCATCGAATGCCAATTTGACGCCAAGGGACCGGCAGTTGCTCGCCCACCCGCCTTACGCGCAAGCGAGCATTCCGGAGACCTATCGCCGGCATATCGTCGACTACACGCGCAAAGAGCAGCCGGGCACGATCCTGGTCGATACCAACGCGCGTTATCTTTATTACGTCCTGCCGGAAGGCAAGGCGATCCGCTACGGCGTGACGGTAGGAGAGGAAGCGCTGGCCTGGTCCGGCGTTGCTACCGTCGGGCGCACGGCTGAATGGCCCGATTGGATCCCGACGGCGGAGATCCAGGCCCGGCTCGGCCCCTACCCGAAGCGCGTCTACGGGGGTCCGGCCAATCCGCTGGGCGCGCGGGCGCTCTACCTTTACGAGGGCAACAAGGACACGCTGTACCGCATCCACGGTACCAACCAGCCGGAATATATCGGTCAGGCGATCTCGTCCGGCTGCATCCGCATGACCAACGAAGACGTGATCGATCTCGTGAATCGCGTGAAGCTCGGCACGATCGTCGTCGTCCTGCCGCCAGGCCGAACTGCGTGATAGGCTACGCTGCGTAAGGCCCGCGAAGTCACGGCTGCCAGGCTCAATGAAGCCCGGCCGATCAATGATACTTGAACGCGCGACCGTTGAACTTCCGCAAAGTTCCCATGACCTACATCTGGGGGGCTTTGAGAACCACGGAGGTTCTGATGACCAGACATCGAACGATTACCGGGTTCGGGGCTGTCGCCCTGATCGCTGTTGCTGCAACGGCCGCTACCATGAGGTCGCACCTGCATTGGGCCGACATCACAGTCGCCTCCGCCGGCACGACCACGTTGAAGGGCCCGACGGGTGATGCGAATGCCCCGGCTGCGAGCTTTGACGACCGTTGGACGGCGATGTCAGCCTCGACAACGAATACGCCCGAGCGATAGCTCGCTATTCGCTGATGTGCCGCCACAGTCGGATGGGCCGAAAGGTCGCGGCCTCCATGGTCGAGCACAGGCTCAAGCCAGCGCGTTGAGCGCCTGATCCGACTGCACGCGAATCCCCGATGCGTGTCTGCGGCTTTGCTGCTGTGCGAATGCATCACCGGACAAACGCAACTCCCCGAGTGAAATCCGTTCGCAAAACACTCTCACCGACGCCCCCGCCGGCGCCCGGAGGGCTGCAACTTCAGCCCGAGGTTGCCAATGCCGGCCGACGCTCCACAAAAAAACAACAATCCAGTCAACTAATGGGCGCGCATTGAGGGACGTGTCATGGTGCACCGCACCGACATCGCCGGCAGTTCGGGGCAGACAGTCCCGGCGACGGCGGCCTGTGCCCGCCGCGCATTGAACGGCACGCCTCTCGAAAACCTATTCCTTACTTCGCCGACACGACGTGCTGCCGCCTATCAACGGCGGTTCCGCCGGCGCATGCCGTCCATTCCGAACTCCTGACCCGATGAGGCTTTGACACCAGAGCATTCTTGCAAGGGTCGCGACAACAATTCGGCCCAACCAACAAACAAGGGGAGGACTATAGATGACGTTCCAGGAACGATATCTCGTCGGCTGCGCCGCGCTGGCGGTGGCTGCGCTGGTCACAGTCTCGCCGACGCGCGCTCAAGCGCCTCAGGACGCCGCCTTGAATGCCGAGGCGGCCCAGAACGACTGGCCGACCCATCACGGCACTTATAAATCCTACCACTACAGCGGCCTCGACCAGATCAACGCCGGCAACGTCAAGAATCTCGAAGTTGCCTGGATGCATTTCCCGGAGCGTGCCACCCGTGGCCTGCAGTCGACGCCGCTCGCGCTTGATGGCGTGCTGTATTATTCGGGCTCCTACAGCCGTGTCTGGGCGCTGGACGGAGCGACCGGCAGGACAATCTGGTCCTACGCGCCGGAGCTCGACGAGGAGCTCGTCGCCAAGCAGACCCACTCGCCGTACAACCGGGGCATCGCCCTCGGACACGGCAATCTCTATGTCGGCACGGTCGATGGGCGGCTGATCGCACTCGATATAAAGACCGGCAAGCCGGTGTGGGACACCAGGCTCCTGGATTCCAAAAAGATGACGGTCGGCTTCACCGGCGCACCGCTGGTGGTGAAGGACAAGGTGATCATCGGCGCCCAAGGCGGCGAATGGCCGCATCGTGGGCCGATCTTCGGCGTGGACGGCAAGTCCGGACAAAAGAAATGGGAGTTCTTCACGGTCGCCGGCACCGAAGAGGCCATGAAGACCTGGGGCGGCGACTCCTGGCGGACCGGCGGCGGTGGCGGCTGGATGCCTGGAGCCTATGATCCCGAGACCAATGCGGTGTGGTGGGGCACCGCCAACCCTGCCCCGCTCTACGACTGGGCCGGCGCGGACTGGAAGAAGAGCGGACCGCGGCCCGGTGAAAATCTTTACACGACCTCGGTCATCGCGCTCGATCCCGATACCGGCAAGCTCAAATTCTACCATCAGGAGCTGCCGCACGATGCCTGGGACTTCGACTCCTCCGTCGGCGAATTCGTGATGATCGACCGCGGCGGCAAGAAGCTTGTCGTGCACGCCAACAAGGGCGGACACATCTTCGTCTACGATCGTTCCAACGCCAAGGTCGAGAACGTCTGGCCGCTGGTGAAGAACATCAACTTCGTCAAGAGCATCGATCCGAAGACCGGCGAACTGATCGGCCGCCGCGACCTCTCGGAAGGCAAGGTCGACCCGCCATTGTGCCCGGCAATCGCCGGCGGGATCAGCTGGAACTCCGGCGCCTATAGCCCCAAGACCGGCCTGTTCTACCGGATCGGACAGGAATGGTGCATGGAGCTGACGGTTGAGAAGAGCACGCCGGTTCTGGAGCCGATGGCTCAGCTCAACATCGGCGCCACGTTCAAGTTCATCCCGCCGCCGGACGGACCGGCTCGTGGCCATCTCAGCGGCCGCGATCCGGTAACCGGCGAAAAGAAGTGGGAGGTGAACTTCAAGCAGCCGCCACTCGCGAGCCTGCTCGCCACCGCGGGCAATCTGGTCTTCGTGCCTGATGCCGAAGGCATCGTGCATGCCTACAATGCGGAGACCGGCCAGGAGCTCTGGTCGCGCAACAACGGCATGGGACATAACGCTGGCATCATCAGCTATATGGCCGGCGGCAAGCAGTACATTGCGGTCCCGGCAGGCTGGGGCAGCCTGGTGGCCGACGAGTTCGTCGCGCTCTATGGCGAGCCTTTCAAGAGCATGTCGAAAAATACCGGCGCCCTGATTGTCTACGCGCTCAGACAGTGACGAGCACGGGCGGCGGGAACCGGTCTCCCGCCGCCCTTGCCGGTTAATACGGATCCTTGAATGCGAATACCGTTTGTAACTGCTGCGTGCCTGGCCATGGTCTGGCCATGGCTGTCGACCGCCGCGTTTGCACAACAATCCACCCCAGCGGACACAGCGAGTCCGCCGGCGCAAGCCGGAGCCTCGCCGAACGAACCCGATGGCAAGAAAATGTTCTCAAGCACCTGCGGCTTCTGTCACCAGGATGGCGGCCGCCATGCCGGGCGGGGTCCGAAGCTGTCGAAGTCCGAGAAGAGTGACGAATTCATCATCGAGCGTATCAAGAAGGGCAAGACGGGCTCCATGCCTGCGTTTGGCGGGGTTTTCAATGACGCCCAGATCGGCGCGCTTCTGGCCTATATCAGAGGGCTGGATGACTAGGGCGTTTTCTGCAGCGTGCAAACCGCCACATGGACGCATCAGACATGGACTCATCAGACATGGACTCATCAGATGCGCGGCAAGCCTCTCGCTGCTGATGCTCTGCAACGCGCCCGCGGATGCTCGTTCGCTGGAAGCCGTGATCGAGCGCGGCGCGCTGACGCTTTGCGCCAGCCCCAACGCGCTACCGTTTGCCAGCAAGTCCGGACCCTTGCCGGGATTTCAGATCGAGTTCGGCGAAAAAATTGCCGAGCAGCTCGGCGTCAAGCTGACGCGGGAATGGGTGGTCAGTTCGATCCAATACCGCCGCGCCGATTGCGACCTCGTGCTCGACGTCATTGCGCGGAAGGATACCGAGCCTGCGGGCGGCGTGCGCGTTTCGCGTCCCTACCATCGCAGCGGCGTCGTGCTCGCCGTGCGCGGCGATTCAAAGGCAACCTCGCTGGCAAGCCTCGATTCCTATCAGCGGGTCGGAGTACAGGTTGGCTCGCTGGTCTCGATGACACTCGGCAAGGGTGGCGCGGTCACGTCCCCGTTCGTATATGAGGACGACATCGTGGCCGCGCTGGCCAATCGCGAGATCGAGGCGGCCGCCGTCACGCCGATGACGGTCGGCTGGTTCAATCTGCAGCACGCCGACAAACCGCTGCGCACGATTGCTGCGTTCGAGGCCGATCAGGATTTGAACTGGAATATCGCCGCAGGGCTGCTTCGTCCCGACGACAAGCTGCGGCAGCGTGTCGACGCGGCGATCGAGACCCTGCTCGCCGACGGCAGCATCGCACGGATCTACGCACGCTACGGCATCGAGCTGCGGCCTCCGCAGTGAGGCGCGGTGCCGCCGACATCCGGGGGAGAGCCCGATGCGCTTTGATCTGCTTCAGAGGAAGCGAACCCATTTCGTGCTCTGGCGCCCGGGAAGCATCAGCCCGCCCCCTGCCCTCGTCATCGGCACATTCCGCGAAGGCAACCCGCCTGACTTTGAACTGCTGAAGAAGTTCGATCTGGCCGTTTCACCCGTTGCGGCCGATCTATGGGAGATCGCGGCTGCAGCCTGCGACCTGGCGAACGACCGCGTCTATCATTACTGGTTCGAAGTCACCAATGCGAACCCGAAGACGCCGGTGCCGGCGCGCATCCGGTGCACGGACCCGACCGCCTGGACGGTGGACTGGCGGCTGCGCGCACCGGCGCTGCCGCCCCCCTTCACCGATGACGACCGCGGGGCGGCTTCCGTCGTGAAGTGGCGGAACAACGAGCTGGTGCCTTGCGATCCCGCCGGCGACGAGGCGGACTGGCAGAACGATGCTCCGCTCGATACCCTCCCCGGCAACAACCGTCTCGTCATCTACGAATTGCCGACGCGGTGGAGCCGGATCGAGGCGGAGGGGACGATCAGCATCGCCGGCGGCACCTTCCGCGATGTTCTTGCGCTGATCGAGCGGGCCGCGGCGCCGATCAATTTCGAGGGCGTCGCGGCGCTCGCGCCCGGCGAGGCCCATCTCGAGGATCTCGGCGTCAACGCGCTCGAACTGCTGCCTCCGGCCGACAGCTTCGTCGGCCGCGAATGGGGCTACGCAACGAGCAACTATTTTGCGGCCGATTTCGATCTGGGATTTCCGAGAGGCAATGCCTCGCCGACGGCGTCCGCCGATCTGGCGGCGCTGGTGGCCGCGTGCCACCGGCACCGTCTCCGCTTTTTTGCGGATGTCGTGATGGCCTTCGCAACGCGATACTCTTATCGATACATCAATTTTCTCGACTTTCACGTCCACCGCGGTACGGGCGATCCGGAGGAAGATGCGCGGGACGATTTTGGCGGCGATCTCTTCAAGTACAACTTCGCAACCGACGCTTACGACCCGATCGAAGGTGCACCTTCGCGCCTCGTGCCGGCGCGCCGGCTCATGCTGACCTGCCTTGCGCGCTGGATGCTCGACTTTCGGATCGATGGCATCCGGATCGACAGCGTGCCCAACATCATGAACTCTGATTTCGTGCAGGAGTACAAGGATCTCGCCAGAGCCATATGGCGCTCGCGATGGCAGGCGCAGGGCCTTCCCGCGTCCGCCGCCGAGGAACGCTTTCTCGTGGTCGGCGAGGATCTGGCGGTGCCGATCGATCTTCTGCGCCAGAACCGGCTCGACGGCCTGTGGAACGAAGAGTTCAAGCGGATGGTTCGCTATGCCATCCTCGGACAAAACGACCAGAAGGAGCCGAGCTTCGAATGGACGGTGCGCAAGCTGATCGACTGCCGGCTGCTCGGCTTCGCCGACGGCTCCCAGGCGATCAACTACGTGACCTCGCACGATGTCGAGGGTTTTCGGAACGAGCGCCTGTACGATTTTCTCAACAACAACGGCGTCTGGAATACCGAGCGGCGCATCAAGCTCGCTTTTGTCTGCCTGATGACGGCGGTCGGCATCCCCATGATCTTCGCCGGCGAGGAGTTCGCCGACCAGCATGATCTCGCCGTCGTCCATCCGCAAAAGCAGATCGATCCCGTGAACTTCGATCGCCTGCAAGACCCCTGGCGACGGCGCGTGTTCGAATACTGCGCCCGCCTCGTCCGCCTTCGCACGAGGTCCGATGCGCTTGCGGTCAACGACACGGCGTTCATCCACGTCGATTTCGAGGAAGGCAAGCGCGTGCTGGTCTGGCGGCGGGGCCGGCCGGGCATCGACGCGCCCGTGGTCGTCGTCGCCAATTTTTCGGATTTCGAAACCGCGCGCCCGTTCGCTCCCACGTCGGAATACCGCGTGCCGAACTGGCCGGCGACGCCGGCGGGCCTGCGCTGGCGCGAGATCACGCAGGATCGCGACGTGCCGCCGGAATGGATCGGCCGCGAACCGATCTTCCCGTGGGAGGCCAAGGTCTATGCGCTGGCCTGAAGCATGATCGGATCAGGTCCGGCCTGATGCTTCATCGACCGCCCAAACAAAATATCGAAAACAACCCCATGCAAAGTAGCCGGCAACGGCCGTCAGCGGCTCCCGCAAATCGCCGGACGCCTGTCAGGACGTTATTTCCCCTGCTGCCACTGCATGAATTTATCGAGCAGGACTTGGGATTTTTCCGGCGCTTCCTTGGCCGTCCCGGCGCGGCCGGGCTCAGAAACAGCCTGCTTCTGATCTTCGCTTCCCTGCACGCCCTGGAAGCGCTGGAACCCCTGGAGCAGGGCCTGGGAGTCTTCGGAGGTCGCCGGCGCCTGCGTCACCGGAGCCGGCGTCGCCAATGCGGGCGTCGAAATGGAAACGGCGAGCTCGGCGGGATCGGTTTTTGACCTTGGAAACACGTTGAACAAAACGACGGCCAGGGTCGCGGTGATGCCGATCGCCGCGGCAATCGCGCCCGCCGTGGCGAGCCACCCGCGTGACGGACGGCGTTCGTAGATGAACTGGGACTCCAGCGGACGCGCGAATTTGGCGAAAGCTTCCTCGCGCATCTCGTCCGAGCGGGACAGCGGAATGGGCGGCAAATCATCCGGCCTCATCTGCGGCGCCACGCCGGATCGCGGGTCCGCCATGCCGCGCTGCGAGCGCGGGGCGTAATACAGCGGATCTTCCGGGCTATGGGAATCGGGATGGTTGTTCGCGCCGACGAAACGCATTTGCGCTACTCCTTACAATGTCAGACCATCGCATCGGAATATTGGCCACGCAAGGCTTCAGCCCGGCTTCCGAGCCCGGTCCCACATAAATGCCGCACGCATTCGCCCCCTGCCCCGGCAGGGTAAAAGCTTCGATCCGCCCCCCGGCCTGAGACTGATCCAAACCAGGGTGCATGTGGAGTCAGATGTTCTGCTTCGGCCCAGAAACAATGCGGCTGTTGCCGTCCGGCGACAACGCGGGCGGAACCTGGGGTTCGGGCCTCAGATTGTGACCTGCGTGCCCACTTCCACCACGCGCCCTGTCGGAATCTGGAAATAATCCGTGGCGTCATTGGCCGAGCGGCTGAGGCGGATGAACAGCAGGTCCTGCCAGCGCGGCATGCCGGAATGGGCGGCGGGCTTGAGCGCCCGGCGGGACAGGAAGAACGACGTCGACATGATGTCGAACTGCCAGCCGAGCTTGCGCGCGATCACCAGCGCCTTGGGAACGTTCGGCGATTCCATGAAGCCGAAGCGCAGCGTCACCCGGGAAAAGGTCTCGCTGAGCTGCTCCATCCGCACCCGCTCGGCATCGTCGATTCGCGGCGTCGGCGCGGTCTCGATGGTGAGGATGACGTTCTTCTCGTGCAGCACCTTGTAGTGCTTCAGGCTGTGCATCAGCGCAGTCGGCGCGCACTCGCGGTCGGAGGTCAAGAATACCGCCGTGCCGGAGACGCGCTGCGGGGGACGCTTCTCCAGCATCGCCACCAGATCGGCGAGCGGGAATTCCAGCTTGCGCGACTTCTCGAACAGGAGCCGGCTGCCGCGACGCCACGTATACATCAGGACCATCACGATACCGCCGAGCGCCAGCGGCACCCAGCCGCCCTCGAACACCTTCAGGAGGTTGGCCGCGAGGAAGGTGATGTCGAGGAACAGGAACGGCGCGATCAGCGCGGCGGCCGCGAGCGGCGACCATTTCCAGACCCGCCAGATCACGACAAAGCCCATCATCGCCGTGACCACCATGGTACCGGTCACCGAGATGCCGTAGGCCGAGGCCAGCGCGCTCGACGAGCGGAACAGCACCACCAGCAGGATCACCGCCAGAAACAGCAGCAGGTTGATGCGCGGGATGTAGATCTGGCCGGAATGGGCTTCCGACGTATGGCGAATTTCGAACCGCGGCATCAGGCCAAGCTGGATCGCCTGGCGCGTCAGCGAATAGGCGCCGGTGATGACGGCCTGGCTCGCGATCACGGTTGCCGCTGTGGCGAGGGCGACCATGGGGATCAGCGCCCAGTCCGGGAACATCAGGAAAAACGGATTCTCGATCGCCTTGGGGTCGGCGATCAAAAGCGCCCCCTGCCCCAGATAGTTGATCGCCAGCGACGGCAGCACGATGAAGAGCCAGGCGGTCTGGATCGGGCGCTTGCCGAAATGGCCGAGGTCGGCATAGAGCGCCTCGGCGCCGGTGACGGCGAGAAACACCGCGCCCAGCGTCACGAAGCCGATCAGGCCGTGATGGAGCATGAAGGAGACGGCGTACAGCGGATTGAAAGCCCCGAGCACTTCGGGATGACGCGCGATCTGCGGCACCGCCGCGATCGCGATCACCGCAAACCAGACGCACATGATCGGCCCGAAGAACGCGGCGACCCGTGCGGTGCCGCGGGACTGCACGGCAAACAGCGCGACCAGGATGATCAACGTCAGCGGCACGACATAATGTTCGAAGGTGGCGGTGATCAGCTTCATGCCTTCGATCGCCGACAAGACCGACAAAGCCGGGGTCAGAACGGCGTCGCCGTAAAACAGCGCGCCGGAGATGATGCCGAGCAGCACGATCGCCGCGCCGCCCTTGCTTACCGCGCGCTGCGCCAGCGCCATCAGCGCCAGCGTTCCGCCCTCGCCATTGTTGTCGGCGCGCAGCAGGATGACGACGTATTTCAGCGTCACCACCACGATCAGCGCCCACAGGATCAGCGAGAGCACGCCGAGCACGGCCTGCGGCGTCGCGGCCGTCGACGCTTCGCTCGCCGCCACCACCGCCTCGCGCAGCGCGTAGAGCGGGCTGGTGCCGATGTCGCCGTAAACGACGCCGATGCTGCCGAGCATCAGCGCCTTGAAGGTGGCGGTGGAATGGGTTTCGCCATGACCATTGGCCGCGGGCGTTTCCGCCGCGGTGACCGCAAACTGGACTGACATGAGCTGGTGGCCTCGTTCGCCGCACTGCACAAATGCAGGAGGCCAGCCCTATACTCCTGCCGCTGCCATGCAGGTTAGCCGGATTCCAGGCCTCCGGTATGCGTTATGCGCATGGATGGGCAATCGCCAAAACGAACAATATTCAAATATTTTCAGATAGTTACCTGAGTTCCCACCTCGACCACCCGTCCGGTCGGGATCTGGAAATAGTCGGTAGCGTCGTTGGCCGAGCGGCTCATGGCGATGAACAGGTGATCCTGCCAGAGCGGCATGCCGGATTGCGCCGAGGGTTTCAGCGACCGCCGCGAGACGAAGAACGACGTCGCCATGATGTCGAACTGCCAGCCGAGCTTGCGCGCGATCACCAGCGCTTTCGGCACGTTAGGCGATTCCATGAAGCCGAACCGCAGCCGCACGGTCGAGAACTTCTCGCTGATCTTCTCCATCTTGACGCGCTCGGCGACATCGACGCGCGGCGTCTGTGCGGTTTCGATGGTGAGGATCACGTTGTGCTCGTGCAGCACCTTGTTGTGCTTGAGATTGTGCATGAGGGCCGTTGGCACGAAGCTCGGGTCCGAGGTCAGGAACACCGCCGTGCCCTTGACGATGTGGGGCGGGCGCTTTTCCAGGCTCTTGATCAGGTCCATCAGCGGCACCTCGATGCGCCGCGTCTTGATGACGAGGATCGACGCGCCGCGGCGCCAGGTCCAGATCATCACCGCCACGGCCACGCCGAACAGCAGCGGCACCCAGGCTCCTTCGAACAGTTTCAGGAGGTTGGCGGCAAAGAAGCTCATGTCGACGACGACGAGCGGCAGGATGACGGCCGCCGCCGTCGCCGCGCGCCAGTTCCACAGCTTCCAGATCACGACGAAGCCCATGATGCCGTCGACCACCATGGTGGTCGAAACGGCAATGCCGTAGGCCGAGGCAAGGCCGCTCGAGGTGCGGAACAGCAGCACCAGCAGTACCACCCCGATCAACAGCAGCCGGTTGACGCGCGGCAGATAGATCTGGCCGGCATGGGTCTCCGAGGTGTAGCGCACCTCGAAGCGCGGCAACAGGCCGAGCTGCACCGCCTGGCGGATCAGCGAGAACGCGCCCGTGATCACCGCCTGGCTGGCGATGACCGTCGCCGCGGTTGCGAGCACCACCATCGGCAACAGCAGCATCCCCGGCACCAGCCGGTAGAACGGATTTTCGATCGCCCCGGGATCGGACAGCACCAAGGCGCCCTGCCCGAAATAATTGATCAATAGCGCCGGCATCACGAAATAGAGCCAGCCGACCTGGATCGGCTTGCGTCCGAAATGGCCGAGATCGGCATAAAGCGCCTCGCCGCCGGTCACGGCGAGGAACACCAGACCCATCGTCACCAGTCCGATGGTGCCGTGGGAAAGCATGAACTGGATCGCGTAGAAGGGATTGATCGCGTAGAGAACGGTGGGATCGTCGCTGATGTGGATCAGCCCCAGCGTCGCCAGCGTGAAAAACCAGACCACCATGACCGGGCCGAAGGCCGAGGCGACGCGCGCGGTGCCGCTGCTCTGCACCGAGAACAGGACGACCAGGATAAAGATCGTCAGCGGTACGACGTAATGTTCGAGCGCAGGCGTGACCAGCTTGAGACCTTCGACCGCCGACAATACCGAGATCGCCGGCGTGATCATGGAATCGCCGATGAACATCGAGGCGCCGACGACGCCGAGCGCCAGCAACACCCAGCTGCGGCGGCCCAGCGCCCGCTGACCCAGCGCCATCAGCGACAGCGTGCCGCCCTCGCCGTTGTTGTCAGCGCGCAACAGCAGCAGGACATATTTGGCGGTTACGACGATGAACAGCGACCACAGGATCAGCGAGAGCACGCCGAGCACGATGGCGCGCGACACCGGCGCGCCGTTGGCGGCATGGGTAACGGCTTCGCGGAATGCATACAGCGGCGAGGTGCCGATATCGCCGAACACGACGCCGATGCTGCCGAGCGTCAGGGCCCAAAAGCCTGAGGTGGGGTGCCCCTCATGGGCTTCGGTGGATGTGACGCTGGCAGTCATGATGAAGGGGAACGTTCTCGCCGTTGGATCGATCCGCGCCGCTATCTGCGCTTCCGCGTTTCCTGTCAATCATCGGACAAGCATATCACTTCGCGCGGTACAGCGTTGACGCAACGCAAATTCCATCGAAATGGCAAGATGGTATTATAGTAGTCTTAGAGTCAGGGCTTCAGGTTGGGCGGAAGCGGCGGATTTTCCCGCATCAATGTAATGGTCACGCGACGGTTTGCCGGCAGGGTGGGATCGTCCGGAAACAAGGGCTGACTGTCGGCCCGGCCCCCGACGGCGAAAATGTGGGACGGCGGCAGCCCCTCCCGCTCCAGGATCTGGCGCACGGCATTGGCGCGGTCCGCCGACAGGTCAAACGCGCCGTAGTCCCCGCGCCCCGGCACGAAGCCAGCCGAGGTATGGCCGACAATATTGACCCGCAGTGGCGTCGCCTTCAACGGCACGGCCAGTTTCTGGATCAGCCGGCGGGTGCGGTCGAACGGGACCTTGGAGCCGTCGGCGAACATCGAACGGCCGTCCTGGTCGACGATTTCGAGATTGAGGCCCTCCTTGGTCTCCTCGAACATGATGTGCTTGGACATTTCGGTCAGTTCCGGCATGTCCTGCAGCGCCTGGCGCAGCGAGGCCGAAGCGAGCGCAAACTCCCGATCGACCTTCAGCTTGGCGCCGGATTCGCGCTGGCGGTCCCTCTCGTCGGGCGTCGGGGTGTTGGAGGAATCCTCCGGCGAAATATGCTCGACATTCTTCAGCTTCGGCCGCGTCGGCAGGCCGTCGGCCTCGACGATACCGGAATAGCGGGACTCGGTTTGCACGCCGAACGCATCGCGCATCGAACCGGCGACGATCTTCAACTTGGCAGAATCCTGCGTGGAGTACGCAACCAGCATCACGAAAAATGCCAGCAGCAGC